>Ga0073928_10007981_pt1 | contig 13465 bp, 12 predicted proteins | sample PaiPotPPA55metaG_FD_76969 | JGI IMG/M metagenome (GOLD analysis project Ga0073928, IMG submission 76969) | Iron sulfur acid spring bacterial and archeal communities from Banff, Canada, to study Microbial Dark Matter (Phase II) - Paint Pots PPA... ...
AAAGAACGGGAACATGGATCGCTCTTCCACCACCATGCCCAACCCCCTGAGGGGTGTCTGTTGATCCCTCGCCCACTAGATGCCCAGTTCGTCGAGCGTCTTCTCATCGTCAGGCGTGAACTTGTCTTCCTCGATCTCTCGCTTGAACAGCTCCAGGTTCCTGACCGTGAGAAACGTCAAATTCCCCAGAACCGCTACTTCGCCCTTGATCTGCCCGGTCTCGCGCAACAACTGCGGCAGCAACAACCGTCCTTGCCCATCCATCTCGACTTGCTGCCCGTAGTAGTTCGTCCGGTCCAGAAACTTTTTCTTCGTGGGATTGAAATTGGAGAGCCCTGCCAGCTTCTGCTCGATCCGTTCCCATTCCTCGAAGGGATACACTTGAGCAACCTTGCCGTCCAGACTTGTGATGTAGAATTGCTGACTGTATTTCTCGTCGATCACCCGCTTGAACTCGGCCGGGACCTTGAGTCGTCCCTTTTCGTCGACCCGGGTTGGATGATTGCCGCGAAACATGATTAAGGCCCCTACGGGAGCCGGATCCCCTTGCGGGGGCAGTTCTGTGAGCCACTACGCCAGCAACCAAGGAGATAAAAGCGGTGCAAAGTTCAGTCAAAGTCGGGCGATTCGGGCTGTTTATCGTGCTTATGGGTCGGTTTTCCACCGGCTCCTCGTTTTCAGCTCCAGCTTCCCACGGCCTTTACTGTATCTACCACTTCGGACCACTTTCTACCACATCTTAGCGCTAAGTCTTTTATTGTCAAGCAGAAACTTGATGGTACCCAACCCACTTGGACACTGATTCGTGAAACTACGAAGGCTTGTGGTTAATCAATCGGGCGACCACTAGGGCTTGCGTTGATGCCCGTGGTTCCTTCGCTATTCGTTCGCTTCGATTTTTCTTGACCTCCGCGATGGGCGCGGATTTTCCTGTGGAAATTCGCGACGCGGGTTCGCGGCTCGCGCGATTTTGCTCACGTAGCCGCTGCGGCTGTGAGAGGTCCGGGGGGGTCCGGGTCTTCGACCCGGACGTGCGGCGGCGCCCTTCTGCCGCGGCGGCTTGCTTTTTATCTCCCCGTTTCCGGCGGCAGCCCGCTCACCAACCCTTTGGTGTACACTGCGCGCATCTCGTCCCGGGCCCTGTTCCGAAAAAGCAAAATCACAGGAGGTGCCTCATGGCACTCAACAGAGGCAGAATCTGGCTAGGCGGTTTGGCAGGAGGCGTGGTCTGGACGCTGTGGAGCTTTGTCATTGGAAAGTTCGTGATCACCGATGCGCGCTACGTCGCCGCGCAGAACGCTGGACATTTTCTTAAGACGCCGCGCTATCCTTTTTTTGCAGGCGCCTGGATCTTGACGCTGTTTATTTTGGCGATCGCGATTGCGCATCTCTATGCCTGGGCCCGTGCGGGCTTGGGCCCCGGTCCGGGCACGGCGCTGAAGGTCGGCTTTCTCGCCGGCTTCTTCGCCGGCTTCCCCGACAACTTCGCACAAGCCGAATGGTCCGCCGTGGGCCGCGCGCTTCCCTTCGGATGGATGATCGATATGTGGCTGGGCGCGATCCTGGCCGCGCTGGTAGCAGGATTTATCTACAAGGAATAACGACAGTTTCCGTGCAGGTTTGGTCGGTGTAGGTTTTGACTGTGTGGGGGACGGGTCCTTTGACCCGTCCAGACCGCGGCGACTTCTGCCGCGGCTGGCTTTTTTCCCCACGATCCCTACTTCGCCGCCTCCACAAACACAGCCGTGCCATAAGCGAGCACTTCGGTGACGCCCTGCATAACCTCGGTCGCATCATAGCGCGCGCCCACCACGGCGTTCCCGCCCAGTTCGGCAGCATGTTGCAGCATCAGATCAAAAGCTTCCGCCCGAGTCTTCTCGCATAAGTTAGTGAGCAGCGTAATGTTGCCGCCGACCAGCGTCTGCAAACCGGCGCCGATGGTTCCGAAGATGGAACGCGAGCGCACCACAATGCCTCGCACCACACCCAGCGTCCGCGTCACATGAAACCCGTCGAGTTCAAACTGCGTGGTCACCATGTTGTGAGCCACCATCCTGCCAGCGCTGTAGCCGGTTGCCATTGCGGTCAACCTTTCTGTGATGCCAGTAACTATATCGCGAGTCGAAAACGACGGCGAGTCACCTACCTACTCGTGTGGGGACAGCCGCCCTCGGCTGTCCAGTCGAGCAAAGCTCGGACAGCCTCTCTCCAGCAGCCGATACTCTCTTCATTCCAGTTCCGCAGTAATAAAAAACTCCTGCGCCGAGTTGTCGTACTCGACGCGCAGCACATTCGGCTTGCAGCAAACCTGGCAATCTTCGACGTAGCTCTGCCGTCGTCCGGCAGATTCATCCACGGAAGTTGTGTTCCACTCTCCACAAGCCGCGCATTGGAAACCGGACTCCAAAGATGGAGAGAGCATACCTCAAGGAGCGTTATGGGGCTTTATCGCCAATTGATCGCCAATGGACCGCACTCGGGTGCGGCCTGCGACATTAGAGCAGCTGCTTTAGTTCTCGGAAATTCCTGCCCCGAGAATGCTATGGACATGTCAGTTGCGCTGTACCTGTAACTTGGCATTCGCCGGCGCCGCCGCAAGGGTTCGCAGGGACCGTACCGGCGGGGCCACAGGAGTCGTCACCGCGCTCGGCCACAGCCCAAACTGTATATGTGCCAACCGCCCCGGCAGCGCACTGGGCCAAGCCGTCAGGGCTCACCGAGACGGCGGTAGTTCGTTGGTTCTGATAGCACGCGCCCCAATTAGCCGTAAGCAGTTTCACCGGCGAGGGTTGCTGGTTGAAATAACCCGTGGCTGTAAACTGGACTGGGCTGCTCTGCGCATCTGCGGTCGGGGGCTGAGGGTTGCCGACTGTAAGATGCGCGGAGACGAGCCGCACGCCAAGGTAATCGCGATAGCGAGAATAGCAAGGAGCAAAACGGAAAGGCCGTACTTTCTCATACAGACCTCCTGCCGCGTAGGACTTCGGGCAAGAACTCGGGTTGCCTGCTGAGTACTATATATCAAATATTCTCGCGTATCCCCCGTAGTTGTCGAAACCAGACGCTATCGAGTTCTACGGGTCGTAGCATAGCAGCACCATATTGTATGTACATATATGTACGCACCAATGCTTAAGTATACACACATACTGCACTTGCATGCGATCTGATCGCACCGCCAAGGCGCTCCTTTGAAACTCTTCGCCACTTTCGCGCTTCGATCTGCAATCTAAAATCGAAAATCTAAAATCCCCCCTATGTTTCCCCCTATAATGTCCCGATTACTTTCATCACTTGGAGGGTTCATGATCTCGCGGCGACGATTTCTGGAGGGCAGTGTGACGGCAGGGTTGGCAGTGGCGTCCCGTTCTCTGACGAACACTGCCGCTGCGCAGGACAAGGATACCGATGCTTCCCTTCCGCCATCACTCGCCAAATTAAAATCGCGCAAGAGCGAGGCCACACCGATTTCGCGCGAAGAGCGCCACGAACGCCAACAGCGCGCCCGCCAGTTGATGACCGAAAACGCGCTCGACGCCATCGTGCTCATGGAGGGCACGTCGTTGCGATACTTTACCGGCATCCGCTGGTGGGGTGGAGAGCGCACGTTCGCACTGGTGCTGCCCGCGAAAGGCGCGGCGTTCTATGTCTGTCCCGCGTTTGAAGAGGGACGGGCACGCGAGCAGATCACCAACGCGCCGGATGGCGAAAAGCCCGACGTGCGGATATGGCAGGAAGACGAGAGCCCCTACCAGCGCATCGCGCAAGGACTGAAAGATCGCGGCATCGTCAGCGGCAAGCTCGCGCTCGAAGAGACAGTACGCTTCGTCTTTGCCGATGGAATTTCTAAAGCCGCGTCGCAAGCGACGACTGCAAGCGCGACTCCGGTAACCGCCGGCTGCCGCATGATCAAGAGCCCTCATGAAGTCGCATTGATGCGATTGGCGGCGCAAGTAACGCTCGCCGCCTATGAAGCTGCATATCTGGCGGTCAAAGATGGAATGACTCAGCCGCAACTGGAAGGTCTGGTGCAAAAAGCACACGACCGGCTGGGCTTTACCGGCGGCGCCGACGTGCAAGTCGGCGAGTTCTCGGCGTTTCCTCACGGCTCGGTCACGCCACAGCTGGTGCACGAAGGCACCATTGTTCTCATGGACGGCGGATGCGCGGTGGAAGGATACCAGTCGGACATCACGCGCACTTATGTCCTCGGCAAGGCCTCCGACAAAATGAATAAAGTGTTCGACATTGTGCTGCGCGCGCAATCGGCCGCACTGGCAGCAGCCCGTCCCGGCGTGGAATGTGGCGCCATCGACGCCGCAGCCCGCAAGGTTGTGACCGACGGTGGATATGGTCCCGACTACAAGTACTTCACTCACCGCCTCGGACACGGCATGGGCATGGATGGCCACGAGTGGCCCTATCTCGTCCGCGGCAATCCAACCAAGCTGCAGGGAAATATGACCACCAGCAACGAGCCTGGAATTTATATTCGCGGCGAGTTCGGTATTCGCCTCGAAGATGACATGCACATCATGGAGAATGGCGCGGAGCTGTTCACCCCGCAGACGGTTTCGTTGGAGGCACCCTTCGCGAAAACATAGTCCTGCAGGTCGCTAGGCTCGCCGAATAATTGGCGGAGTGCTCCGCGAACAAGGCTTCCACCTTCTTTCTGTCCCGCTGGGCAGTGGCGAACTCGGGTGTGTTGGCCAACTCGCGGGCACGTTGCCGGGCCGGTTCGTTGCGGTGGATGATGAGAGACCGGAAAGCTGCACTGGGGCATTGTCCTGGTGGCGAACACGGGCCACAAGGCTTGCGGGTTCCAATGTAGTTGTAGGCGCGATTCCGATGAACCTGACCGCCATAGTTGAGTGGCTGGCCGGCAGGACAGAGATAGCGTTTGTGTTCCGCTTGGTAAAAACGGCGGGCAGGAGTGCCCGCTCCACATCCCCGCTCCACATTGGCCCTCCACATCCTCTGCACGCACAATCTGGTTTTATAGGCCGGGCACGGGCGGACAGCCGGGGAATTCTTTCAGGAAAGTATTGCCGATGTAGCCCAGATATTCGATACCGATTTCGCTGGTGAAATAACCGTCGGCGGTAAGCTTCCGCAAAAATGCGAAAAATTCTATGCCTTGCCCCAGGCTGGGATTTTGTTTCGCATTCTTGCCATACGCGATTAGGTCGAGAATTTCCTTCTGCTGCGCCGGTGTGCAATCGAGATAAACTTTGCCATAGTGATCGACACAAGTGTTGTCGAGCCACATGAGGCCGCCGCCGAGAGCGAGTTGATAGTCCTCGTTTTCGCTCGTGATCAGATCGATGAACTCGGGTGCGCCGGCTTCGATCGCGCCTTTTGCGTCTGCGTCGGAAGGAATAATGGTCCCGCAGAGAGTTTGGAGAGTCTTATAAGCGTGAGCGGGAAAAAACTTGGGTGCATAGGCTTGATCCGCCGCCGCGGCTCTCGCCGCGCGCACCATGCGGTGAGCGTATTCGGCCGCTTCCAAAGGAATCACACGCAATACCGAACCGGCCACGGCCGTTAGGGTGAGGGATTTGAGAATGTCGCGTCGCGAAATGGGCATGGGCGGCTCCCAGCTACAGATTTCCTTTCTTCGCCTGATCCAGCAAGTAATCCGAAGCGCGCCAGGTCAGCGCCATAATCGTCAGCGTGGGATTCTTGTCGGCGTTGGTGACGAAGCTTGCTCCGTCGGTGACAAATAAATTCTTCACGTCATGCGCCTGGCAGTACTGGTTCAAAGCCGACGTCGCGGCATGCTCTCCCATGCGCACCGCGCCCACTTCGTGGATGATCACGCCCCCATCGGCGATCCCATAAGGATTGGTTTCAGCTGAGCCCTGTGGTGGGATATAGATTCCGCCCGCCGCTTCCACGATTTCACGGTAGGTTTCCTGCATATCCTTCGCCATTTTGATTTCGTTGTCGCTCCACTTCCAGTGAAAGCGAAGCACGGGGATGCCCCACTGGTCAACGGCCGCGGGATCGATTTCGCAATAACAGTTTTCGTTGGGGATCATTTCGCCGCGGCCCGAAAATCCGATGTACGTCCCGTATTTTTTCTTACATGCCCGCTTCAGCGCGGAACCGTAACCTTCGAAGTCGTCGCACACCTCGTCCCAGTCGCCCACGCCGGGGATGCCGCGTCCACCGCCGAACTCGGTGTGGTAACCGCGCAGGAAGTCGTTCTTGCGGTCGAACTTCCACCACGGTAAATACATGTGCATGCCGCCGACGCCGTCGTGATTGTGGGCCGGCATCTTTTCGAGCGCTTCGAAATATCCGCCACCATTGCTGCCAACCGTGTCCATCAGATTGCGGCCGACCACGCCGGAGGAATTGGCCAGTCCGTCTGGAAACAGCGTAGACCTTGAGTTCAACAGCAGCCGCGCGGATTCGCAGGTGCTGCCAGCAACAACGAAAGCCCGCGCGTGAATGCGCTTCTCTTCGCGTGTCGCCTTATCGACATAGGAAACCGCCTCCACCTTGCCGTCCTTGTTTACGACTAACTCACGCGCCATCGCGCCCGTAATTAAAGTGAAGCGTCCCGTCTTCTCCGCCGGCGGAATCATTACCTGGCTCGAACTGAAGTTGGACGCGGTGATACATCCTCGACCGCATTGCGCGCAGTAATGGCAGGCGGCGCGACCATTGTGGGGTTGCGTCAAAATCGCCAGCCGCGAAGGCACGCAAAGAATCTTCAGGTGGTCGCAGGCCTTCTTGATAATGGTTTCGGTACAGCGCGGCTTGGGAGGCGGCAGGAAAATTCCGTCGGGGGCGCTGGGAATATTTTCTTTCGTCCCGAAGACCCCGATGTAGGACTCGACTTTATCGTAGTAAGGAGCTACGTCGTCGTAGCTGAGCGGCCAGTCATCGCCCATGCCATCATGCGAGCGCACCTTGAAATCCACCGGAGCCATGCGGAGCGCGATGCGTCCCCAGTGATTGGTACGTCCACCGACGATGCGCGAACGGAACCAGCGGAACTTCGATCCGGGAGCGGCAACGTAAGGCTCGCCTTCGATTTCCCACGCGCCGTTGGGCGCGAGAAATTCATCTTCCAGGCCACGTCGCGCGCGGCCTCCAACCCCAGCTCCGCGATGCGGCAGGTCATAAGGCCAGACGTGCTCTTTATAGTCTCGTTCCGGAACGAGCGGAGGCCCAGCCTCGAGCAGCGCGACAGCTAGACCGCCCTCGGTGAGCACCTTGGCCGCCGTGCCTCCCGAGGCCCCGGAGCCGATAATGCAAACGTCATAGGTCTTGGGCGTGCGGCGAACCTGCATGGACCTCCCTTGGAAATTAAGTGTCTTAAAATCCGTCCCCGGCGACCGCTAGAAGCGCAACTTCTCGAGGTACTGGTAGCTCTTGGTGATGCTCTCGAATGGGTTCTCGGGTTTATCGTGCTCCACAATGTAATGCTTGATCCCGGCCTGCTCCGAGTGCGCGAAGATTTTCTTCCAGTCGATAATGCCGTCGCCCACCGAGGTCAGGTCCACCGTGTCGCCGAAATTCTGCCCGCCTCCGGTGGTGAGGGGGGGAATTTTCTTGAGGTCCTTGACGTGAACCAGCGGGAAGCGTCCGGGATAGCGGGCGAAGTATGTGAGCGGATCGGCTCCTGCCGCAGTGATCCAGCACAAATCCATTTCCATCTTCACCAGATTCCCATCGCACTCTTTCAAAAGTTCATCGTAGGGCAGCTTGCCATCGACGGGAAGGAATTCGAACCAGTGGTTGTGATAGGCGAACTGCATGCCGGCCTTCTTGGTTTGCTCTCCACAGTGGTTGAACTTCTCGGCAGCCTTCTTCCAATCGCGCTGGTTTTCAGGAATCCAGGGGCAGACAATATATTTCAAGCCAATGACCTTGGAAGTTTCGATGACGGAGGGAAACTTGTCGTCGAGTTCGTCGTATTGCACGTGGGTCGAAACTGCAGCGAGGGCGTTTTTTTCGCAGGCCGCGCGAACTTGCTGGCCGGTGCGCCCGAAGTATCCGGCAAACTCCACTTCTTTGTAGCCGATCTGGGCGACCTTGGCGATGGTTCCGTCGAAGTCGGCTTTCATCAGATCGCGCACGGTGTAGAGCTGCAGGCCGATCTTTTCAATCTTGTGGTCGGCGGCCCAACCCAGGCGGCTGGTCAATAAGGTGGCGGCGGTAACGGTGGCGGCGGTTTCAAGAAACCTGCGGCGGTTCACAGCATGCAAACTCATGATTGCATTCCTCCGATCGCTCCGCTTCGAGGCGGAAGTCGAATCCCGGAGCATTATACGCGGGATGCCGCTCGATCTTCGTTGGACTGGACCACCCGGGAGCCCCTGAGCTGTCGAAGGGGCTGCTATCCCCAGCGGTGTCCACAAGTTTAAGACTTGGAAGCAGATTTCCGGCGGTGAGACGAAAAGGAAAAAACAGAGAGGACGCCGGCACGCGTCCTCTCGCAGTTTGCGATTCGCCTTACGATTTCGACACTTGCAGATTGTTGGTCACCGAGAAGATGCCGGGAACGCCGTTGGCGCGGAGACCAGCGAAATTCTTATCCGCTTCGCTGTCCACAACTCCTTCCAGCGCCACATGGCCGTTCTTAACGATAATTCGGATCGGCTTTTGCACTCCGAGGGCATACTTCTCGAGCGCGGGATAACCGTAGATGGCGCGGTAGAGTTCGAGACGCAGGCGGTCGTCCATGGAAGACGGAGGAAGAACTTCAATCTGATTCACGACTTTCTCCACGCCTTCAATATGTTTGATGGCATTTTCGGCGTCGGATTTCAGGACGGGCCGCACGACTTGACCGATCAAGGTGACGGCAGGACCCTCTACCTTGAAGGCGATGTAGTCGAAGACGCCGAAGTAGGGCAGCATCAGCAGTTCGTGACGCACCTCTTTGATAATCCGCTCCTCCGCCTTGGAGGAAGGTTGAGCGTCCTGGGCGACGCCCAGGGTGGCAAGTGCAAATAAACCGGCAAGAAAAATTAAGAGCCTGTGTTTCATAGTGTCATTTCTCTCTTTCGAACAAAATTCCAGTCGCGAGCCGGTAGTCTACTCTGGGAAAGGTCGATTTACGATACCGAAGATGTGGTAGAGCGGCCTATATTCATCGGCAAGAATGCGCGGGGAAGAACCAGAGGGTGGAGGCTACCTCGGGGTCGTTGCCCTAAGTTCTTAGGGTCACCTTCAAGTCTTTGCCATGATTCAGCAAGGCGATGTCGGCGCAATTGTTCAAAATCCAATCGGCGCCGGCTTCCCGCAACGCAGATTCCTGGGTCGTAGTTTTGAAAGCGATGACTTTCGCCCCCGCCGCTCTGCCAGCGCGGACTCCGGCAGGTGCATCTTCGAGAACAATACAGTCCGCTGGGGGAAATCCGAGAACTGAAGCGCCCTTCAGATAGGGTTCTGGATGTGGCTTGCCGTAGGTGATGTCGTTGGATGTGATTAATTTTCTTGGCAACGGCAGACCCGCGGCTTTGAGGCGAACTTCGGCAAGTGCACGCGTACACGAAGTAACGATTGTCCAGCGGTCCTCGGGGAGGCGGTCCAGCAAATCCAGCGCGCCGGGTAATGGAACGACTCCGTCAAGATCTTCGATTTCGCGGCGCTCGACTTCGCGGTTCTCGACTTCGTGATTGGCATTCGGGAGATATTCGCGGACAGTAGTGAGGCTGGGACGTCCGTGGGCGCGAGCAACCACTTCTTCTGGATTGAAGCCGCGCTCGATAGCCCAGCGCCGCCACACTCGCGCGACGGCGGGAGTGGAGTCGATGAGGACTCCGTCCATGTCAAAAAGCAGAGCGGCGCAGTGAATTTGAGTCATCGCGATCGACCTACGTCATCTGAGAATCGGGTGGCCCATCCTAACCGCGTTCTTTGCGGTTTAGGGTGGGGACTTTGACTTTAATCTGACTTTAATTTTGACTTTAGTGGTTCAGTGCTCGCCTTGGCGGCGAGATGAACTCGCCAGATTCATGATCACTCCACTAGATTATCGCAACTAATTGATAAGTTTATACTTCATATGTATTTGTACGTACATACCTATAAGACAATCGTTCCTGCAGGAACGCTGCGGAAATCTTTTGCTCGCGCGCGAGCGAGCGGACGGCTGAGGCGGCTGTCGCTACGTGAGTCGTTCTGTATGCGGCACAATTACCGCCGCACCATCCACCGCGTCGTTCTTCACGGCGATCAACGCTTCATTCGCCTCATCAAGAGGGAACACGGTTACTTTCGGCTTCAAGTGAATCTGCGCGGCCAGCGCCAGAAAGTCACGGGCGTCGGCGCGAGTCATGTTGGCGACGCTGCGCAGTTGGCGTTCGCCCCACAGCAGGCGGTCGTAGTCGAACTGGGGGATGCGATCCAGATGAATCGCATTGATGGCCACCACGCCGCCCTTGCGCAGGCTTGCCAGAGCGGCGATCACCACCTCTCCGCTGGGAGCGAAGGTGACGGCACGGTCCAGTTCCACTGGCGGCTTCTCGGTTTCGCTTCCCACCCAGAGCGCGCCGAGCGACGCGGCTAAGTCGCGGTGAGATTTTCCTCGCGTGGAAACATACACGTCGCACTTCCATGCGCGCAGAACGGCGATGGCAAGATGCGCGGAGGCGCCGAAGCCAAACAATCCCACGCACTCCCCTGGCTCGACACCAGCCACGCGGAGGCTACGGAAGCCGATGATGCCGGCGCAGAGGAGCGGGGCTGCGTGGAGATCGTCGAGCGCGGCGGGCAGCGGAAAGACAAAGTCTGCACGGGCTACAGCAAATTCCGCGTATCCGCCGGGGAGGTTGTAGCCCGTGAAGGCTGGCGAGTCACACAGATTTTCCTGGCCTCGTTTGCAGTAGGAGCAGGTGCCATCGGTACCTCCGAGCCAGCAAACTCCGACGCGCGAGCCCAGCGGGATTTCTTTCGTGGCGCCGTCGATCACCTCACCGACGATCTGATGGCCGGGAATTATGCTGGACTGCTTCGGCGGTAGATCGCCTTCCACGATATGGAGATCGGTGCGACAAACGCCACAGGCGCGCACCCGCAGGAGAACCTGGCCAGACTGGAGTTGAGGATCTGCAATATCAGTGATTCGCAGGGGGCGCTGCGAAACGGGCTGGGGCGAGGTAAGAACGGCGGCTTTCATGTTTCACGTAGGAGCGGCAAGAGCCGGGCTGCACCCGGCGGACAGCCGAGGGCGGATGTCCCCACATATCCACGGTGGTGCCATCGCATTCACGAGGATGGTACCAGTTCTAATGTCATCACTTGAAACGGACGCAGGTGAAAGGTATGTGATTGCTGCGCTGGAATCTGCAGGGCGTGTGCGGCGCTTTCTTGTTTCCACGGGCTGTGTCCAGCGTAGGCTTGAGCGGAAGCTGTCGGCAGTTCCAGAAGCGTCGCGAGATTCGCGGTGAAATCCTGGGGCTGGCCGCTGGGATTGCGCAGGGTCACGATGGCTTTCTCTGGGGACCACGACGCCCAGCCATAGACTTCCAGACGCGCCGGATCGCCTCCGATCCAGTGGGAGTCTTGGAGTGTCTGCCCGTTCGCGCGCGACCATTTCGCAGCCTCGGCCAGGACGTCCCAGTCCTCCGAAGAGAGCAGCGATGGAGTGATATACATCTCCTGCAGCTGCGTTCCCGTGCCAAAGTACGAATGAACTTCATCAGCAAAATCGTGGCCAGGATCGTTGTTCAGCCGTTCAGCGTAACGCGCGAAGATGAGTCCGTGCAGCATCAAAGAATTCATCGGGAACAGCGGGCCCTCTTCTATCACCCATCGATAAATTTGCGAGTCGCGATAAGTGATCCAGCGCTGGCGGTCGCTGCCGACGCCGGCGAAGCTGTGGTCGTCGCCACCGCGCCAGATCGAATCGGCGTGGAGCAACCAGAATGGCGAAGCAGAGGTTCCGGTGGTGAGGTTGAAGTAGAGGACCGGTTTTTTCGCGCGCAGTTCGCCGATCAGATGGATCGCGGCGTCGAAGTCGCTGTCGAACTCGCTCCCCTTGATCACTTCGTTCGCGTTGCCGGTGCCGTCGAACTTGAACTGGTTCACGCCGTATTTTTCGATCATGTCGAGGCATGTGTCTCGGAAGTAGCGATAGTATTTCGGCCCGGAGAGCGCGAGGCCGCCTTCATTGGTTTCGAATCCCTGCGCGCGGGCGGAAGCCAGACGTTGCTGCTTCGGCTTGCTGTAACCGCCCCAGGGAGAGAGCCAGATGCCGGGTGCCGCTCCGACAGTGCCAGCAGTTTGTGCAACTTTCGTCAGGCCATTCGGAAAGCCGGGATTGAATTTCCAGAGAGTTGTGGGATCGTCCCAACCATCGTCGAAAAGGAAGCTATCGAGTCTTACACCGCGCTGCCGCGCGAGCTGCTCGCCGAAGCTTTGAATCACGGCGACTGCGTCCGGCTCATTGTAGCGGTCAAAGTATCCCAGGTCGTACCAGGAGTTGTAATGCAGAAAGGTTCGATAGGGATGCGCGCGTTCGAGCTCTAAATATCTCAGGAAGTCGCGGCGCAGTTGTCCGGCATGGGCCACGCCTATTACCGACGAATAGGTGACGCTCTGGCCGGCTTGCAGCGGAAGCTCGCGGGAGAGCCAGCAGGAAGCGCGGTCTGCGCGAACGCGGCACTCGGACAGCGGATGCTCGAAGCCCAGGAACCAGGTCCCCGCAGTGACCGGCGATCCTTTCACGTTTCCCGAGACGACCGAGCCGGGAAGGAGTGCGTCGATGAGAACGAGCTGGGCTAGCGCGAACGATGGTTGGGACGCGCGGATCGTGACCTCCTGGCGAACATAGTTGGCGCCTTCGCGGAGGACCGCGATCCAGGTAACCCGCAGCTTGCTGGAGGGATCTTCGAGTTCGATGCGCACTTGCCGGCCCGGCAGCCGATTGGCGGCTTTTGAGGAATCTGGCGGAACTGGTGCGTCTTCGATGATCGGTGCGGTAACCATTTTTAAATCGGACGAGCGCAGCACCGGGCCTTCCCTTGGCACCAACTGGAAGACACTGCCGGCAAGAGGCAAACTTGTTTCGGTGAAATGGTTGGTCAGACTTTGCCACTGAAGCGAGCCAGCGCGGATGGACCATGTGGCGGAGATCGCGTGGTTCGACAGAGTGATGTTGTCGCCGTCTTGCCCGGCCTGGACAGTACCGGGCCGTGCAGCCAGAGCGGGCGCGAGAAACGTCAGCAAGAAAATGTTTGGAAGAAAGAGAATATTCCGCATCCTAAAACATCCTGTCTGGGCGCGAGATCCCTTCGGCTCCGCTCCGGGCAGGCTCTTCGCTCCGCCTGAAGAACGGCTACGGTCAGGATGACGCCGTGCTTTAGAGATTTTTGCAAATGAATCTTTACGGCCGCCGGGACGGCGGCGCTACTCAAGCTCCCGCCTCCCAGTTTTTCGAGCGCGAGACGGCTTCGTTCCAGCGGTTTCGTAATTGCCGGGCGTGCGACGCCGGCATTTTCGG
>Ga0073928_10007982_pt1 | contig 13464 bp, 11 predicted proteins | sample PaiPotPPA55metaG_FD_76969 | JGI IMG/M metagenome (GOLD analysis project Ga0073928, IMG submission 76969) | Iron sulfur acid spring bacterial and archeal communities from Banff, Canada, to study Microbial Dark Matter (Phase II) - Paint Pots PPA... ...
AGGCCTTGGTCTAACCCGATCCACGCGCCATTATCACCAACCAGCCCCTGCCTTATTTTCCGCGCCCCGTAATAACGACCGATCGGAAGAATTAGTAAACGCCTGCTGCTTGTGCCGATCGCCGTCTGTCATCCTGAGCGAAGCAGTCGAAGGATCCCTGCACGTTGAGTCTCGCTACCAACACCTCAAGGCATTTCTCCCCGCGCCGTGCGTTGCAATTGAATCAGCACGAGAACCTCTTGACTAACCGGAGCCGCGAGCCACAAGGGATCCTTCGACTTCGCTCAGGATGACAAGCGGAATAATTTAGCTGAAGCTGCCTATCCGAAGTTACTGTGGGCGTGATGTATCAGTCTGGTTGGAACTAGCAGGCGCGGTATCAGTCGTCGGCGCCCCACTGTGCGAGGTTGTGGGCATGGGCTCGGCTCGCGGCGCGTCGGGCACCGTCGTCATGGCGCTCTCGGGATTTAGAAGGTGGTCCTTGCTCGGTCCCAGACCCAGCTTGATCAGCGCTCGCGAGTCGGGAACCGTCTTGCTCTGCCACCCGTTGTCGGCCTGATATCGACGCATGGCCTCTTCACTGGCCTGGTTCCATGTGCCGGTAGCCTCGCCCTTCAAGTAGTGCTCGCGGATCAGCGCTTCCTGAATGGCCTGGGCTCTTTCCGAGTCGATTTTCTGCTGGCCGCGCACACGCTTCTTTCGCGAGGAGCGTTTTCCCCTCGAGGCTGTGCGCGTTGCTCCGGTGCTGGCCGAGGTGGAAGACGCTTTTGCCGTGCTCTTGTGAGGCTCGTGGTCCGCAGGACTTGTAGTCGCAGGCTTGTTTGCGGCAGCGTCCCCGGTCGAACTTTGGCGAGCTGTGGCCGCACCACAGGCGCATATCACGATCAGAGCACACATTCCGATCAATCGTGACTTCGAGACTTCAATCGAGACGCCCAAAACCAAACCTCGCAAAAACCTACGCTCAAAACCGTCTGCAAAATAAAAAGCCCAACCGGACGCTGGCACTGTAATCATCCTCGATAGGAGGCTACAGTGCCAGTCCTCATTGGGCTTTCGAAGTTACGGAAGTGTACCGGCCAGGAAGATCGTCCCATCCTGCCGCGATGAACCTCGGGACCGCACCAGGAATACCACGTCCTGGCCGCTCTTCAGATTCGATTCGATGCGGGCGAATTCTTCCTCGCTGTTGACCGCCTGCTTATTCACTTCCAGGATGATGTCGCCGCGTCCCAGGTTCACGTCCTCGGCAAACGAACCGGGCTTCACGTCCTGCACGATCACGCCTTTGCCAGCCGACATGTCGAGGCGGTCGGCCATTTCCGGCGTTACCTTGCGCACGGTCACACCGAACTTGCTCTGTTTGGGAGAGCTCTCGTCGTCGTTTTCCTGCTCGTCCCCGAGCCGCGCTGCAAACAGCTTGGCGCGATCGGCAATAGTCACGGATGTTTCCTGCGTTTTGCCATTGCGCAGGAAGTTGAGATTCACCTTCGACCCGGGCTTGCGAGAGGCAATGTCAGCCACCAGTTCAGAGCCCTTGCTGACTTTCTTTCCGTCCACGCTGGTAATGGTGTCGCCGACTTTCAATCCGGCCTGGTCCGCCGGACTTCCCGCCACCACGCTCGAGACGGTCACTCCGCTTCCCGACCCGTACACTCGGGCAATGGCCGGATTTTCAACCGCGTCAAACATAATGCCGATCGAACCGCGCGAAACCTTGTGCTCCGGCCCGGTCAACTGGTTGTAAACATCGACCACGGTCTTCGAGGGGAGCGCAAAGCCCACACCCGCATAGGCGTTAGTCTCGCTCAGAATTGCGGTGTTGATGCCGATCACTTCGCCGTTCATATTCACCAGCGGTCCACCCGAGTTGCCGGGATTGATCGCCGCATCGGTCTGAATGAATGTCTGGAACTGCCGCCCCGGAACTATGTCACGCCCCTTGGCGGAAACGATCCCCGCCGTCACTGTCTCCGACAATCCGAACGGGCTGCCTACGGCCAAGACCCAGTCACCCACCTGCATGCTGTCGGAATTACCCATTTTCGCGGCCGGCAACACCCGGTCCACGTTCACCTTGATCACAGCCAGATCCGTTTCCTGATCGGTCCCAATGACCTTGGCGTCATGCTGCACGCCCGGCGGATCGTCTTCGAACCGGACCCGAATACGGTCCGCCTTTTCGACTACGTGCCGGTTGGTGACGATGTATCCCTTGGAATCAACAACGACTCCCGAACCCAACGATCGCTCCCGGATCGGACCATCGCTCGGACCTCCCGGACCCGCTTGCCCGCCGGGGCCACCGAAGAAGTGGTTGAAAAAGTCATCCATGCCCCCGCCCCCACCGCTGTCGTCATCGTCGGGATTCTGTCCACGGCGCCGGTGCGCGTTCTTGATGGTCGATTCCGTATTGATATTGACTACGCTCGGCTCTAACTGCTTCGCGATCTGCGAAAATGTGTTCGACATCTGCTGCGGCGAAGGCAGACTGAGCGGTGTCGCATCGCTCTTTTGCCCTTCTTTCCCTTTAACTCCGTAGGAAATGACCGTCCCAATCAGAATGCCCACCGAAAGCGTTGCCATAATACTGAGCGTGTAGGCCCAGCGATGAGCCTTCATGCGCATCCACATTGCGCCCGAATCCATATGTCAACTTCCTCCAAAACTGTTTAAACCTTTATAGTATACCCATTTGAAGCGTGCGGCCGGGCGTGCAGGTCCGGGCGAAGTTCACCCTCAATCCTTCTGCTATTAGACGCAGAAACCATCAAAACCGTTTTATGCGCTGGGGATTTATACGCAGAGACGTAGCTTGCTACGTCTCGCTCTGGCCATCATCGGAAGACGTTGCAAGCGACGTCTCTACGCAGAGGCCTTACTTCGCCTCGTAGACTGTCTTTCCACCTACCACCGTGCGGAGGACCTTAGTGGCCAGCAGTCTCTCCTTCGAGGCTGCTGTGACGTCGCGATCGAGAATGATGAAATCCGCCAGCATTCCCGGTACCAGCTTGCCTTTTTCCTTCTCCTCGAATTCCGCGAAAGCCGAACCCGTCGTGTAGGCCGCGATTGCCTGATCCATGGTAAGCCGCTGCTGGGGAAAATATTCCTGCTTGCCGTTCTCGCTCTGGCGCGTAACCGCCGCGTAGAGGCCCCGAAAAGGCGTGACCGGTTCCACCGGATAATCCGTGCCAAAAGCCAGCGTCACACCTTTATTCAGAAAAGCGAGCCATGCGTAAGAGGTCGCGGCGCGTCTCGGTCCGAGCCGATCCTGTGCCCAACGCATGTCCGTCAGCAAATGACTGGGCTGCATGGAAGCGATCACTTTCAGTCCTTTGAATAGGCCGATCTGCACGGGAGTGGTTACCTGAGCATGCTCGATGCGTAGACGAAAGTCATCGCCGCCGCCAGGCGCTTTAACCTTCTCCTCGCTCGCGGCGTTCTCCGCCCCGGCGAAGGCGTCGAGCGCCATTTGTACTCCTTTGTCGCCAATCGCGTGAAAGCCAATCTGGAAGCCCGCCAGCACGCGCTCTTTGGTCATCTCGTTCAGCTTCGCCGCATCGTATCGCGGCAAGCCAGAGTTCTTGGGATCATCGGCGTATGGCTCGAGCATCGCCGCCGTATGCGATCCCAGGGAGCCGTCCATGAATCCCTTCAGCATCCCCGTATGCAGCATCAAGTCCGACTGAGGATGCGACTCGCGCTTCCGGCTCAACTCCTCCACCGGATCGTCAAAGGGCAGCCATTCCGAGATGCGCGCCGTGAGCTTGCCTTCTTTTTCCAGTTCTTCGTAAATCTGAAAATTCTCCCAGACCGGCGAATAATCCTGCGCGGACGTCACGCCATGCTGGGCGAGATCGGCGAGTGCCAGCTCAAGGCCTTCCCGGCGCAGCCGATGGCTCGGCTTTGGAATCACTTGCAGAATTGCAGCCTGCGCTGTTTCCCGCAGAATGCCGGTTGGCTCTCCATTCTGATTCCGGTCGATTTGCCCGCCCTGGGGATTGCGGCTGGCCAGCGTGACACTGCCCAACTGCAAGGCGCGAGTATTGGCGACCGCGATGTGTGTATCGATTCGCACGAGAAACACCGGATGCCCGTCGGAGACCTCGTCGAGATCCCAGCGGGTCGGCGTCACTTTCACGGGCCAGAGCGTTTCATCCCAGCCCTCTCCCAGAATCCAATCTCCCGCCTTCGACCCTTCGACCTTCTTCGCCACTCGCGTGCGCAGATCGTCCACAGAGTTCACACCCGTCAAGTCGACACTCAGTTTCTTACTCCCCGCGTCGTCCAGATGGAGATGAGCGTCATTGAATCCGGGCATGACGAAGCGTCCACTCAGATCGACCACCTGAGTCTGCGGCCCCTTCAGCTTCCGGATATCGGCGTTCTTGCCGACCGCTAGGATGCGATCCCCGCGCACCGCAATCGCTTCCTCGCGCACAACCGAACTGAACTGCGCATTGGCCGGCACGCCCGTATAAACATTCCCGTGCTCGAAAATAATGTCTGCCTTTGGCTTGGCCTCAGTCGTCGCGCTGTCGGAAGGATTCTGTCCCATGCACTGCGCCAGCCCGAACGAAAACAGCAGGAACGCTGATGACAGAAAGGGAGTTGTGAATATTCGGATCTGCTTTGGGAAGGGCACGGCTTCAGCCGTGCCGCTAGGCCCACCCAAAAAGCTGGGCTTTAGCCCCTGAGGTAAACGGCGATGCCGCGATAACATCACGAAGCCCCCCTGTCATCCGACTCACTTCCCACTCCCGCCAGCGCAAGCATGGTCAGCAAAATCCGCTTCAAGCCCAATTCGCGCCCGTTGCAGTCAAACCACTCCTGCAAGGTATGTGCTCCGCCGCCCGAGCCGCCGCCGCCGATGGCAATCGCTTCCTGCCCCAGCGAGAGCGGAACGTTGGCATCGGTCGATGCCCGCTGCACCTGGGCCGCGTTCGACAGCTGCGCATCCACCGCACGCACCACCTGCAAAATCCGCGCCCCCGCCCGCAACTCGCCCGCCGGACGATTCCCGATCACCAACACCTCGCAACTCACGCCGGGAGGCCGCTTCTGCGCGGAAGATCGCATTTCTGCGGCGACGGTTTCATCTTCGACCGCGCGGTTCAGCGCCAGGCGCAGCGATTGCTCCAGCCGCTCCATCTCCGTCATCGAAGTCGAACGAATATCCACCTTCATACTGGCCGACTCCGGAATCGAATTTACCGAAGTCCCGCCGCGAATCACGCCAATGTTGAAAGTCGTCTTCGGTTGAGTGGGAACCGGCGTCGCCGTGAAAGTCTCTATTGCCCTGGCCAGAATCACAATCGGATTGGGCGCGCCAAAATCGCTCCATGAATGTCCGCCCGGCCCGCGCACGATCACTTCAAAACGCCGGCTGCCCAGAGCTTCAGCCACAATCGTGTCCGCACCCGCGCCGTCGAGGACGAGGCTATAAGCAATCGAATCCTTCCAGCGCGGTGTGGAAAAAATGTGGCGCATGCCGCGCAGGTCGCCTTCGCCTTCTTCGCCAACATTCCCGATAAATACAAACGGGAGCGCATGCCGGATGCGTACTTTCCGCAGCAGCGCCGCAATTCCCAGCATCGCCGCCACGCCCGCGCCGTTGTCGGAAACCCCCGGGCCATAAATCCGGCTTCCCTGCTGACGAATATTGAGCGGCGTGTTCGCCGGAAACACCGTGTCAATATGCGCGCTCAACGAAACATACCGCCGCCCAAATCCGGGATGCGCGCCGAACACATTGCCTACATCATCGATGCGAACGTCGTCCAACCCGATTTCGCGAAAGCGCTCCGCCAACCACGCCGCGCGCGCCGACTCGCCAAACGGAGGCGCTGGTATCCGCGCCATCTCCATCTGCCAGTGCGCCAGCTGCGGTTCCTGCGTGCGAAACCAGTTGAAGGCCGAACGCACCTCCGGTGACGCCGCCAGGCGTGCCACCTCCTGCTGCACTTCCTGCTTAATGGAAGGCGCAAGGTCCGGCAAGTCCGGGCGCGGGGGAGTCGGGCTCATGATGAGTATTTGTAAGTTTACAATGCGCGGCTCGGAATGGGGATTGGCGAGCGGGGAAACGCCGAATTACGGGAGGGTGGTACCTGTATGGGTCGGAAAACCGTAACTCTGGTCACGCCTCCGGGTGACGGGACTGCAGGATGATTTCCGCGCGCTGTCGACACGCGATCATCAAATCAGCAATGTCATCCTGAGCGAAGTCGATGCTTCGCGAATGCGAAGCAGCGACGCAGTCGAAGGATCCCTGCAAGTTGGCCGACTGTTCTGCAAGGGAAATTCTTTTCGTGACGACTCGGCGCAGCAAAGCAAAAGCGCTCGTACAGCCGCCCGAACCACGCGTGATTGCAGGGATCCTTCCGCTCCGCTCAGGATGACATTGCTCGACGTTCCACCGCCCCCACCAATTTCTTCGTCACGGGTATATCGATCCGATGCCGCGCAGCGGCGCGCAGAATCGGTCCCGCAATGGCATCGAGTTCCGGCGGATTGCCGCGCTCGACGTCTTTCTGCATGGAGCTGCGCATATTTGGAGGCGCCCTCCTTACCCATGCGAGAATCGATTCCGCATCGACTTTGGCGCCTTCCGCCACGGACACGGCGCAAGCCTCGCGAACGCAACCCTCACCCAGATCTCGCCAATTCGGATCGGCCAAAACCTCGCCCACGGTTTTATTCGCCGCCGTCGTGCTCAGCGCAAATGGGGCGAGGAACACAATCTTGCTCCACATCAGAGTTGCCTCGTCATCGATGAACCGGCACTCAAACCCCATCTTCTGAAGCCCATCGAGAGTTTCGCCAAGCGAGCTTCTTCCAGCCGAAGACACATTCAGGCGGGCGAAGGGAGAACGATGCACGATGTGCCCGGGCGCGAGGCGTTCGGACTCGACCGCAATGGTAGCCGCGATAACCTTCTCCGCGCCGTATTTCCCGCGCAGCACCGCAAGATGGTCGATGCCGTTCAACAGCGGGACGATCGCTCTCACCGACTCGGGCTTTGTGAGCGCGGTAAGGGCCGCCTCCAGTTGCGTTGCCTTTACGGTTATCCAGAGCACGTCGCAGGGCGGAACCTGGGCCGCGCGCGAAACCGCAACGCTGAAATTTCCAAAGGCGCTTTCCAACTGAAGTTGTTCGGGAAATCGATCCAGCATTTCCGGCCTTACGACAACACTAACCGGCGCGCCGCACCTCGCCAGGCATGCCCCCATCAGGCCCCCAACTCCGCCCACACCGAGGATCGCATGTCGCAATGGAGTCATGAGCGCGTTCACTTCTTCTGCGCCGCCGCGCGTGGGAGTCGGACTCATCATAACTGCCTGCAAGTTTACAACGCACGGCTCGAAATGGGATTAGCGAGGGGGCAAACGCCGGATTATTGCAAACGCAGATCATCGAGAGAATTGTCGTCCTGAGCGGAGCCGCTGCTCCGCGAACGCGAAGCAGCGGCGTAGTCGAAGGATCCCTACCATTCGACGGCGACTGTGGCTGGCCGGATTTTCCCTTACTCATTTCCTCCTGCGCTACAATCGCCTCATGCCAAGACCTCTGCTAGGTGTTGCCCCTGTGATCGGTCTGCTCCTCCTCATTTCTATTTCTTTAGACCCACTCGCCAACGCCCAGGCCAACAAAGAAAACGATTCTCCCGCAAAGGAAGCTGCGCCCGATGTCCCCGATGCAATCGCGGTCCCGTCAGGCCTCGAACCAGTACTGTTCGTCCGCGCCAAAGGATCGCAGATCTACACCTGCCAAGCTGGAGCGGACGGCAAGTTCAGCTGGACGCTGAAAGGTCCCGAGGCCGAACTGAAGGACCGGAAAGACAAGATAATCGGGCAACATTCCGCCGGACCCACCTGGAAGCTGAAAGATGGCAGCGAAGTCACAGGCAAAGCCGTCGCGCACGTCGACTCGCTGGATGCGGATTCGATACCATGGCTGCTGGTGAACGTGGAGAGCCATGCGGGAAAGGCTGGCTTGCTGACGAATGTGACGACGATTCAACGCGTCCACACCCACGGCGGCAAACCCGGCAACGACGCATGCGATGAGTCCCACAAAGGCGCGGAAACGAAGAGCGATTACACCGCCGATTATTATTTTTACGCGCCGGCGAAGTAATCTCTCATGAAAGTGCGCGATGTGACCAAGCGTCTGGAAGGAGATGGATGGCGGCTAGCGCGCACCAGAGGCAGCCACCGACAGTACCACCATCCACGAAACCAGGAACGGTCTCTGTTGCCGGTTATCCGTCAGTGGACATTCCACCCGGAACGTTGAACAATATCCTTAAGCAGGCAGGACTGGAATGAAGTATCTCGTCATTTATGAAAAGTCAGCCGAGGGTTGGGCCGCTTATGCTCCCGATCTCCCCGGCCTTGGCGTCGCTGGCAGTACACTGGACGAGGTGAAAGAGCTCATCCGTGAAGCCATGGAGTTCCACCTAGAAGGCGTGCGCCAGCACGGCGATCCAATTCCGGCGCCCAGCGCCACCACGGAATACATCACGGTATAACATCATGCGTGAAGTCATCATTGCTTCTTCCGTCCGCACTCCCGTAGGGCGCGCATACAAGGGGACGCTGCGCGCTACGCGTCCCGATGAACTGGCCGCGGTTGCGATCAAGGGCGCGCTGGAACGCATTCCCCAACTCGACACTAAAGAAATCGAAGATGTGATTCTGGGCTGCGCCATGCCGGAAGCCGAGCAGGGAATGAACGTGGCTCGCATCGCTTCTCTGCGGGCGGGATTGCCGGTCGAGGTCTCGGCCCTGACGATCAACCGCTTCTGTTCCTCGGGACTCCAAGCCATTGCTATGGCAGCCGAGCGCATTATGAGCGGCGGCGCGGAAGTGATCGTCGCCGGAGGAACCGAGTCGATGACGATGATTCCGATGGGCGGACACAAAATTTCTCCTAACCCCTGGCTCGTCGATCACTATCCCGACGCGTACCTTTCGATGGGACTCACGGCCGAGCGCGTGGGCCAGCGGTTCGGCATCACGCGGCAGGCGGCTGATGAGTTCTCATTGCGCAGCCACCAAAAAGCGTTAGCGGCGATTCAGGCGGGAAAGTTCAATGACGAAGTCGTACCCGTGGCGGTGAGTTTCAGCACGCCGAATGGCTCTAAGCCAAAGCGTCAGGAGATCGTGTTCAAAGTGGACGAAGGCCCGCGCGCCGACACTTCGCTCGAAGCGCTGCTCGGCCTGAAGCCCGCGTTTCACTTGAAGGGCACGGTGACTGCCGGGAATTCGTCGCAGATGTCGGACGGCGCGGCAGCCGCGGTGGTGATGTCCGCCGAGCGGGCCAAGGCATTGGGCATCCAGCCGCTGGCTCGTTATGTGTCGTTCGCGACGGCGGGATACAAGCCGGAAGAAATGGGCTTGGGTCCGGTGTTTGCGATTCCGAAAGCGCTGAAGTTGGCTGGGCTGAAGCTCGCGGATATTGATGTGATCGAGTTGAACGAAGCCTTCGCTGCGCAGTCTCTGGCCGTGATCAAGGAAGCTGGATTGGATCCGGAGAAAGTCAATCCGAACGGAGGTGCCATCGCGTTGGGACATCCGCTGGGATGCACCGGAGCGAAGCTGACGGCCAGCGTGATCCGCGAACTGAAGCGGCGCAAAGGTCGCTACGGCATGGTCACCATGTGCGTCGGCGGAGGTATGGGAGCTGCCGGAATTTTCGAAAATCTGAACTGACAACGGCGTTATAATTCACCGCAGGAGGTTCTTATGACTTCCGCCCGCCTTCTCGCTGCCGCTTTGTTGTTTTATTCTCTCTCTGCCTTCGCGCAAGATCGACAAACCGTGTCGGGCAATGGTGTCTCAGCACTTGTGACGAACGGGGAAGCAACGGCCACTCCTTCGGAGCCTTGGAGGGTCATTCCGAATCGGCCCGACTTTTCGTTGGATTCGGCCGACCGCATTCGTGTTGATCAGTATCGCCTTGATCGGGGTCAGCTTGATCCCCGCACTGGTCGTCCCAAGATGGAAGCCCAGACTGGCGGCGCGATCATGGGCGAAGAGGGGTCAATGGAGGCGGATGCAACCTGCTATGCGATCCGCAGTTACGTTGTCGCGCGCGATTCCAAGGACTCGGATTCCACGCACCCCGCGAGTTATTCGACCTGCCGACGGGCAAGCCGTTACCATCTGAAGACCGCAGTGGGACCATCTCTCTCGAAGGAGCGATGAGGTTCTTCCTTCCACCTTTGCAAAGAGGACATAAGGCGGGACTCATCGTCAGCGGAACTCAGAAGCGGGAAAACTACTGACTGCTTGAAATTCCGGTACGAAACCCTACAAACACCGGAGTTCCCGTGTCTATCATTCCCTTTCCTCCCGCATTAGAATTGCATTGTGCTTTCCGCCGCATGCGGGACTCGGCGGTTTCTTTGTCGAAGGAGACAGATGGCAACGACCACGGCAGTTCCCAAGAATCGAATTTCCGGCGGCAGCTTTCTGCTGGAATCCCGACAGCCAGATGAAGTCTTCACGCCTGAAGATTTCAGCGAACAACACCACCTTATTGGCCAGACGGCGGAAGAGTTTGCCATGAACGAAATCGTGCCCAATATTGAAAAGATTGAGCACAAGGATTTCTCGGTTTCTCGCGAGCTACTGAAGAAGGCCGGCGAACTCGGTCTCAGCGGAGTAGAAATCCCGGAAGCCTACGGCGGCCTGGAAATGGACAAGGTGACCGCCGCTGTCATCGCTGATCACATTGCAAAATACGCGGGCTTTGCCACTACCTGGGGAGCGCACAGCGGCATCGGCATGTTGCCCATCGTTTACTTCGGCACCGAAGAACAGAAGAGCAAGTACCTGCCGCGCCTGGCGTCCGGCGAGATTGTGGGTGCGTACGCATTGTCGGAAGCGTCTTCCGGGTCGGACGCTCTCAACTGCCGGGCGCGCGCCCAGCTTTCGCCGGATGGCAAGCACTACATCCTCAACGGCGAAAAAATGTGGATCACCAATGCCGGCTTCGCCGACCTGTTCACGGTGTTCGCCAAAATCAATGGCGAGAAGTTCAGCGCGTTTCTAGTCGAGAGAAGTTTCCCCGGTTTCTCGGTTGGCGCCGAAGAGCACAAGATGGGGATTCGCGGGTCGTCCACTTGTTCTATCATTCTCAATGACTGCAAAGTGCCAGCAGAAAATCTGCTTGGCGAAATCGGCAAAGGCCACGTGATCGCCTTCAACATTCTGAATGTCGGCCGCTTCAAGCTGGGCGCCATGTGCGTAGGCGGCGGCCGTGTGTCGCTGGAAAACGCTATTGGCTATGCCAAGCAGCGTAAGGCGTTCAACAAGGTGATTGCCGACTTCGGTCTGGTGCGGGAGAAGATCGCCAACATGGCCACTCTGATTTATGTGGGCGAGTCGCTCGTCTATCGCACCGTGGGAATGATGGACGTCGCCCTAGGCGAAGTGGACAAATCGGCCGCCGACGCCGGCAAGCAGACGTTGAAGGCGATCGAAGAATACGCGGTTGAGTGTTCCATCATTAAAGTCTGGGGCTCGGAGATGATCGACTACGTTGTCGACGAGACGGTGCAGATTTACGCGGGCTATGGATTCGTGGAGGAGTATCCCGCCGAGCGCGCGTATCGCGATGCCCGCATCAATCGCATCTTCGAAGGGACCAACGAAATTAACCGGCTAATCATTACCGGTTTCCTGCTGAAGCGCGCGATGACCGGGCAATTGCCGCTGATGCCGGCAATCAAGAAACTGATGGAGGAAGTGCTCTCCGGTCCATCGATGGCAGAAGAACTCGAAGGCCCGCTGCCCGAAGAACGGAAGCTAGTGGCGCAAGCCAAGAAGCTGGGACTGTTCGCGGCGGGCGCGGCCACGCAGAAATATATGCAGGCAATCCAGGATCAGCAGGAGATCATGGGCGCGATCGCGGACATGACGATTGAAGCCTATGCGATGGAATCGGCCGTCCTGCGGGCGCAGAAGATTGTGCAAGCCAAGGGAGAAGACGGCGCGGCGTTGCCGGTTGCAATGACGCGAGTCTATCTCTCGCAGGCGATGGAGAAAGTCGAGTCGGCGGCACGGAAAGTGATTGCAGCCGTCGCCGACGGCGATATGATGCGAACGCAGCTTGCCATCCTGCGGCGCCTGGCGAAGTTCGAGCCGTTCAACACCATTGAACTTCGGCAGCAGATCGCGCAGAAGACGATTGAGCGGGGAAAGTACACGCTGGCTTAAAAGCAGAGGGCGTAAAGCTGAACCACACAGGACACAGAGGAAACTAGAATCCTCTGTGTGACCCTGTGCCCTCTGTGGTTAGTTTTCGTGTCTGCTCACCCCCTCTGATACAAAGGTCACGATGAAAATCACAGCGCTGCCTCTCATCGCCGCAATCGCGCTTGCTCCAACCTTAGCCGCGCAATCGAATCCACCGCAGCAGCAGGACTCGGCCACCTTCGATCCTGACGGCACAGCCCACATCGCGCGAGTGGTGCCCATGCCTGCAACGATCAGTCCCGAAGCACAGAAGTGGCTGGCGTCGCTTACGCAGCAAAAGGGCGGACAGCAGTCGTTGGCGGAGCGACGCGCGCGCACCGACGAATGGCGGAAGTTTGGCTCGGGCGAAGCGCGCAAATATTATCCGGCCAATGTGGAGGAGACGACGACTGCGGGCGTTCGGACCGACATCCTCACGCCCATCACGATGCCCCAGGCCAATCGCAATCGCGTGCTGATCAACCTGCACGGCGGCGGTTTCAATTCCGACTCTGGCTCTTTGATCGAAGGCATTCCGATTGCGAACCTGGCGAAGACGAAAGTTGTGTCGGTCTATTATCGTCTCGCGCCGGAGAATCCCTTCCCGGCCGCTGTGGACGATGTGGTCACGGTCTACAAAGAACTGCTCAGGAACTACAAGCCAGCCAACATTGGAATCTTCGGAACATCGGCGGGAGCGATCCTGACTGCTGAAGTAGCGGTTCGTCTCAAACAACTAGGTCTGCCGCTTCCGGCGGCGCTGGGCATATTCTCCGGCCTTGGCGACTTCAGCCGCGTCGGCGATTCACGGCAGCTGTTTACCCTGAACGGACTTCCCGGAGAGATGCAGGCGGTCGATCCCAAACATCTGCCCGACGATCAATATGTCGGCAAGACGGATCGGAAAGATCCCGTACTGTCGCCCCTATTCGCCGATCTGCACGGCATGCCGCCGAGCCTGCTCGTCACCAGCACGCGCGATATTCTGTTGAGTGACACGAGCACACTCCATCGCGCCCTGCTGCTGGCTGGAGTTGATGCACATCTCGTAGTGTTCGAAGCCCTGCCGCATCCCTTCTGGTATCACTTCCAACTGCCCGAAACGAAAGAGGCGCTGGAACTGATGGCCAAGTTCTTCGACGAGCGAGTAGGACGGTAGACGGTAGATGCTTGCTATTCTTCAAGATGCGTTACGGTTGCCCGGCCATTCCAATGGTTTGGC
>Ga0073928_10007983_pt1 | contig 13462 bp, 12 predicted proteins | sample PaiPotPPA55metaG_FD_76969 | JGI IMG/M metagenome (GOLD analysis project Ga0073928, IMG submission 76969) | Iron sulfur acid spring bacterial and archeal communities from Banff, Canada, to study Microbial Dark Matter (Phase II) - Paint Pots PPA... ...
CGGAAGCAATGGCACGCCAAGCGGTAAAGCGCGGGGCCCAGGACTACCTGGTCAAAAATCAAGCGGATGGCTACCGGTTAAGGCGGGCGGTGCGCACGATGATGGATCGCCGTGCGACTAGCGCAATATTGTTGGAAAATCGAGTCGCCAACATAACTCTTGATTCCATTGGCGAAGCGGTGTTGCGCACGGACAGACAGGGCAACATCGTGTATCTAAATCGAATCGCGGAAAACATGACCGGGTGGCACCGGGAGGAGGCACTGGGGCGTCCCGTTGCCGATGTATTCCGAATCGTTGATGTCGTTAGCCGTGTGTTGGTGCGCAACGCTGTGGAAATCGTAATGCAGGAAGATAAGACCGCGAGGGTAACGGCGAACTGCGTAAACTGCATTTTGGTTCGACGGGACGGGGTCGAAATTGGAATTGAAAATACAATAACGCCTATCCATGATCAGGATGGTGATGTGACTGGGGCGGTTGTGGCTTTCCACGACGTGAGTGTGGCCCGGGCCAGGTCGTTGGAAATGTCGCACTTAGCACAGCACGATTCCTTGACTGATTTGCCGAACCGGATGCTGTTTAACGACCGGCTGACACAAGCGATTTCACTGGCGGTACGCCAGGGCAAGCAACTCGCGGTGATGTTTGTCGATTTAGATCACTTTAAAAAGATCAATGACTCCCTGGGCCACGGGGTGGGCGACAAACTGCTGCAGTCGGTGGCCGGGCGATTAGTGAGTTGTGTCCGGCGGACGGACACGGTAAGCCGGCTGGGTGGAGACGAATTCGTTGTACTTCTCTCCCAAGTAGAGCATGGGGAAGACGCGGCCTTCAGCGCGAGAAAAATCCTGAGAGCATTGGCGGTGCCACATATTATCGATGGCAAAAGTCTCGATGTAAACGTGAGCATTGGGGTGAGCACCTACCCCAACGACGGCCCGGACGTAGAAAGCTTGATGAATAAGGCGGACACGGCGATGTATGAAGCCAAACAAACCGGCCGGAATAACTTCCAGTTCTTCCGGCGGGACATGCACGCACGACTTGCAGACCGGCAATTGTTAGAAGCGGACTTGCGCTACGCGCTAGGGCGGAATGAGTTTTTGCTGCACTACCAGCCTAAATTCAATCTTCGGACAAAACAAATCACGGGGGTGGAAGGGCTGATACGTTGGGCACACCCGCAGCGAGGAATAGTATCTCCGGGGCACTTCGTCCCCATCGCGGAAGAGTGCGGATTGATTTTACCTATAGGCCGGTGGGTGCTACTGGAAGCATGCAGGCAGGCCCGAGCATGGAACGATGCGGGTCTTGGGGTTGTGCCCGTAGCTGTGAACGTATCCGCGTCTGAGTTCGCGGACAAGGATTTTATCTCAGGAGTTCGTGCCGTGCTGATTGCTACGGGAGTGGAGCCTGCGAATCTAGAGCTGGAACTGACTGAGAGCGTGCTAATGCAGGACGCGGAGTCTACCGTGCGCACACTGGGCGCCCTGAAAGCTATGGGTGTACAGCTGGCAATCGACGACTTTGGCACAGGTTATTCCAGCTTTACCTATCTTCGGCGCTTTCCGGTGGACGCGCTGAAGCTGCATCAATCGTTTGTGCAAGAGATCACGGCGGACCCAGGGGATGCGACCATCGTCAGTGCCATGATTAATATCGGCAAGAGCCTGAAGCAGCGAGTAATTGCAGAAGGGGTGGAAACCCGCGCCCAGCTCAATTTCCTTCAACACCACGGTTGCAATGAGGGCCAAGGCTATTATTTCAGCCGTCCGGTTGTGGCCGAGCAGGCCGAAAAGCTGATTGCAACCGCCCTTCGAGAAGGCGTAGTTAATTAGCGATTCTCGAAGAGATTGCCCCCAGTGTGTTTCTAGGTTTTTTCGGCAAAAGACATCTTCCCTCCTGTGTCCGGGCGCAATATTTACTTATGCGACGATGAAACTGTGCGGCATTGACAGCGAGGGAAGCGACAGTGGCAGAGAAAGAATCGACTAAAGATTCCGCAAAGCACGGGAGGATCGATGAGCCACGGGAAGTTATCAAAACTTGAAATTGCAGAGAGATTGTCCGGGCTCGATGGCTGGGGCATGGTGAAGGGGAAGCTGCACCGAATGTTTGAATTCAAGGATTTCACACAAGCATTCGGGTTCATGAAGCGGGTCGCGCTCGCGGCTGACAGGATGAATCATCACCCCGATTGGTACAACGCGTATAACAAGGTTACGATAGATTTATCAACGCATAGTGCCGGCGGATTGACGAAGAGTGACTTCGATCTGGCTAGGAAAATCCAGAAGATCCACGGCCAGTAGTCAGCGTGGTGGCTCACCTCCCATCGGCGAGAGCTTGTACGTCTGGGGACCGGTCGCGGATAACAACTGCGGCGTGCGGCCTGAAATGCATCAGCACCGGCGATTAATCAGCTCCGAAAATAAGGCGAAACATTGAGTTTACGAGACTGTGCAAAAGTGTACAGAAACTCAAAACGCTGGCTTCTATAATTCGTAACAAGAAGGGGAGGAAAAAAACTCGCAGAAATCCTGACTGAGATCGATTCTCGGTCTCAACCAGGAAGGGGCGTGCGGCCAACATGATCACTGAGGGAACTGACGATTATTCGTCCAATTATTCTGCCTGGTTCGTAAATCGGTGGTTTTGCTTGTTGCAATCTGTCTGTGCCCCTGTTCCCACGCCTTACAGCATCGCCAGTGAATCCGTCGCCGACATTCGCGTTCGCATCAAGCCTGGACGGCCGCTGAATCTTCGAAAGGAACTGATTCTCGCTGTCGACGAATACATGGTCGCTTCGGACCATCGGATAAATTGACGAGACCGGTGAGAGTAGCCTATTCCCTAGCCGGGAGATGAACGAATCATATCATCAGAAATAATTCGAGCAGAAGTGAGATCGATTGAAAAATTGAAATGAAACGACCACATCCAAATGTAGAAGATTCGTTCGAGAAGGCCCGCCGTGCATTCTTCGGAACCACAAGCACAAGAGCGAAGCAGAGCGGGCCTTCCACTGAATTCCTTAAACCGCAAAACGACGCTGCCACTCCGGAGTATCTACAACAAACTGAGATACTGAAGCGGGCGCCAAACTCGTCGCGAATCCTGGGCAACGGAGAGAGCCGCGATGGCTTCACAAGGCGAGAAACGTGAGTTCAACCATTACCGGTGTTCATAAATCGATCTTAAGGATCAACGCAGCGTTCGTAGAGCTCGAACCCGATCCAATACCCGCCGAGTGGATCCTGGAGGGCGACCCTCAAGCTCGTGCCAACAAGCTTGTGACGACCCGCGACTGGAGTTCTACTGTTGTGGTTTGGGATTGCACGCCAGGATCGTTCAAATGGCACTACAGCAAGGATGAAACGGTCAACTTCCTTTCGGGCGAGGCCTTTATGATAGACGCTGACGGCGAGGAACAGCGCTTCGGCGCAGGCGATATCGCTTTCTTCGCCGCCGGAACCACATGTACGTGGCGCGTTACCGAACACATTAGAAAGGTGGCTGTCGTCCGGGAAACCATATGGCGCCCGCTGGGATTTGTTTTGAAGGTGTCCAAGAAGATCCTTCGAGGCAAACAATGGCAACTGAAGTTTGATCGGCCTCTCGACGAATAGTATCTTTCCGATCCTGCCGTTAGTCTCAGAGATCGCTCGGCTTTTCTTCTTTCCGAGCGACGCACTGAACTAGTGCTGACAGTGCGGAGGATGTCCGGCAATCCGACCCGGGCTAATGGAGTGACCGCCATCGTCTTCAAGTGGCCGAATGGCCGGGAAACCTCCCAGTGGGTAATGTTCGGTTGGTGCGCGGGAAAGCTCGTAAGGTATTAAATCGGTACAGCATTCGGCTGATCTCGCAACGCTCCCTTACTTTCTGTCTCGGGAAGTTTCCAGATCGCTATCAGCGTCAGAGCTGTGGCAAGAGCCATGAGCAAACCAATTGCTTTCCGTTGAGTATTTGGATTCTCCATATTCGTCTCCTAAGAACGGGCATTTGACACACCGGATTCTTTCTCGATGTTCGCGCGCGATTGCTTTGTTGCTAACGGGTCACGCGCTCGACTACGAGTCCTTTTTCTTCCGAGTAAATCAGATACTCACCAGGCGCAATGCCCTCCAGACGATTTACTCGCGCGCGCGCTTCTTCAATTTCCGGCACGGAAGTAATCCAAATAGGCTTTCCGCTTCGTAGCCGTTTATAAATATCAAAATTCGTCTGCATGGAAACCTCCGAGAGGTTAAAACGTATTTCTTCGATATATACGTGCAATGGGGCACGCGAGTGGCCACGCCGCGCGCTGAATCAGTGGCTTAGAATCAACTATTTAGAGCGGCACACACTGCTTCACTGGGTAATTTCTTCGCCTCACCGGCGCATCGGGAGTACCACGTTAGAATCGTCAATCTTAAGACGGAAGATGATATGGCCGACCGCGCAGCAACGTCGTCATCGGGTGACTGTTTGTCTGCTAATAGGTTGATCAGGGGATTAACTATGTTATACCGGCCGGGTGTTGTATACCTTTCCGGAGTCGAGGAGTCTGGTCAATGAGTTAGTGCTATCCTACACGCCCACCGCGAGTCTATTCTAACAAACGCGCGGAGAGTCGCTAAACCCGTGAGGAATTAGTTTCGTAACGCAGGATGGGGATTCAGAGTTGCCGCTAGCTATTTTCTCCAGGCGCCGATAATCAATCCCATCAACACGAACGCAATCGTCAGGTAGCCGCCATTGATAAAAATGTGCTTCCAGGTTCGGCGTTCGAATAATCCGATCATGGCGATCGACAGCGCCACCCACCCAAAGCCGGCCAGAAAGCCTGCCGTGGCGCCCCACGAAGCTGTCGTTTTTGGGTCGTTCAAAAACATGGCAAGATTGACGGCCATCACCAGCGACAGCATCAACGATAGGCCGAATATTGTTGCCGCATTGCCACGCTTTAGATCTTCGTCCGTTAAACCGCAGGCACTCATCCACGCTTTTCCAAAAAACATCCGCGAGTACCACAATCCACCTAAGACGAACATCGACAATGCAGCGGCGACAATGGCCAGCCAATTCAAGTTTGCGAGAGGCATCCGCACTCCTTTGTTTTAAAAATCGAAATCCGGGCTTCTTCAGCCGGTTCTATTTGCGTAGGTACTTAAGCGATAACACCGGCTTATCGCTCCCTTCCTGGAAGACATCGAACTTGTAAGCATCTTCTCCCACGCGCTGAATGGTCGAAGAAAATGTTTTCGTACCTTCGGCGTTAGAGATCTGAAATTGCTGTTGCAGAGCAGTAGCGGACGGAGTGGTAAGTCCGGACGTGAATTCTCCGTCGGCAGAGGTGTAAAAAAACTTGATCTGCTTGGCGGCCGGATCGTAAACGTAAATGCCGTAATAGTGCGGCTGGCCATTGAACCGTGTGAGGAACGAGATTGCCGCGCCGGTATCTGCCCAGCGGATCTCGTTCTGAATCAAGAAAGGGTTTCCTTCCGGCGTCTTGAATTCCGCAGTCCAGGTGCCGCCGGTGAGCCAAGCGATAGGTTGTAAATTCCGGTCGTGATTTGGCGCGGGATTAGTCTGGAACGCCAGTGAGAACGACACTGCGAGGCAAACAGCGGCGATTATTTTCATGTCAAAAGGCTCCCTGTTAGAAGTTCTCAGGCAGGTATATTCGCAAAGTCCGGCGGGCGACGTATTGTAAAAAATTTCCCCGGGTTCAATCGAGATAGATGTAGTCAGGAAATTCGGTCCGCCGGCGCGCGTACTCGGCCGCAGTCATTCCCGCAAATTCTTGAAATTCGTGAATGAAATGGGACTGGTCGTAATATCCGCATTGCTGCGCAAGCTCCGCCCAATCGTGGTCTTTCGCGCGGTAGGCGGTTTCCAGCGCCCGTTGAAAGCGAAAAATGCGTGAGGCCAGCTTCGGCGTGCAACCCACCCGGGAGTCAAAACGCGAGATCATCTTTTTCTGGCTGACGCCGATCCGGGCGGCCAGTTCGCGAAGCGGCAAAACCGGCCAGCGTCGCAGCGCGGACAGCGCCACTTCTACCGTACTATCGCCATCCAGGTTACCGCGCGATTTTGCCAAAAGAAACTTCTCGAGAATATCGAATTTACGAGAGATGTCCGGTTCTTCCAGCAGGCGGTCTCGCAGACCGTACACTTCCCGTTTCCATATGAGATCGAGCTCGATAACCGACGCGGTGAGCTCGGAAATCGGAAAGCCAAAAAATGGCGCCGCTCCGCCGGTGCGGAAATGCACCCCCATCATGGACGAGCCGCGTTCAGCGCCGATTACGATGTAGCGCCGTTGTATGCCCGAAATCCAAGCGCGACGGTAGCTAGTGAAGCGAGTGAGATCAAGCGGATGGTACAGTTTTTTGGGTGAAGCAGAGAGATCGACAATCAGTTCGATGGCGCCGTTGGGTAGGAGTTTTTCCTTGGTATGGTCAACGGCTAGATCTTCGTAAAACCAGTAGCCGTCAATAAATTTCGACAGAGGTGCACATGGCTGGCATTGTCGAAAAATCATTTCGCCGGCAATTCTATAGCTCGACTTTCAAGCTCACAAGCAATTTTGGCGATGGCACAGTCGGACCGGGTTTTCTGCCCGGTCGTAGAGAACCGTACGCTACGTTGCTGACTCCTCAGCATTGACAGAAGCGCCGGGCGGAGCGGGCAGCCAGTAGCTTGCGAGCACGGGGATGACAAAAAGGATTGCCAGTGGCGACGTGACCATCCCGCCCACCACCACACGAGCGAGAGGTTGCTGCGCTTGAACTCCAATGCCAGACGAAAGCGCGGCCGGCAATAAACCCAAACCAGCTGCGGCGCAGGCCATTATCACCGGCCGCATTTCAGCCAGACCTCCTGTCTCGATGGCACCGAGTTTTGTCAGGCAATGTTTTTCCTTTCGGCGAATCCCGGAAATGAAGACAACCCCGCCGAGCGTGCAAACCCCAATGACTGACGCGAAACCGACCGCAGCGGAAATGCTGAAAGGTGTGTGCGTAATCAGGAGGGAGAGAATGCCTCCAGTCAGGCCAAAGGGCAGCATGGCCAACACCAACAGGGCGTGGCGCAACGAGTTGAACGCCGTGAAAAGTAATCCCAGAATTACGAGCAAGCTGAGCGGAATAATAATTGCGAGGCGGCGCTGTTCTTTCTGCAAGCTGTCATACTCCCCGGCCCATTCGATGTGGTAACCCTCGGCGAGATGAATTTGTCGATTGAGACGAGATTGGACGTCCTGAATCGTGCCGGCGAGATCGCGGCCGCGAACGCTGAACTTTACCGGGATGTAGCGCTGCCCGTTTTCGCGGTAGATCATGAACGCGCCTTCGTGCAAAGACACCTCGGCAACTTGTCCGAGGGGAACACGATTGCCATCGGGCGTGGGGAGCAGGATGTTGCGAATAGCTTCCGGCGTGCTGCGATATTCCGGCTTATAGCGGAGCACGAAATCGAAGCGTCTGTCGCCCTGCAATATCTGAGTAGACGCCAGTCCACCGACGGCGGCCTGCACGGCGGTGTTCACGTCCGAGGCCATCAAACCGTGACGCGCGCTAGCGGCGCGATCGATCGAAACAATCATCTCAGGCTGGCCTGTTTCCTGAAAAACCCCTAAATCAGCAACACCGGGAACTTTGGCCATGATGTCTCGAATCTCACCAGCTCGTTCAACCAGGACATCAATATCGTCGCCGAAAAGTTTTAAGGAATTTTCACCCTTCACTCCGGACATAGCTTCCTCGACGTTGTCCTGAATATTTTGCGAAAAATTGAAATCGATTCCGGGGAATTTCTCGAGCTGCGCATCCATGTTATGAATCAGGGCGTCCTTAGTCAGTCCTCCGGGCCAGTCCGATGGATGTTTTAGCGAAACCATGAACTCTATATTGTTGAAAGTGGTGACGTCGGTGCCGTCGTCGGGGCGGCCCATCTGCGAGACGACCTGTGTGACTACGGGAAAGCTGAGCAGGATTTCGCGAATGTCGTGCGCCATCTTAGCGGAGGATTCGTAGGACACGTCCTGAGGAAGCGTGGCGCGAACCCACAAATTCCCTTCTTCGAGCTTGGGCATAAATTCGCCGCCCATTAGAGATCCGAGAGCCAGCGTGACAACGAGGGCGCAACACGCTATCAGCAGAGTGGTCTTCCTATGTTTCAGCGTCCATTTGAGCGATGAGGCGTAGCGCGTGCCGAGCCAGCGCACGAGCCGCGTATGATGCGCGCGTACTTTTTCCGGACGTGTCCAGGAAGCCAGCACCGGCGCCAGCAACACCGCAAACAGCAGTGCGCCTACCAGAGCGAAGCCGTAGGTTTCCGACATCGGGGCAAAAATCTTGCCGGGAACGCCTTCCATGGTAAAAAGTGGAATCAGCGCGACGATAATTACCAGAACAGAAAACAAGACCGGCCGAACAGCTTCCGCGGTAGCTTCCGCAATCAAATCGAATGTGGAATCTTTGGGGCCAGCCGCCTGAAAACGTCGATAAATATTTTCCAGCACAATCACAGACGCGTCTACCAGGATGCCAAAATCGATCGCCCCGATGGAAATCAGATTGGCGGAACCTCCGCTAAGAACCATCACCGCAAACGCAAACAGAAGCGAACATGGGATCGTAAGCGCCGCGATTAGTGAAATGGGAATGTCGCCGAGGAAAATAATCAGAATTAGCGTAACTAGCGTCAGTCCCATGATTACCACGTGCCGCACGGTGTTAGTGGTGAGATGAATCAAGTCTGTGCGGTCGTAGAGCGTGACCAGCTTCATGCCATGCGGCAGACGTCCGCTGTTCAGGTATTTTATCTTCTGTTCAAGCTGGCGAAGGGCCGGCAAGGATTTCTCGCCGCGTTGCAATAGAACGATGCCTTCGATGGCATCGTCGTCATGACTGAAGCCCACTTGTCCCAGGCGTGGCCTGGAGCCTTCGCGGACGTCCGCAACATCATGCAGATACACGGGCACCCCGTTGCGTTCGACGATCAAGATATTCTGCATCTCTGGTATCGTGCGAAGAAGGCCCAGGCCGCGAATGTTGACGCTCTGATCGCCCATGGTCAGATAATTGCCGCCGACATTGGCGTTGCTCGATTGAACGGCGGAAACGACCTGTGGCAACGTCACGTTGTATTGAAGCAATTTCTGCGGATCGATTTCTGCAATGTACTCGCGCGTGCTGCCGCCGAACGATGTGACGTCGATAATTCCTGATACCTGTTTGATTTCGCGCTCGACGAACCAATCTTCCGTCGCCTTCAACTCATTCAGCGTGTAATCGGGGCCAACCAGGCGGTAACGATAAATTTCCCCCACCGGAGACCACGGCGAAAGCTGCGGCGAAAGATTCGCGGGAAGCGTAACCAGTTGCAGCCGGTTGAGCGCTTCCTGACGGTCCCAGAAATAATCGCTGTCATAGCTGAAATAGAGTTTCACATCGCTCAAACCAAATATTGTGATCGAACGCACATACTGCAGATGCGGAATTCCGAACAGGACAGTCTCGATCGGAACGGTGACCTGGCGTTCCATTTCTTCCGCCGACCAGGAGGGATTTTGTGTGATTACTTCAACTAGAGGCGGAGAAGGGTCCGGATACGCCTCAATGTCGAGTTGCAGGAAGAATGCGATGCCGCCCGCGATCCAGGCTACCAACAGCACGACCATCAGGGGGCGATAGCGCAACAACGAGGCTATGAAATTGCGCATGATCGATCAACTCTGGCCGGCGTTACGCAGAAGCAGAGCACCTTCGGAAACAACTGAATCACCGGGATTTACTCCCGAGAGGATTTCTAACGAACCGTCGAACGCGCGGCCCAACTTCACGGCGCGGCGTTCGAAATGGCCGGAGCCTTTGTCCACGAAGATATGCGCGTCGTTCCCTTCCCTGATTACGGCCGAGGCCGGAACCACGATCCCTTGCGAGGAGGAGCGCAAAACGCGTATCGAACCGAACATGGCGGGCTTTATGCGCCCATTTGGATTCGAAAGAACCACGCGCAAATGTAACGTGCGAGTGGTCGGGTCAACTGCATCGGAGAGCACACCGACGCGTCCAGGCCAATTTTGACTGGGGTACGCGTCCAGCGAAACTTGCGCTTGCTCGCCCATCTTAAGGCTGGCGAAATCCCTCTCGTAAATATCGCCAAGCGCCCAGACGCTGGAGATGTCCGCGATGGTGCAAAGCGGCTGGGGAGCCTCCAAAGACTTTGAATATTCACCGCTGGCCGCGCCGATATCCAGAACTACTCCGGAACGGGGTGCAACCACACGCAGTTCGGTTGAGGCACGCTCTGGATCAAGGCCAAAAACGCGAATCTGCTGTGCAGTGGCTGCCATTTCGGCCTCGGCTATCTGGGCGTCACCCTCGGCTTGCTGAAAATCCTTTTCAGAGATGGCATGATGAGCGAGCAGATCCTGAGCGCGGGTGAATGCCCGTTGTTTAACCTCTGCATCGACCTTTGCTTTGTGGTAATCCGCAACGGCCCGCGAAACATCATTGCTCTCAAGCAGGGCTAGCAACTGGCCCTTCTCCACATGATCGGAAGGCCGAACTTTCATCTCAACAATCCGGCCACCAGCCGGCGGAAATACGTGAACTACGCGCGTGGGGTCTGCTTCTATGTGCGCCGGAAGTTCCAGGTATTCCGGGATGGCGGAAGTTTTCGCGATTATGGTCTGGATTCCCTTGGCGTCGGACGCAACGTATTCATTGCTGTTGGAGTTGGCGGGTCCAGCCGCTTGAGCTTCGACGCCCGCCTGGCCAGGAACGGTGTCCTGCCGGCCGCACCCACCAGCTATGGTCAAGAACAAAAAACAAAATACGAAAACTGCTCGCTTCATTTTATTCGCCTGTTGTAACTGTGACGTTTCTACACGCAACGTATCGAAGAATGCCTTGGACAAAGCGGCCGCTCAAAAAAGTCCGCGCAAGTTTCCGATAAGTCCGTTTGTCTTTGTTTCATGATTGGCGGTGAGGCACGGCCGCAGACAATAGGGGCCGTTAAGAGGAAACCGTAGGAGGCGAACGATCTGTACGAATGCACAAATCAACGAATGACGGCAAAAATTCTTGGTCTGAAATCAAGCGACCGAAATATCGAGGCGGGTGCAATGACGCAACAAACTGCTGCCTCGCCACACGCGGGAAAAGCGCGAAGGTTGGATGCGGAGGCGCATCGTGGGGGCGAAACAAGGCGAGCGAGTGACGGCGGGTGGCACTGCATTCGTCGAAAATAACCAATTCCGAATGAAGGTCGTCGGTGAGCGAAACGGCAAAAAAAAGCAGAACGAGCGCGCAGGCAAAAGCGGTCCATTCGCGCAAAGGATCGCGGCGGCGTTCGGAACGGTCGTGTAGCCACCGGGTTCGCCAGAAGCCAAAAGCTACGGCGGCGATTGCCACCCACAGTAGGTTGAGAAAAGACTCCATCGCTGCCCTAAACTCCGGACTTCGCCTGCCGACTCGCCCTGCAAGCTCGCGAATCCGCTACGCTAGACAATTTACTATGCTGGGGATGTACAGGCAAACAATTGAAGGCGAGCTCGTGCCTTATATAAATGCACCTCAATCTTACGGCAAGCGCCCACCGGGCGGATTGCGGCCAGTCAAGCAACTTTGCGGTTACCACGATAGAATACGGTTCGTGGCCATCAAATTAATCGCGTTGGATATTGACGGGACTCTGCTCGATAGCCGCGGCCATGTTCCGGAAGAGAATGTCCGAGCCGTGATGGAAGCGGCCCGGCGCGGGATTGAGATTGTGCTGGTTACCGGCCGAAGATTTGATTTTGCCCGACCCGTTGCGGACGCGCTGCCTTGCGACTTGCATTTGATTGTCAGCAATGGCGCGCTGATTAAAAGCAAAAGCGGAGAAACCCATCAACAGCTTTTGCTTCCCAGCAAAACGGCGCGCCAGGTAATCGATTCGACTATGGAATTTCGCGCAAACGCCGCGGTTATTTTCGACCGCCCCCTCGAACGGCAGATCATTCTGGAGAAAGTGGAGTGGGACGACCCGTTTCGCGGAGGATATTTCCGCAAGAATCGCGAGTATATAGCAGAGGTCTCTCCCTTGGCCGATTGCCTGAACGGCGAGGACCCCATACAGGTGTTGTTCACCGGCGCGTGCCGGCCAATTCGAAAAGCCATGCGTGAGCTTGCGACGTTGCCAATTGCGGCTGATTTTACGCTTGCACTGACTGAGTACGAATCGCGAGACTTCTCAATTCTCGACGTTCTGCGGCCTGGCGTAACCAAAGGTGTGACTCTAAAAGAATGGGCGCACCGCAGAGGAATTGCACGCGAAGAAATAATGGCCGTGGGAGACAATTGGAACGACCGCGAGATGTTGGAGTTTGCCGGTTTGCCGGTGGTGATGGCGAATAGCGTCGCCGAGCTAAGATCGCAGGGATGGGCCATAACATTATCGAATGATGAGAGTGGAGTAGCCGCAGCCATTGATACCTACGCCCTTAAAAAGATATGAAGTCGCTAGCAGCGAACGGTCCGCGGTATAATGGGTTATAGACAGTAGAGCCACGCTGCGAACACAAGGCGAAGTGAATTCAAGGTCAAGAATGCGACGTCTAACAACACTAACTACGATATTCGCCATGTTAAGTTTGGCCGCCGCTGCTGCGCCCGCAGCGCGCGCCGACTACGCCGTGCTGCGCTCCGGTATCCGGCTCCACATCACTGGTTATGAGCGCACCGGCGACCACGTGCGGTTGACGATGTCCGGCGGCAGCGTGAATGTGCCAGCCGATGAGCTGGTTTCCGTTGAGCCTGAAGATCAGTTCGCCTCGCTGCCCCCCGCACCGTTAGCCGACGGGCCTTACGGCAATTTGATTCGCGCGGCGGCCTTGAAGCATGGATTGGATGAAAAGCTGATTACCGGCGTGATTGCGGTGGAGTCAAATTTCAATCCACGCGCAGTTTCTCGCAAGAAAGCGCAAGGCCTGATGCAATTAATTCCGCAGACCGCAGCGCGTTATTCGGTGGCCAACATATTCGATCCTGCACAGAATATCGAAGCCGGCAGCCACTATTTGAAGGATCTTCTGGAAAAATATCGCGGCAATCTGTCACTGGCACTGGCTGCTTACAATGCAGGGCCGGAAATGGTAGAGCGCTACGGTGGCGTTCCTCCCTTCCCTGAAACTCAAAAGTATGTACGCCAGATTACGGCTCGTCTCGGACCGACTCCCGCTTTTTAGATCATTAAGTAAGTTTGCCTGCTGAGGATTTTTCAATCCAATCTTCGTTAAAACCAATAGCGCAGGTGAAGTTTTATCGGCGGGAACAAATGAAACAAAATAAATCGGGGAAATCTTCCTACGAACTCGTGCGCACCAAAGCTTCTAGTGCGGCTGCTGCTGGCCGGGTTGCGGCCCTCCCATAGAACCTGGGCCCATGGAAGAAGTTCCAAACGTATTGGACAGGTTATTCCC
>Ga0073928_10007985_pt1 | contig 13461 bp, 14 predicted proteins | sample PaiPotPPA55metaG_FD_76969 | JGI IMG/M metagenome (GOLD analysis project Ga0073928, IMG submission 76969) | Iron sulfur acid spring bacterial and archeal communities from Banff, Canada, to study Microbial Dark Matter (Phase II) - Paint Pots PPA... ...
ACGCCCAGTCTGGCGGCGAGGGCAGCGGCCAGGTCGCATTCGAAGCCGATCAATTGCTGCGGATTCTGCGGGTCCGGATAGACGTAAGGACCGCCGCCTTCGGCGTCCGCGCCCCAGCGGAGCACACCACTGCGGCGGATGGCATCGAGATGGTCTTCGGCAGAAACAAGGGAGGACCTGCCCGCGAGCAGGAGGACGTTAGCCAGCAATATGATGCGAAACCAGCGGCGGCCGTTACTCATCTCTGCCGCATCCTATCACAAAAAAAACGCTGAAACACATATTTCCAGCCGAACTTTGCGCAGAACATCAAAACTTCAATTCGTTCGGAATATCCGGTTCGCCGCGCGCGCCGTGCCACACGCGCGCGATGGCGACAATTTGTTTTCCCTCCAGAATTTTATAAATGATCCGGTAAGAACGAACAATAATTTCACGAATTGTTTCGTCATTTTCTTCCGGCACGATTCGACCGAGTTGCGGATGTTGCGCCAGCACATCAACCTTGGACATCAGCAGATAGCCGAAAGATTCAGCAACGGGCGGATTGTCCTGCGCGATGAATAGCACGATGGATTACAAGTCGTCCCGCGCCTGCGCCGACCAGATTATTTCGAAAGCCATGTCGCCAGTTGCCGTTTGACTTCCTCGTGCGGCACGGTTTCGCCGCGTTCGATTTGGTCAAGCCCTCTGCGAATCGCGGCCAGAAATTCCATCCGCTCGGCAATGACATCCAGGCTTGCATCTGCGGGCAAGCGCTCAATTGAATCCAAAGCAAGTTGCTTGTCGCTCATGCAGTAAAATCTGTCCCGGACCGGCGAAAATGCAAGCGCAAGTTGCCACCGAGACATGAAGCGCCATCTGCCCGGCATTCCTGAACTTGCTTGAGTGTGTCGCTTGCGGCAACTCGCAGGCTTGTGCTATTGTTTGCGCATGAAACGGGTGAGGCTGTTTGGATTTCTGGGCGCGGCGACCATGGGGATGGCCGCCGTTCTGAGCGGCTGTTCGCGGGCCGAATCGCAGATTGCCGCCTCGAATGGCCCGGTTACGATAGGGATTTTCACCAACTCAACTATGCAAAAATTCGAGAAACCTTCCGCGGACGAGCTAAAAAAACATCTGACACCGATGCAATTCGAGGTGACACAGCACGCAGCCACCGAACCGCCGTTCCGCAACGAGTTCTACGACAGCAAGAAGCCCGGCATCTACGTGGACATCGTTTCGGGCCAGCCGCTGTTCAGTTCGCTGGACAAGTTCGATTCCGGCTGCGGCTGGCCGAGCTTCACGAAACCGCTTGCAGATCAGACAGTGGTGGAAAAATCCGATCGCACTCTCGGCATGGCGCGCACGGAGGTGCGTTCCAAGACGGCCGATTCGCATCTGGGCCACGTGTTCGAGGACGGACCAGCGCCGACGGGATTGCGCTACTGCATCAATTCCGCCTCGTTACGCTTCATTCCCGTCGAGGAAATGGAAAAAGCCGGTTACGGCGGCTATCTCGAACCGTTCATCAAGGCGGGATTGGTCAAGCGGGCCGAAGCGAAGCAGTGAACACGCCGCCGCTGCGAGGTCACCATGCTTGTGGTTCATGTGCATGTCCAGGTGAAACCGGAATGCGTCGAGGCTTTCAAGCAGGCCTCGATTGCCAACGCGCTCGCGAGTAGAAAAGAGCCGGGGATCGCAGGATTCGACGTGCATCAACAGCAGGACGATCCCGCGCGGTTTGTGTTGGTGGAGGCTTATCGCACGCCGGAAGCTTCGGCGGCCCATAAGGAGGCGGCGCATTACCAAGCCTGGCGGGACACCGTCGCCCCGATGATGGCGCAGCTGCGCTCGAGTACCAAGTTCATCGACATTTTTCCGGATGCGCTTTGAATTCGCCACGGCGGGCCGCATTGTTTTTGGCCCGGGCACGCTGCGGGAAGCGGGGGCGCTGGTCCGCGAACTGGGGCGACGCGCATTCGTTGTTACTGGCCGCGACAGGAATCGCGCCGGCGCGCTGCTGGACTCGCTCCGATCAAAGGACATTGCCGCCAGCATATTCTCGGTAGCCGGCGAACCGGACGTGGCGGCCATCGAAAATGGCGTCGCCCAGGCGAAGGAAGAGCAGTGCGACCTGGTCATCGGCATCGGAGGCGGGAGTGCCCTGGACGCGGGCAAGGCCATTGCCGCAATGCTGAAAAATCCGGGCGAAGTGTTCGATTACCTCGAAGTCATCGGCCACGGCAAGACGCTGGTAAATGCTTCGGCGCCCTTCATCGCCGTGCCCACGACGGCGGGCACCGGCGCGGAAGTGACCCGCAACGCCGTGCTGGCCTCGGCGGAACATCGCGTCAAAGTGAGCCTGCGCAGCCCGCTCATACTGCCGAGAGTCGCGCTTGTGGACCCGGAATTGGCCTATGATTTGCCGCCGGCCATCACTGCAAGCACCGGCCTCGATGCGCTGACTCAACTCATCGAACCTTACGTTTGCTCGCGGGCCAATCCGATGACGGATGCGTTGTGCGTGGCCGGGATCCGCCGCCTCGCGCAATCATTGCGCATCGCCTGCCAAAGTGGCCGGCACGCTGCGGCCCGTGAGGGCATGGCCGTGGCCAGCCTCTTCGGCGGACTTGCGCTCGCGAACGCGGGTCTGGGTGCGGTGCATGGTTTCGCCGGACCGATTGGAGGCATGTTCACCGCGCCGCACGGGGCCGTTTGCGCCGCGCTGCTCCCGCGGGCGATGGAAACGAATCTCCTGGCCCTTCGCCGCCGCCAACCCAACGCCGAAGCGATTCGCCGCTACGACGAAATTGGCCGGTTGCTCACGGGCGCGCCCAATGCCGGCGCTGGCGACGGAGTGGAGTGGGTCCGTGCGTTGGTCTCGGATTTGCAGATACCGCGCCTCTCCGCCTATGGAATCAGGCGCGAGCACTTTTTGGAATTGATCGAGAAGGCCAGTCAATCGAGCAGCATGAAGGCGAATCCGATCGCGCTGACCGAGGAAGAACTGGGGGAGATTCTCGAGGGATCGTTTTGACGCGCTGCTACTTGATCAGTGATTGAATCCTCTTGAATTCTTCGGTGCCCGCTTTTTCCAAAATTTCGAACAATGCCATTTCCGTCGAGACGATAACCGCGCCGGCATCGCGCATCCGCTCCAAACCAAAGTTAAGGTTCTCCGGAGTGCGCGAGGAAACCGCATCGGCAACGACGAAAACCGAAAATCCCTTCTCCAGGAGGTCGAGTCCAGTCTGACAAACGCACACGTGCGCTTCGATTCCACATAACATCGCCTGGGTAATGTTCTTCGCCTGGAGCGCCGTGACGAAGCCTGTGGCGCCGCAAGCGCTGAAAGCGGTCTTTTCCATCGGCGCAACTTCCGCCAACGCCGCTGCAATTTCGGGCACGCTGCGTCCCAGTCCCTTCGGATATTGCTCGGTCGCAAAAATGGGGACGCCGAGGGCAGCGCAGCCCTGAATCAAGCGCACGGAATTTTGGACCAGCCGCTCCTTCTCGAACATGGCCGGCCAAAGCCGCTCTTGAATGTCCACGACCACAAGGCCGGCCAGGCTACGCTGGAGGCGAAGAGACGCTTTGTGCATGACGGATGAATTCGTTCGCCAGTCTGGAGACGGCCTCAACCGTTGGCACGTCGATGCGATGCTGGACAGATGTCGATTATCATGGCGGGGCAGTTTTGTCCAGAACGGCGCGCTTGAACCACGCGGGAATCAGTTCTGATTTCAAAACCAATGCCCTTCCCTCGGTAATTTCCGCGAGCCAAGTGTGTTGCTTGTCCTTATTATCTCCCGAATTATCGAATACATAAGCGCGGTTGGTCTGGCGTATGGCTTCCATCAGCAAATCAAGAGAACGATGGTAACGTGTTTCGATGCGATCTTCCGGCACGTCGTGGCCACCTAGCCTCACGCGGTTGCGAACCCGGGAAATGTTGATGGCAGGATCATCGGTCGCCACGAAATACAAGTAAGTGCGATAGCCAGCCTGCTGCGCTTTGGCCAGAAGTTCCACTTTGCTCGGGTGCGACATCACCGTCTCGAAAGTGAAGGAAATTTTGAGTTCCAGAAGCTTATGCCGCATAAAATCTGCGGCTACCGATGCGAAATAGGAATTCACCTCCACTTTCTCGAAATCCAATCGGCCATCCGCAAAACCAAGCTGTTTGGTCGCCTCGCCAAGTCCAGCGGAAATCAAGAACGAGGACCTGCAGAAAAACGAGAGCACCTCGTCAGCCGTCGTTGCCACGCGATAGGCTGCGAAATCCAGAAAACCCCGGTTACGGATCTCCTGCTCAATTTCGTCTGGATTCAAGAATATACCCAGCAGTTCCCTGCGCAGGACAGACTTCAACAATGTACTTTTACCCGGACCGTTCGGCCCTGCGAACATCCGCAAGCGTGGCGTAGCCGCGCTCACCCGATGTAAACTATGGAGCCGAGTTGGGCAGGTCTAGGAGGTTCGATCTGTTTGACGATCCTGCGAGTGCCATTGGGAGACACTTCGTAAATGAAACCATTTTCGGATTGCAGCACGTTCTGCCCAGAGGCGAGAACTTCCTCACGGGCAGACGCAAAAACCGAACCAGAGGCAGCAGGAAATTGGCTTTCCCACAATTCGATGTCGTTTTCTTGATCTGGCATAACAAAACTATCCTTGCAAACAGTACTACGTGAAGTCATGCAGGGCAATCCTCTTCTGTTGTCCCTCCCCGCCCCACGGGTCAAGGAAGCCCCATGCCAAAGCCCAGCGATTTTTGCTCAAAAATTGGACGCCGTGATCGTTTTCGAGACAATGGGGCGCGGCAGGACTGATCCAGGCTCCGGGAGCACGTAAGGAGCGGGCACTGCCCGCGGGGCGTTCGCGGGCAAGGGGATGCGCCGCTTGATCTGGCTCCGTTTGATGGGTCCGTAGGCCCGGCTGTCCATGCTTTTGAGTCGGTTGTCCCCCATGACGAAATACTGCGTTCGGCCCAAGATGAACGTTCCCCGCCGTGGCCTTGGGTAAGTGTAAATGTTCTTGGGGATGTAGGGTTCGCTCAGGACCTGCTTGTTGATGAAAACCTGTCCCCGCCAAAGCTGGACCGTTTCGCCGGGCATTCCGACGATGCGCTTGATGGCGTAATCGGCGTAGCCGTCATCGATCACCACCACATCCCCGCGCACCAACTCGCCGGCAATGGGCTCGCTCAATAGACACGCGCCCGGCTCGTAGGTCGGGGCCATGCTGGAGCCGGTGACCACACAGACCGAATCAAGGAAATTACGGCCCGCGGCGACGCCGACAATCGCGGCAACACCTGCAGCAATCGTCCAGTGGTAGGGCTGTTTCCGCCAGAGGTCACAAGCCAAGCGCCAAATATGTTTCATTCCCGCGCCTCGAACAGTTGCAAGTTCCTTGCCAAACAGTTGCCCTGGCCGCCGAAGTGCCTTAAAGTGGGCGGTCTTTGATGAAAGAATCGCTAAGAACTGTCCCGCTTCCGGCCGAACCCGTATGCGTCAGCCTGCTCTCGCTCGGCTGCGCCAAGAACCTGGTCGACGCCGAAATCATGCTCGGCGCCCTTTTGCGCGACGGCATCGAGATCACCAACGACGCCGCCCAGGCCGATGTCCTGATTGTGAACACCTGCGCGTTCATCGACGCGGCGCAGGAGGAGAGTGTGGACACGATTTTGGAATCCGCCGAGGTGCGCCAGGCGAACAAGCGCGACCAGGGCCTCATCGTGGCGGGCTGTTTGTCGCAGCGTTTTCGCGATGAATTGCCCAAACTTCTGCCCGAAGTGGATGCCTTCATGGGCATCGACCAGGTCGCCGGCATCACGGATATCGTGAAGGAAGCGCTGGTCCGCCGCGCGGCAAAAGTCAGAAGCCGAGACGGAGTCCAAAGTCCAAAGCCCAACTCCGATAAATCGCGAGCGGGCATCCAAAGTCGAAACCCTGGAGTCAAAGGGCGCAAATCGGAAGCGGGACGGCGAAAGTCGGAAATCGTCGATCGCCTTGCGGAACTGGATCGGGAAAGCGGCAATCTCGGCCATGAATCGGGTGAACCTGCGGCGAATTCCCCAGGCGCACCTTTAATTGAGGTCAACAGGCGCCCCACCTACATTCCGGATTACGCGACGCCGCGATTCCGGCTGACGCCGGGTCATTTCGCTTACGTGAAGATTGCCGAGGGCTGCAATCATCCGTGCAGCTTCTGCACCATCCCGCGAATGCGCGGGGCACATCGCAGCCGCGTGCTGGCGGACGTTGTGGCCGAAGCGCGGGCGCTGCTGGCGGACGGCGTGAAGGAATTGAATCTCATTTCGCAGGACTCGACGTATTACGGCCTCGATTTGCGCCCCAATCACAATCGCGCCATCTCAGCGCCGGAGAAGTTCGCGGCCGCTGTGAAATCGCTGGGGACGGAAGAGCCGACGATTTCCACGCTCCTGCGCGAGTTGAACGCTTTGCCCGGCGAGTTCTGGGTTCGCCTGCTCTACACGCACCCGGCGCATTGGACAGATGAATTGATTAGCACGTTGGCCGAGTGTCCGAAGGTCGCGCGCTACGTCGATATTCCCCTGCAACACATCCACGAGAACATGCTCGAACGGATGCGGCGCGAGACCTCGCAAGCCTACATCGTGGATTTGCTGAAGCGCATTCGCGCAGGCGTGCCGGGCATTGCGCTGCGCACGACCTTTATCGTCGGTTTCCCAGGCGAAACCGAGGCCCATTTTGCGGCGTTGCTGGATTTTATTCGCGAGACGAAGTTCGAACGGCTGGGCGTGTTCGCGTATTCGCAGGAGGACGGCACGCGCGCCGGTAAAATGGAGGGGCAAATTCCCGACAAGATTAAGCGCCAACGCCGCGATCTCGCAATGGCCTCCCAGCACGAGGTGGCCGCGCAAGTCTCGGCTTCGTTCGTCGGGCGCGAGCTGCGCGTGCTGACCGAAAAAAAGGCCAGCGCGAAAGAATTGCGCAACGCCAGCATTCGGTCGTGGGAACATGGCCTGATCCGCGGCGAAACCAACGACGACGCGCAACTCAAGGGCCAGTACCTCGTCGCCCGCAGCGAAGCGGACGCGCCGGACATCGATGGCCGCGTGTATGTGCGGGGAGATCTGCCGCTCGGCGAGTTTGCGAGCGTGAAGGTCGTTGGTCATACGGATTACGACCTTATAGCAGCGCCGGCTTGAGACAGAGGTCGAAGGCAGCGCTTTAGCGCAGCGAGTTCCCGGTTTCTGAGCATAATGGAAATGGTGCTCTTATCCCACCCGCTGGCGTCACTGGGCTATCGCCAAAGGGGATTAAGATTACGATTGCGATTAAGAGTAGGAGGAGGGCGGATTTGAAGCCTTGAACTGCGCGCCACCAGTCGCCAATCTCCAACCTGTCGAATGAATCTACCGAACAAACTGACCAGCGCGCGCTTTGTACTGACTGTGGCGTTTGTGGTGGTGATGTTTTCCGAGATGCCCTTCCACGAAACCATCGCCCTGGTACTGTTCGTGGCGGGCGGCATCACCGATTTTCTCGACGGTTATCTCGCGCGGAAGCACCGGCTCATCACCAATTTCGGCATCCTCATGGACCCGCTGGCCGACAAGATCATGGTTTGCTCGGCGTTCATCGCGTTCGTCGGGTTGACCTGGATGCGGGCCTGGATGGTGGTCTTGATCGTGGCGCGCGAACTCGCGATCACCGGCCTGCGGCTGCTGGCCGCCTCCAAGCAGGTCGTCCTCGCCGCCGAAGGTTACGGCAAACACAAGACGATTTCCCAAATCGTTGCCATCATCGCGATTCTCGTTCAGAACAGCTACGTGCAGTGGGGGTCGTTCGGTCCCGCGATCTTTGGCTGGCGCGTGGCCGGCCACCCGTGGGTCGAATGGTTCGCCGCGCTCGCCAAGTGGGTCGCCGTGGCGCTGACCGTGATTTCCGGCGGCCTCTACCTTTGGAAGAATCGCGCGCTGTATCTCGATGATTTATGAGGTGGGGAGGCGGGGAGATACTCTTGATCGCGACCCTCATCTTCATTCTGTTTGCCTGGAACGCCGTTTTCAGCCGTCCCGACGAAGATCCCGAGGAGTCGCGGAAATTGAACAAACTGGCCTTCATCCTCTGGATTGCGCAGGGATTTGGCGTCGGCGGCATTCCGTTTGTGCCCGGCACTTTCGGCTCGCTGGTGGGCTTGCTGTGGTTCGCGTTGTTGGTGGCAACGGGGAGCATCTGGTTTCTGCTGGTGGGAACGGTCGTCGGCCTTTGCTTCTCGGTGGGGGTCGTCGGCGTGGCGGAGAAAATCCTGAAACAAACGGACCCCGGCTCGGTCGTGCTCGATGAAATCACCGCCATGCCGGTCTGTTTTCTGGGCTGGGTGGCGATAGACCTGGCGCGGAGCGGGGTCATGCCCGGATTGGACGCCTTTTTTTCTCGCAGCAACTGGCCGCTGACGCTCGGCGTGTTCGTCGCATTCCGTTTCTTTGACATTCTTAAGCCCTGGCCGATCTATCAAAGCCAGCGCTTGCCCGGCGGTTGGGGTGTGACCATCGACGATGTGCTGGCGGCAGTCTACGTCAATGGAGTCGTGCTGCTGATGTATGGAGCCGGGGTGCTGCTGGGCAAGTAACGAGGCGACAGCCTAACGGCGAGCGGTGCCAGAGAAGCGAATCCTCGAAGCCTCCATGCCTTCAGAAGGGGGACAGGCTCAGGATGAAGGGCCGCTGCGCATCGCCGAATCACGCATCCCCGAACTGAATGAAATCCGTATATGTTCGGGGAGCCGACAAAAACAAAATCCGATATAGGTTGGCTCACGCAATCACTCCCCTTGCCCCCGACGCGGCGCACGGCTATGCTGCGACCATGCCAGCCGAGCCGAATCCGTCCGCCGCAGCGCAGCCATTGGCCGCGATACCCGAGAGCTTTCAAAAGATTCAGCGGTTTGTGGTGTTGATGTTCGAGAACCGATCGTTCGATCATCTCGCCGGTTTCTTGAAAGCGAGCAACCCCGCAGTGGCCGGGTTGAGCGGCACGGAGTCGAACTATACGGATCCCAACGCGCCCGCGCCGCCGGCGGTTACGGTCGGCCCGGCGACGTCGTATCTGCTGTATTTCGATCCGGGCCATGAATTCGAGGATGTGCAGATGCAACTCTACGGTTCCAACGGCGCAACGCCACCCGCGGCGAACAAGCCCAGCGACCCTGCGGCGATGAGCGGTTTCGTGTGTTGCGCCGCGCAATCGGCGCGCGTCGCCGGCGTCCCGGGCGCGGCGCCGCGCATCATGGAATGCTTCCAGCCGGCGCAGGTGCAGGTCTTTTCCGCGCTGGCACAGCAGTTCGCGTTGATCAATTTCTGGCATTCCTCGCTTCCCGGCCCGACCTGGCCGAACCGTTTCTTCGTGCATGCCGCCACGTCGGGTGGTCTCACCGACAGCCCGTCGGACGACCAGATCGTCGGCGGTTTTTCGTTCGCCAACGGGACGATTTACCAAAGGCTGGCGGCGGCGGGAAAGGATTGGCGCATCTATCATGACGGCCTGCCCCAGGCTGCCGGCGTCACCAATTTGCGGCTGGAATATGTGGATCCGCTGACGAAGCATTTCCGCGAAATGTCGTTTTTCGCAGACGATGTGAAATCCGGCTCGCTGCCGGAATACACGTTCATCGAACCGAACTACGACAGCGGCGATAATTATGTGAACGGCAACTCGATGCATCCGCTGAACGACATTCGCAAGGGCGAACAACTGCTGAAGCAAGTCTATGAGACGTTGCGCAACTCGAATTATTGGCAGGACACGATGCTTATCGTCACGTTCGACGAACACGGCGGTTTTTATGATCATGTACCGCCGCCGCCGGCGGTTCCGAGCGGCGACGATACGACGCACTTGAACTCGGCGCACCCGTTCGCTTTCGACCGGCTGGGTGTGCGCGTGCCGTCCATCGTCGTTTCCGCTTACACACAGGCGGGCACGGTCATCGGCACGGACGCCAGCGATCCGGCGACCCTGTTCGACCACAGCTCGATCGTGGCGACGGTCGAGAAGCGTTTCGGGCTGCAACCATTGACGATGCGCGACGAGACGGCCCGGACGCTGGACATTGCCTTGAATCTGGCGAACCCGCGCGACGACGCGCCGGCCACGCTGCCGGAGCCGGCCGCGGCGATCAACTAACTCAATCCATGCCAGCGAACGCCGACGCGCCACTTTCTGACAACCAACGATGCATGTTGGCGCTGGCGCTGTCTTGTGACATGGCCGTGGCCAAGCCATCGGACCGGCCGGCGTTGCGGGAACGCCACCGGAAAATCCGCACGCAAAGCGACGCCGCCGCATACATTCACGAGGTGGAGAACCGGATTCGTTCGAGGAGGAAACAGCAATGAGCCGGGCACGGGCGCAGAATAATTTCGAATCGCCGCGCGCGCACTTTCGATTCGAAACATGAGGGATTTCGCGAAGCGTATGGAGTGCGTGCGGCTTGCCGCCGCTTTCGAACTATCCATTGTCTGCCAAAGCCCCGAATGCTTTCGGGGCACTCCACACGCTCCACGCAGTTCGAGCATAACCTCTGCTCCGCAGGCTCCGGTTCAAGCACGTGTATGGCAACGCAAAACCCCTCTCAATTTCCACGCACAACGGTTTGCCTTTACTTTATGCAGGGTTACGGCGATAATAACTGTCTAATATGAACAATGGGAAATTAGTCCAAGGGGTGGTCCTTTCCGCACTAATGATGGGGACTGCGGTTCTTTGCGCCCAGCAACCGGCCACACAAGGCCCCGCCACGGCCAGCACCGTCGGCCCAAAGATCCAGTTCGAGTCCACGATGCACGACTTGGGCCGGGCCATGCAGGGCGAGAAAGTCAAATACACTTACATCTTCACCAATACCGGCGACGAAGTGTTGGAAGTGAGCGGCGTTCACGCCTGCGGTTGCATCACGATTGGCGATTACACCAAAAAGCTGGAGCCCAACAAGACCGGCTCGATACCCATCAGTTTCAACAGTTCCGGTTACGCCGGAACGGTGAATAAGAGCATCAATGTAACGTGCAACGACAAGAACAACTCCCGCCCGGTGTTGCAGTTCAAATGCGATGTTTGGAAGGCGCTGGAGGTGAATCCGCAGTTTACGATTCTAAACGTCCAGCCCGATTCACCGCAGGCCTCATCGACCGTGCACATCGTCAACCATATGGAGGAGCCGGTCACGATCTCCGAGCCAACCAGCGACAATCAATCCTTCGGGGCCGAATTGAAAACGATTACGCCGGGCAAGGAGTTCAAAGTGGTCGTCTCCGCCGTGCCGCCCTTCACCGCGCGCAATATCCACGGCCAGATCACGCTCAAGACTTCGATGGCCAGCATGCCGGTCATCAACATCACGGCTTACGCGAACGTCTTGCCGGCCATCGAGGTCGTTCCGCCGTCCGTCGCGTTGCCGCCCACGCCGCTGGCGAGCGAGTTGAAGCGCACGGTGAGCATCATCAACAAGGGAACGAAAGTAATGATGCTGTCCGAGCCTACGCTCAACGCGAGCGGAGTCGATGTCCAGCTGAACGAAGTGCAGGCCGGCCGCAGGTACGAAGCGACTCTGACTTTTCCCGCGGGCTTCACCGTCGCGCAAGGCCAGCGGATGGAACTCGCCATCAAATCCAATTTTTCGAACGTCCCGGTCGTGAAGGTGGCGATAGCGCAGACTCCGGTGCGAACCATGCCGCCCGGCGGCCCGGTCAAAATGACGCCCGGTCCCGCGCCGCGGCTCCCGGCTTTGCCGCCGCAGTCCGCAGCCAGCCAGTAGCGCTACTGAAACGCCAGCCGAAAGTATTCGTCGCCGGTGACCGGCGAGAGAATGACATCGTTCTTGCCGTTGACGACCGTCGGCAGGTTGGTCACGTCAACCCAGTTCGGCGCGGTCAAGCTGGCATTCTCCTGGAGGATAAAACCAATCGAGGGAGCAGGCCACGTGATCACCGCGGTGTTGCCGTTGGTGAAGACGACGCTCAATGCCGGCGGGGTCGGCGTCGCGTAAGCCAGCCGATAGTAGCGATTGCCGGCGGGCGGCGACACGACGACCAGGTTAGTGCCGTTCGTCACGGACGGCGTGACCGGGACGGTCACCCAGTTGGCCGTCTTCGAATCGAGGTTTTCCTCGAGCACGAAATCGGTGGAAGTCACCGGCCAGGAAACCGTCACCGTGCCGGGAGCCGTGAGCCGGATGGTCAGGAAAGGCAATCCCGTCGATTGCACTGCCGCGATCAGACTCCAGAATCCGCCGGTCACCGAGTAACTGCCGCCGGTGAGCGGTCCGCCGGCGTCGGACTGGCCGATGGTGCCGTTGACGACGTATTGGCTGCCGGTGCTGACGCCGCCGCCGCCGGCGACAGCGAACCAGTCCACCGCGTAAGGTTGCGCACGAACGGAAAGTGCAGGCAGCACGAGGAGAGAGGCGACTACCCAGCCTCGATGCATCGTGAATACCCGACCAATAACGAACTGAATCAGTTTCATGCTGATGGATTGTTCATCCGTTTCATTGCAGCTTTTGCGGTTGGCGCCGTCAGATTCAGTTGCGTAGCGAACGCTTGCGACATGGTCCTGATGATAGGAATAGAATTACCGGTCCGAAGGCCGAAAAGCAAGCTCATCTTGGCAGGTGGTCGGTGGCGCATCTTGACACTGCTACCAACGACAATGCGACGGAGTGCGGCTGTGTCTGCAAGACCCCCGAAAGCTTTCGGGGCAGCACGCTACGCATCGAGAGGCGCTTGCAGGGTTGCGGCGTTCCTGGCCCTTGAACGCGCTGCGGCTGGTGCTGCGCATACAGCCGCGCTCCGATAGCAGCGTCAAGATGCGCCCGGCGGGCGGTGATCGGCGCACTTCGAATTGGCCACGCGTCGCAATAGGTTCGTCCGAGATTCAGTTCTGCCGGAGCCGGTAGAATGCCGCAGGCGGTGCGCGGCCCAGATCGCGAAAGTTGTCGACCCATTGAAACGATCCATTGGCCGGGGTATTGGTCGATCCCAGCGTGAACCAGCTCCGCATGAGATTAGTCGAACGCTGCACGGCGCAGCCGAAGTTCGGCGTTCCCGAACAATTGAGCGTTGCCGTGCTGTTCGATACAGCACCCAACTGGATGACGCCGGTCCATTGCATGACAACTTGTGACATGGCGCCGGTGCTGCCCTGGAAGTTGCCGTCACCCGAATAAGCAGCCCTTACGGTGTTGGTGCCGAGTGGCAGCATCGCCATGCCGAAGGTGGCCAGGCCATTGGTCAGTGCGACCGCCGCGCTTGCCGGCGAGCCGTTCGTCAGGAACTGCACAGCGCCCGTTGGAGTGGCATCCGGGGCGGTAACGGTGGCGGAGAACGTGATTGTCTGCCCGTAGAGCGATGGGTTGGTCGGCGAAGTCAGAGTGGTCGTCGAAGGGAGATGCTGGCCCGCGCCCGCCAACGCCGCGGCGAGCGCG
>Ga0073928_10007986_pt1 | contig 13456 bp, 9 predicted proteins | sample PaiPotPPA55metaG_FD_76969 | JGI IMG/M metagenome (GOLD analysis project Ga0073928, IMG submission 76969) | Iron sulfur acid spring bacterial and archeal communities from Banff, Canada, to study Microbial Dark Matter (Phase II) - Paint Pots PPA... ...
AGCAGTCCCTGCTTCTCCCCGAGGATCTCTTTCGCGACCAGGGCCCCGACTCCGATCATCTTGTAGCCGTGGTTGGAGTCGGCGATGACGTACGCGTTCTGCTCGAAGACGTCGAAGACGGGAAAGCTGTCAGGGGTGAAGGCTCCGATCCCACCGGTCGGCGCCTTGTGGTACAGCCCTCGCTTGCCCTCGAACCGCTTGTGGCAGTGGGCGAGACCGGAGGTCCACATGCGCTCGAACTCGGGGGTCACCGTGAACTCCTTGCTCTTCGGTCCGTACGGGTCCACAGCCACGGTGTCCGCCGGCTGCTCGACCTTCCAGGGCATCGCTCCGCCCTGGACGCCGCCGAAGTTGAAGTCCGGCTTGTAGTAGATGCCCCACAGGTTGTCGTCGATGACGGACCCATCTTCGTCGTCCAGCAGGGGCGCGTCCGTGTCGACGTGGATCACGGGCGGCATGTTGCCGTGGGCGTCCATCAGGTAGTTGGGATCGACGCCTAGCGTGCCCTCCTGCAGGCACCAGTAGGTCCACATCGGCCTCTCGTACTTCTTGCCATCGCGGCCGAGGACGGTAACCGTCTTCGGCAGCTCGAGCATGTTCCACATGTCGCGCACCCACGGTCCGGCGGCCACGACCAGGTGCTCGCAGGCGAGGTAGCCCTTGTCGGTTTCCACGCCGACGACAGCCCCACCCTCTCGGCGGATGCCCGTCACCCGCACGCCGGTTCGAATCTCCACACCTTCTGCCTGCGCCTTCGCGGCCAGGGCGCGCATGGAGTGCATGTTCTCGGCGTAGCCGCCCTTCTTCTCGTGGAGGACGGAGGTGATTCCCTTCGCCTGCCAGTCCGGGAACATCTCCTTCATGTAGTTGCGGCACTTGTCCTCGCCCTCGACGAAGACTGAGTCGTATCCGATCGCCTGCTGCTCGCCGTAGACCTGAGCGACGTCGGCGTGCATGACCTCCGGGCTGATCTGCATGAAGCCCACCGGATGGTAGTGAAAGGCCTCTGGATCCGACTCCCAGACCTTGACGTTGTGGGCCATCAGCTGGCGCATCGCCGGCTGGAAGTAGTTGTTGCGGACGACGCCGCACGCGAGACCTGAAGGGCCGGCGCCTACGCCCGTCTTGTCGAGGATCAGAACATCCTCGCCGGAGCCGAGGCCGCGGGCCTTCAGCTCCTTGGCCATGTGCCACCCGGTGGAGAGGCCGTGGACTCCGGCCCCGATGATGAGGAATCGGGCGCCGTCAGATCCTGCCATGACCGCACATATTATCTGTGCCGTGAGCGCGAGAGAATCCGAGGGCCTCGACGGGAAGGTCGTCATCACCGACTCGCGAGACATGCTCGAAGCCGCCATGGCCACCCTCGATGAAGCTCACGTGTCCTACGAGGTATTGCCCGATGGGCTTGAGCCCGATGAGGTCGCCGGCCGGTCGGCTGACGCGGACGTCATGATCGCGACGTTCGTGCCGCTGCGGGGGCCCGCGATCAAGGCCTTGAGGCGGGTTGGCCTCATCGTCCGCTGCGGGGTCGGCGTCGATTTGATCGACGTCGATGCCGCGACCGAGCATGGGGTCTGGGTCGCCAACGTCCCCGACTACGCGGTCCACGACGTGGCCGATCACACCATGCTGCTGCTGCTTTCCGCGGCGCGCCACCTCAACCACTTTCAGCGGACCTGGCCGGAGAAGGGTTGGGGTGCGATCGACTACCCCTCAATCAGGCGGCTCAAAGGGCAGAGGTTGGGGATCATCGGCCTGGGGAGGATCGGCTCGCAGGTTGCGGTCAGGGCGCGGGCGTTCGGGATGGAGGTGGTGGCCAACAGCCCGCACATCACAGAGGCCCGGGTCAACGAGCTGGGAGTCAGATCCGTGCCCCTGGATGAGCTGCTGCGCACCAGCAACGTGATCACGCTGCACACCCCATTGACACCGCAGACCCACCACATCCTCGACGAAGGCGCGTTCGCGAAGATGAGCCCCGGGGTGGTGATCGTGAACACCGCGCGCGGTGGCTTGATCGACCTGGAGGCTCTTCAGTCGGCGATCGACGCCGGGATCGTCGCCGCCGTTGCGCTCGACGTCCTGGATCGCGAACCCTTCCCGGATCTGTCGCTGCCGTTCTTCAAGCACCACAACGTCACCATCACGCCGCACGTCGCCTGGTACTCGAGCGAGGCTGTGCGCGACCTTGGCGTCCTGGCCGCGGAGGAGGCGCTCCGTTACTTGCGTGGCGAGCCGCTGCGGGCCGTGCTGAACCCGGAAGCTCGTTCGGTTCGGCCACGCAATTAGTATTCAAGACCAAGGAGAAGAGAGCATGACCAAGACGGAAACAGGCGTGAAGAAGGGGTTCCTCGAACGGCTCAAGCAGGACTCGGTGATCTGCGCTGAGGGGTACCTGTTCGAGTGTGAGCGGCGGGGCTACCTGCAGGCGGGCGCCTTTGTCCCCGAGGTCGTTCTCGACAATCCCGAGGTCATCACGGAGCTGCATCGCGAGTTCGTGCACGCGGGCTCCGACATCGTCGAGGCGTTCACGTATTACGGCCACCGCGAGAAGCTTCGAATCATCGGCAAGGAGCACCTCCTCGAGCCGCTCAACCGCAACGCCCTCGAGATCGCAAACAAGATCGCGAAGGAGACCGGCACGATGATGGCCGGAGACCTCTCCAACACCAACCTGTACGCGGACGACGCGCAGTCGAAGAAGACCGTGCGGAAGATGTTCGACGAACAGCTCGGCTGGGCGGTCGAAGCCGGCGCGGACCTGCTGATCGGCGAGACGTTCAGCTACGTCGGCGAGGCGCTGATCGCCGTGGAGGCGATGCGCGCCACCGGACTCCCGACCGTGGTGACCATCGTGATTCACCAGGAGCCGACGACGCGCGATGGATTGACTGTCACCGAGGCCGCCAAGCAGCTCGAGGACGCCGGCGCGGACGTCGTCGGGATCAACTGTGGCCGCGGACCGAGCACCATGATGCCGCTCCTCAAGGAGCTCAGGGCCGCGGTTTCCTGCGAAATAGCGGCGCTTCCGGTGCCTTACCGGACGACGCCGGACCAGCCGACGATGCAGTCGCTGCGGGACCCGAGCACGAACGTGCGTCCGTTTCCGACGGCGCTCGATCCGTTCGTCTGCACCCGCTATGAGCTGGCCGACTTTGCCCACGAGGCGAGCGAGCTCGGCGTGCGCTACCTGGGCGTCTGCTGCGGCGCCGGTCCACATCACATTCGAGCCGTCGCCGAAGCTCTCGGGCGCAAGCCGCCGGCGAGCCGCTACTCACCCGATATGTCGAAGCACGCTTTCCTGGGCAGCGACCCGACGCTCAAGAAGAACAACCGCGACTACGCCGAGCGGCTCTAGAGCGGTTTAGGCCGAGGGTACACGGGTGGGTCCGCCCTCACTGTCGGCTCGCTCACCCGCGTACCAACGGCTGCAGGAGCTGCTGGCAGCGGAGCGGTGCGTGATCCTCGATGGCGGGATGGCCACCGAGCTGCAGCGGCAGCGGCCGTCGCCGGACACGGTCGGGCTCGACCGCCAGCTGTGGGGCACCTGGGCGCTGTACCGGGCGCCCCACGCCGTGCTCGAAGTGCACGGCAGCTATGTGCGCAGCGGCTGCGACGTGATCTCCACGAATACGTGGTCGATCCTGTCCGCGCCCGAGGCCGAGCAGCGGCTCAGCGGCCCGAGCCCGGAGCGCGCCCACTGGATGGACATCGCCCGGCTGGGCATCCGCCTTCCGCGGCAGGCGATCGCCGAGGCTGGCAAGCAGGGGGAGTGCGCAGTCGCGTTCGCTATCTCCGGTGAGATCAACACCCCGATGCGTCGCGAGTCAGTCGCCCTTCTGTCGCGCGTTTTCGAGGAGGAACCGCCGGATCTCATCCTGCTCGAGACGCTGACCCTCATCCGCGACCCCGCCACCTTCGAGACGGTCGAGCTGCTGCTCGAAACCGGCATCCCGGTCTGGCTCTCGTTCCGGCGCTGCCGCCATGGCGTGTGCGGCGTGTACGGCCAGCACTGGGGTCCGCCTGAAGGCGACCTGTTCGGACGCGCGGCACGGCGTCTCGAGTCGATCGGCGTCGATGCGCTCCTCATCAACTGTCTCCCGATCGACCACGTTCCCGGGATGATCGCGTGGCTGCGGGACTTCACCGAGCTGCCGCTTGGGGTTTACCCGAACCTTGGCCACATGGCCGGCCCCAACTGGCGCTTCGACGAGCACATCGGACCGTCCGACTACGCCAGGCTGGCGCTGGCGTGGCGCGAAGAGGGCGCCCAGATCATCGGCGGGTGCTGCGGCACGACCCCGGATCACATCGCCGCGGCCGCCTCCGCGCTTGCCGAGACGAAGCCGGGACACAAGCATCCGATGGTCCCGGAGGTCCAGGAGGAGCCGCCCGAGCTCGAGCCGGAACCGGCGCCCTGGCTCGACAACCGCGGCCGGGCTCTTTATCCGCTGCCGTTTCCCGACCTCACCGTCGACCCCGGCGTCTTCGTCCCGACACAGGGCAGCTTTCTTTGCTGGGGCTACCTCTTCTCGCAGGTAATCGGCGAGGGCAAGACCTGCCTGGACGTCGGCTGCGGATGCGGCATCCTCGCGGTCCAGCTCGCCCGCAATGGCGCCCGGCACGTGCACGCGATCGACGTCGACCGCAACGCGATCGCCAACACGATGGCCAACGCTTTCCGGAACGGGGTCGCCGACCGTATGAGCGGGGAGGAGGTGGACCTTTACGAGTGGGAGCCGCAGCGCCGTTACGACGTCTGCGTGGCCAGCCTCTACCAGATGCCCGTCAACCCGTTCGAGGAACCAACCGGGCACCGGCCGCTCGACTACTGGGGACGCAACCTGCTCGACCATTTCATCAAGATCCTTCCGCACGTGCTCGCCGAAGACGGAAAGGCCTACTTCATGCAGCTTTCGATCATCAGCCAGCGCGAGACGTCGCGCCAGCTCCACAAGGTCGGGCTCCAGGCTCGCGTGGTGGACTTCAGCTTCTTTCCGTTTGGAGAGCAGTTCGAGGCCAACAAGGAGCAGATCGAGCGCGTGGTGCAGAGGTCTGACGCTTTCGACCTCCGCCTGGCCGGCAAGGACGTGATGGTGGCCTACCTGCTCGAGGTCACCAGGTCGCCGGAGCGCTCGTGGCGGCCGGAGTAGTGGGCCGGCCGTTCTCCGCCCCGAGCCAGGCAGCTCTGCGCGGCCTCATCGCTGAGAGGGCCAGCGGCATCGAGATTCCCAGTGACCGGCAGTTTGCGAAGTTGCACGTCGGTGATCCTTGCTTCGCGACGCCTCAGCACATCGTGGACGCCGCGATCGAGGCGATGACCCAGGGGTATACGCATTACGCCCCATCGTGGGGAGACCAGGAGCTGAGGAAGGCCGTCGCGCAGCACGCGTCGAGGCGTGCCGGGCGAGCGATAGAGGCGGTCGACGTCCTCATCACACCAGGATCAACTGAGGCGATCTATTCCGCCCTCACCGGTTTGCTCGATCCAGGGGACGAGGTGCTTTTGTTTGACCCGAGCTACTCCCTTTACCCAGCCATCCTGAATCAGATCGGCGCGAAGCCCGTTTTCGTCGAGATGACCGAAGATCTGCGCCCGGATCATGATCGGCTGCAGCGTTCGATCACGGAGCGAACGCGCATGGTGATCATCAACAACCCGGTCAACCCCACGGGCGTTGTCTTCAACGAATCGGAGCTCAGAGCCACCGGGGAAATCGCAGTCGCGAATGACCTGCTGGTGCTCGCCGACGAGATTTACGACGAGCTCGAGTTTTCAGGGGCGTTCTCGTCGTGCCTTGCACATGACGAGATGGCAGACCGACTGCTTTATGTGAATGGATTCTCAAAGACCTATGCAATGACCGGCTGGCGAGTCGGATATCTGATTGCGCCGCCGCAGCTGCTCACGCCCGCTCACACCGTTCACAGCAACTGCGTGGCCGCGGTGAACTGGCCGGCCCAGCGTGCCGCGATCGCGGCGCTTCAAGGCCCCCGGGAACCCGTCGACGCGATGCTTGCCGGCTACGATGCCCGGCGCCAGGCCATGCTCGCGGGCCTTGCCGGAACGCCCGGCCTCAAGGCGATCACGCCCGAGGGCACGTTCTACCTGTACATCGGTTTCAGCTTCGAAAAACCGATCAGCTCAGCCGAGCTGACAAAGCGTCTGCTGGCCGAAGGCGTGGCGGTTCGCAGTGGGACCGAATATGGGCCGGCGGGAGAGGGCTACCTGCGCCTCAGCTATTCGGCCCTGTTCGACGACATTCGCGAAGGCACCCAGCGCCTGCACAGGGTCTTCGAGGAGCTGTCGGGCTAGCGGCGCGTGAGCTCGTGCACGGTGCCGAGAAGCACGTTGGCGCCGTTGACGACGTCTTCCCAGGCGGTGAGCTCGCGCGGGTCGTGGCTCACCCCGCCGACCGAGGGCACGAAGATCATCCCGCTCGGGGCCACGGGCGCGAGCGCCTGCGCGTCGTGACCTGCACCAGACGCAATCCGTCTCGATGTCAAGCCGAGCGCGGCGGCGGCGCGCTCGATGGCGTCGCCCACGCCCGGATCGAGGTGTGACGGCTCCCAGCGGGCGACGGGGCTGACCTCGACCTCGACGCCGTCCGATCTGGCTTCCGACCTCACGCGGTTCAGCAGCGCCGCCTCGATCGCGTCGAGCTCGTTTTCGTCGGCTGAGCGGAACTCGAGCGCCAGCCGCGCCAGGCCGGGCACCACGTTGAAGGCCCCCGGCTCGACGCGAACGTCTCCGACGGTGGCCACGCTTCCTGGAAAGTCGCGGACGACGGTCTCGCGCACGCCGAGGATGATCTTGGCGGCCGTGACGGCCGCGTCGCGACGTCGCGCCATCGGCGTGGTGCCGGCGTGGTTGCCGGCGCCGTGCAGAACGATCCGAAACGAGCGCGAGCCGACGATCGAGGTGACGACGCCGATCTGGATGTGTTCGTGCTCGAGGGTAGGACCCTGCTCGATGTGCAGCTCGAGGTAGCCGGCCAGCGACCTGGGATCGCGGCGCGCGTCGAACAGGCCCTCTTCGCTGAGCCGAGCTCGCTCGAGCCCGGAGACAAGGGCATCGCGCCCACCCCGCGGCGCCTGGAGGGCCTCCCGCGTGAGCGTGCCCGCGAGCGCTTTGCTGCCCAGGAGGCCGACCAGCGTGCCCTCCTCATCGGTGAAGTCGATCGCTTCTAGAGCGAACGGCAGCTCGGTGCCGGCCTTCGCAAATGCGATCAGCACGTGGAGCGCGGCGACCACGCCCAGCGCGCCGTCGAAGCGGCCTCCGCCGGGTACGGAGTCCAGGTGCGAGCCGAGAAGCAGCACTCGCTCGTCTGGCGAACCGCGAGTCCGGAGCACCGCTGAATGGTTGCCGGCTGAGTCCACGTGCGCCGACAGTCCGGAACGTTCCGCCGTGGCGAGGAACCATTCCCGCGCGGCGAGGTGGGCGGCGCTGAAGGTCGGCCGGCTTACGCCCCCCTCGGGCGTGGCGCCGATTCTCGCCAGGGCGTCGAAGTCCTCGCGCATCCGCTCCGCATCCACCCGGTCCGGCGAATTCGCCATGGTGCGGCCGGATCAGTGCGAGACGGCCGCGGCGGCCAGCTCCGACACCAGCTTCCGCTCGCGGAACCGGCTCGGGGTGAATGACGCTATGAGCTCGGGCGAGCGGCCGCTCGTGATCGCCTCGGCCATGGTGACTCCAGAGATCGGGACGGCCTTGAAGCCGTACGTACCCCAGCCGCAGTCGACGAAGAAGCCCTTCACGTCGGTCTCGCCCATGATCGGGCTGTAGTCGGGCGTCACGTCGCACAGTCCGGTCCACGACCTGAGCACGCGCAGGGTGCGCAGCCGCGGCAGCAGTTCCGTCGCGTGCCGGGCCGATGTCTCCAGGAAGCTCAATGTCGAGGCGAAGCTGTACGTGCTGTACGGCTCGATCTCGGAACCGATGAGCATCTCGCCGCGGTCGGTCTGGCTCACGTAGACGTGCAGCGTGGCCGAGACCAGGATGATGTGGAGCATCGGCTTGATCGGTTCCGTCACGTAGGCCTGGAGGTTGTGCGTGACGATCGGCAGGTCGACGCCGGCCATCGAGCACACCTGGCTCGACCATCCGGCCACCGCGGCCAGCACCGCCGGCGTCGAGATGGCTCCCCGACTTGTCTGCACGCCGGTCACGCGCCCCGACTCGACGTCGATGCCCGTCACCTCGGTGGCGGGGAAGATGTCAACACCGAGCCTGTCGGCCGCCCGCGCATACGCCCACACCACAGCGTCGTGGCGGATCACCGCGCCAGGCGGGTGGTAAAGCCCTCCCTGGATCGGATAGGCAACGCGATCGGACATGTCGAGCTCGGGGCACAGCCGGGCGATCTCGTCGGGTAGGACCACGCGGCTGTTGACGCCCAGGGCCTGGTTCACCTCGGCCCGCTCGACCATGGTCATCATCGCCCGCTCCGTGTGCGCGAGCGTGATGTGCCCCTGCTGAGAGAAGAGAAGGTTGTAGTCGAGCTCCTGAGAGAGCCTTTGATAGAGCTTCACGCTCCGGTCGTAGAAGCGGACGCCGTCGGGGGTCCGGTAGTTGGACCTGATGATCGTGGTGTTCCGGCCGCTGCCGCCGGCCCCGATGTAGCTCTTCTCGAGGACCGCGATGCTGCGCACGCCGCGTTTGGCGAGCTCGTAGGCCGACGCCAGGCCGTGCGCGCCGCCGCCGATGATGACGACGTCGTAGGCCTTCTTCAGCTCAGGCCGGCGCCACATGCGCCAGGGCTTCAGGTAATTGATCAATTCCAGCCCCACGATTCGAGCGCGAGCCAGCCCACCGGGATGCCGGCGAGTCGCTGCAGGACCTCCCATGCGTAGCGGCCATGGTCGGAGCTCACGTAGATCTCGACAGCCGGGCTCGCAAGGTCCCTGGCGACAAGCACGGCCGGGATCCGCGCCCAGCTCGTCGCCAGGCAGCGGCCCGGGATGAGGCCGGAGAGATCACCGTTCACGGTCCGCGCCAGGAACGCCTCGAGGAGTGGCCCGGCGACGAGGAATCCGGAATGCGCACCCGTCACGTCGGTGGCCATCGCGCCGCCAGTCTGCTGCCGCTCGAGGGTTCGAATGACGGCAGCTTCCGCGGACGGGGCCAGGAGGGCGAGGGCCCAGTTCCGTGCCAGCCGGGCCACCATGCCGCCTGAGGTGGCCGGCGCCGTGTGGAGCGGTTCGAGGGCGGCGCCTGTCAAGGATCGGATGTAGCCCTCGACCTCGCCGCTCAGGTGGACCTTGCCTCGGGCGCTGACGTCGGCGAAACCCAGCTCGGTGGAAAGCGCGCCGAGCTCCGAGTCCGCCGATTGGTAAGCGGAAGGCACCGACCATGCGCCGCGCCTCTCGAACGTCGCGCCGAGGACAGCGTGCCGGTGATGCAGCACGGTGCGCATGACGGGATCACCCGGTCGACGCTCCGCCGCGATCGGCGGTCCGGCCCCTTCTGTGGTTTCGGTCACGACCTCAGCCTCGCGCCCTCGGGGTCGTAGAACGGCTTGAGGTGGAGGCGCGCGGAAACGGTGTTCCCGGCTGAGCGAAAGTCCACGCGCGTGCCCTCCTGCGCAATGTCGGCGGGCACCCAGGCCAGCCCGATGAACGCGGACGTCGCGTCGCTCCAGCGGCTCGAGCACACGCGCCCGACGGGGCGGCCGTCGATGAGCAGAGCCGCGCCCTCCGCGGGCAGGCCGCCGGTATCGACCTTGAAGCCGACCAGCTTTTCCTGCAGCCCGCGCGCTGAATCGTCCGCGAGCGCGGCGCGGCCGAGGAAATCCTCCTTGTCCAGCTTCACCATCCAGCCGAGACTCGCGCCGTAAGGCGTCGTGAGCGCGTCGGTGTCCTGGCCGACGATGATGTGCTGCTTCTCCAACCGCAGGATGCGCTGGCTCTCGAGACCGAAGGGCAGGATGCCAAGGCCGGCGCCCTCAGCGAGCATCGCTTCCCAGACGTGCACGGCGTACGCGCTCGGGAAATGCACCTCGTAGCTCAGCTCGCCGACGAAGCCGATGCGTAGGATGATCGCGGGCACCCCGCAGACCTCTGCCTGCGCCATCTTCAAGTAGGGAAGAGCGGCCGCTGAAACATCTGCGTCGGTCAGGCGAGCCATGAGCTCGCGAGACCGCGGTCCGGCCACGTTGATAGCCGCGTACGCGGAGCTGACGTTCACGACCTGCACGTCCAGCTTCCAGTCGGCCATCCACCACTTGATCCACTGGTCGATCGCGTCCGCTCCGCTGGTCGTGGTGGTCACGAAGAACTCGTCCTCGGACAGTCGCCCGACGGTGCCGTCGTCGATGATCACGCCCTGGTCGTTGAGCATCGCGCCGTAACGGATGCGACCGACCTTCAGGTCGGTGTACCGGCTCGGGTACAGCTTCTCCAGCAGCTCGACCGCACCCGCGCCGCGGACGCGGAACTTGCCGAGGGTGCTGACGTCGATGACGGCCACCCGCTCGTGCACGGCCCGGCACTCATCGGAGGTGTCGCGGTACTGCTTGGGCCGCCGCCATTCGCCCGCCCAGATGAACTCCGCGCCGAGGTCGACGTGGCACTCGTGCAGCGGGCTCTCCCTGCGCGGCTCGAAATGCTCGGCCGCGAGGAGCCCGAGCTCCACCGGGCGCCACGGCGCGCGCGCGGTGGGGACGCCCGTCTCCGGGATGGTGCGTCCCGTCAGCTCTGCCGCGTGGCGCACGCACGCGGCAAGGCATGACTTGCCCTGGCACGGCCCCATGCCCAGCGTGGTGTACCGCTTGAGGAGCTCTATCCCATCGAAGCCCTCCTCGACCGAAGTCGCCATCTCCCTGGTGGTGACGTCCATGCACAGGCACATGAAAGTCTTGGCGGACGTTTTGACCGTAGCCGGAAGCACGACCGGCGTTTGATCGGCGGCCGGGACCAGGTTCACGAGCTCCTCGCGCCGGCCGGCGGGCGCCTTCGCGGCCGCCAGCCCCGCAAGCCGGCCGGTCACGAGGCTGCGAGCCGGATCGCTGCGACCCATGACGGCGCCCGCCGCACGAATCCCGTCCGGAAGCTCCTTGGGCACGAAGGCCAGCACGGACTCTTCGTAGGCCGTCGTCGCGCCGGCCTGTGCCAGCAGACCGGACGCGGGCACCGTCTGGCCCGCCATCACGACGAGGTCGCAGGCGAACCGCCTGTCGGCGCCGCCCGCTCGCGCCACCAGCGCGCTGACCCGCTTGCCGCCTTCCGCCCGCACCGGCACAAAACCTTTTTGCAGCGCCGCGCCGGCTTTGGTCGCGGCGGCGAGCTCCGGTCCACGAGGATCTGAGCGCCAGTCGAGGATGGTCACCCGCGCGCCGGCCTCGAGCAGCATCCGCCCGGTCGAATAGCCGCGATCCTCGCCGGTCAGCACGACCGCATTGCGGCCGGGGAGGACCGCATACAGGCCGACAAGGCGCTCGACGGCTCCGGACAGCATCACGCCCGGCAGGTCGGAGTTCCCGAACACCAGCGGCTGCTCGAGGCCGCCGGTCGCGATCACAAGCTGCCCGGGCCGTATCCGCAGCAGTCCCGCCGGGCCCGCGGCGGCGACGAGGTCATCCTCGAAAACCCCCAGCGCGGCCGTGGACAGGCGCACGTCGACGCCGGCTCTGGCCACCTCCGCGGCGAGGCGCAGCGCCAGCTCGCGACCGGGCTCGGAGACAGCTTGCTCGGGATCTCGCACCGGACGGCCGGCGCTTCGCAACCGGCCGCCCAGCTGCGGCTCCGACTCGAGCAGCACGGTGCGCGCGCCGGCGCGGGCGGCCTCGAGCGCGGCTCCGAGGCCCGCGGGTCCGCCGCCGACCACGAGCACGTCGGGGTGGAGGTTCACAACCTCGTAGTGACGCGGCGCGAGGCCTTGGTCGGGCGGCTCCCCGATGCCCGCGACGCGGCGGATGAACGGCTCCGCCATCGGCCACATGAAGCGGGGCCGGTAGAAGGACTTGTAGTAGAAGCCGGGGGGGAAGAGGACCGAGAAGCGGTCGACCGCCCGCATCAGGTCGAAGTCAACCGAGGGCAGGCCGTTCTGGCGCTTCACTCGCATGCCCTCCGTCAGCGGTGTCTGGCACGCCACCTGGTTGGGCACGCCGTCCACGCGGACCATGCAGTTGGCGCACGCGCCGGACATGCACAGCAGGCCTCTTGGCCGGTGGTACTTGAAGGAGCGTCCGGTGACTACGACGCCCGCGGCCGCCATCGCCGACGCGATGGAATCTCCCTCGAATCCCTGCACCCGCCTGCCGTCGAGAAAGAAGCTGACGGGTTGGGTCCGGTCGATCGCCTCTCCCGGCCGCGAGTCGATCCTCGCGGTCATCGAACCCTCCGCGGGTCGTCGGGCCAGTAGCTGTCCTGGAACTTGTTCGTCACGGTGTCCCTTCGGGCGAGGAACCAGGATTGGCATCCCGACCGGTGATACCACCACTCCTGCTGCAGTCCGGCGGCGTTGCGCTTGACGTACAGGTACTCGGCGAGCGTTTCGACTGGTGCGTCGGGCTCAGGTCGAGCCCTGGTCTCGCCGCCGTAGGAGAACTCGGTGAACTCGCGCAGCCCGCACGTGGGGCAGGGGACCAGCAGGCTCATGCCCTGCAAGCATGGTTGCTAGCGGGTCGGCGAATCAAGCATTCTTCGCTGTCGCTCGAGGGACAGGGAAGGGTGAGGTGGTCAGTCTTCTCTATTCAGCGTGCGCGAGCATCTCCCAGCGCCACGGCGGGTCCGCGCCCGCCCGCGCGCAGGTGAGAGCCGCGGCCAGGCAGGCAAACTCGACTGAGGCCTTCAGCTCTTCTTCTTCGAGGCAGAGGTCCGGCTTGATCGCGTTGTGATCGTGCAGCCATGCCAGCAGCCCCGCGCCGAACGCATCGCCCGCGCCGATGGTGTCCACGACCTCGACCTTCACCGCAGCCACGGACATCCGGAAATCTCGGTGTGCGGCAAAGGCGCCCTGGGCCCCGAGCGTGACGACGACCATCCGCACGCCCTCGCCGAGCAAGCGCTCCGCCGCGCGGCGATAGCTGAGGTCGGGGTAGAGCCAGATCAGGTCCGCGTCGCTGGCTTTGACGATCGTGCTCTCGGCAAGGACCTCGTGCAGGCGGGCGCGATAGTCGTCGTCGGGGATGAGGCCGACGCGGATGTTGGGGTCGACCGTGATAAGCCGCCCCGACCGCTCGCGGTGGAGCAGCTCGATGAGGGTGGACGCCATGGGCTCGAGCACCAGGCCCAGCGTCCCGAAATGCAGTGCGTTCACCTCGGGGCCGAGCTGCGCGGGCAGCATGTCGAACGTGAGGTTGGGCGCCGACGTCCCCTGCACGAGGAACTGATACTCGGCGAGCCCCTCGGTGTCGACGTCGGCGACGGCGATCGTGGTCGACTCCGGCCCCACGCTGGCCAGCTCGAGGCTCGCGCCATCGGACCTCAGCGCATCGGCCAGCTGCCGCCACAA
>Ga0073928_10007987_pt1 | contig 13456 bp, 6 predicted proteins | sample PaiPotPPA55metaG_FD_76969 | JGI IMG/M metagenome (GOLD analysis project Ga0073928, IMG submission 76969) | Iron sulfur acid spring bacterial and archeal communities from Banff, Canada, to study Microbial Dark Matter (Phase II) - Paint Pots PPA... ...
CGACAAACGTGCCATCGGCCTTGCGGCCGTTAAAACCCCATGCACCGCTGAAGCTGCTGCCGGTCGGCGAAAAGTACAATGTCATCCAGCCGGCTCCTTTCGGGCCGTCCCAGCGAGCATCCATTTTTGTATCGCTCGCCATGGTGCCGGTGATGGCGCTTTTACCGGTGCGCCCAATGACCGTTTGCCCGACCTGATTGAACACCATGAGCCCGCCATTGAACGCCTCACCACTCGACACATTGACGCGCCAGTGACCCGTCACGTTTACAGGTGCTGCCGCAACGATCGACACACATATCAGCGACACGAATGCGGCCAGGAGCGGCGAAACCACGGAGGTTTTCATTCTTAAGCGTTCTTGTCACTGTACGCACGACCCTGCGAAAAGCGCGGGCAATGCGCAGTGCAGGCATTTCCCCTTCGTCGCTGTATCTCACGCGGCATGGATAGGCGCTTTCTTATCGCAGTGCTGATTCTTTCTGTTTTCTGCGCTGTGCGTTCGGCTAATGGATACGCCGACAACGGGCAACCCGGTCACGATATTGTTGTGATCGACATAACGCCTGCGCATAAGGTTCAGACGCTCAGTCCGCTGCGGGCTATCGGTTCGACAGTCGACAAGGAAGACGCCGGCTCTCTTCCCGCGCTGTACTCGAAGGGCAACGTACGCGCTATGCTTGACGCCGGCCTCGGCTGGCTTAGTTACCGTCTATACACCGAACTGTCCGATCAAGATTGGCACTGGAATCCAATCGGCACGTTTAGCGCACGTGATTCGGGCTACTGGACGAGCAGTGCATCAACTCACGTCTCCTTAGTCACGGATTCTTTTGGGTATCGCCTGCCGCACCGCGGCAATACGACCGATCAGGGCAACAACGAAAGTTACTCGCGCATTGATGACGGCGATCCCGGCACATATTGGAAGAGCGATCCATACCTCACCCATCCATTCACTGGCGATCCTGACGAGCTGCACCCTCAGTGGGTTGTCATCGATCTCGAACAGCCTCGAGCCGTTAACGCAGTCGAGATTGACTGGGCAAATCCGTATGCGACCGATTATTCTATCGCATTTTGGACTGGAGATGATGCGATCGGGGATCCCGGCACGGCAGCGTGGTCGCCCGTTTCACTCGCCGGCCGACATCGGGTGACGCATACGGCGAGCCGTCTTGGTCCTTCTGACGAGTCAACTTTTCGGACCGCGGTAACCGCCCGCTTCTTCCGCGTGCTCATGACGCGAAGCTCGAATACGTGCGACACGCATGGGCCCGCTGACAAACGTAACTGCGTAGGCTATGCGATCGCAGAAATCCGAGTGGGCCATACGAATTCGAGCGGTATCTTCAAGGACTACGTGCATCATGTGCCCTGCGGCGGTGACAAGCCCAACGGCAATGCCTGCGGCGAGCGCCAAACGCCGACCTACGTTTCATCAGTCGACCCTTGGCACAGCGCAGCAGACCGAGTGCGCAACCAGGAGCAACCAGGACTGGATTTGATCGCCCGCAGCGGCCTTACACGCGGTTTGCCCGCGATGTATCCCGTGCCCATGCTCTATAGCACGCCGGAAAATGCGGTCGCTGAGGTCCGCTACTTGCGCACGCGCGGGTACCCCATCTCGTACATCGAGCTTGGCGAGGAACCAGATGGACAATATGTGGCACCCGAAGACTACGCTACGCTCTACGTGCAGTGGGCGCGCGCCCTCCACCGTTTTGATCCGACGCTTAAACTAGGCGGACCGGTTTTCTCGGGTGTGAACTCAGAGTTGCTTACGTGGCCGGATAAAGACGGCAACGTTTCATGGCTCAATCGATTTCTCGCCTATCTCAAGAGCCACGATGCGATGGGCGAGCTTGCTTTCATGTCATTCGAACACTACCCGGACGACAATGGCTGCGTCCACGGTGTAAAGCTGCTGCACAGCCTGCTCGTGGAACCATCTCGCGTCAAAGGCGTCGTGAACGCTTGGCACTCCGACGGCATCCCTTCTACGGTGCCGCTGTACATTACCGAGGCAAACTTCTCAAGTGTCAACCACTCTCAGGTACCGATGCAGATCGAAGGCGCTCTCTGGCAAGCCGACTACATGGCGAGCGCGCTGACAAATGGCGTTTCGGGCGTCGTCTACTATCAATATGAGCCGGTTCCGCTCTCGCCCAATACGGGCTGCCCAAGCGATTGGGGCAACCTCACCATGTTCGTTGCCGATGCGCACGGCAACATCCGCGCGAGGGCAGCACAATTCTTCGCGGTGCAAATGCTCACGCAGCAATGGCTGCAACCCGGCGATGCCGCGCACGATTTGTATCCTGCTTCAACAAACATTGCACGCGCCGGATATCCCCTCGTGACCGCGTATGCAGCACACCGGCCCGACGGCTTGTGGTCAGTCATGCTCGTCAACAAAGATACAAAAGCGCACGACGTCGCGGTTCAGTTTACCTCGAGTGACAGCAGGGGAGCACAAGTATTTGCGGGCAAGGTCACACAAGTTACGTTCGGCAGAGCTCAATACGTGTGGCATGCCCGCGGTGCACAGTCGTTGCCGGTTCCCGATCGTCCCCCGGTGAAAGACGAATTGCAAGCTGGGCCGCCTTCCATAACCTTCTCAATTCCCCCACAGTCTATCACCGTACTACGCGGCACGATTCTGCCCGCGGTGATCTATCGGAAGGCGATGGGGTACGCCTCGTGATCGTTATCATCGCTTTGGTGGCGGCGATGACCAGTCCGCTCATTAGTATCCATGTCGACGCAGCGCCCGCTCATCGCGTGAACACCATTCGTCCGTTGCGTGACATCGGCGTTGGCATCGACTCCGACCCTGCCGGCAAAATACCGTTCCTCTATTCGCCCGAGCGCACCCGCGAAATGCTTGGCGCCGGTCTTGGCACGGTAAGTGCGCGCCTTTACACGGAGTTGTCCATCCAAGATTGGCATTGGAACCCGGCCGGCACGTTTAGCGATGCACAACATCAGCAAGGCTACTGGACGAGCAGCGCTTCGCTTGCGAATCCTCCGATCGCCGACTCATTTGGTTACACGCTTCCTCATCGCGGGTCGACGCGCGATCAAGGAGACGATGACGGCTACTCGCGCATTGACGATGGTGATCAGCATACCTATTGGAAAAGCAATCCATATTTGACGGAGCCTTACACGCACGAACCGGACAGCGAGCATCCACAATGGGCGGTGATCGATTTCATCCATCCCAAGTCTGTTAACGCGATTCGGACCTCGTGGGTCAATCCGTACGCGACTCGCTACCTCGTGCAGTACTGGGTTGGCGGCGACGCAATTTTGGACCAGGCCAGCGGTACGTGGCACACATTCCAAAATGGCGCAGTAAATAAAGGCAGAGGCGGCGACGAATTCCTTCGTCTTGCAGATACGCCTGTCACCACGCGCTTTGTACGTATTTTAATGACCGCCTCGTCGGGCACGTGCGACACACATGGCAGCGCTGACCGGCGTAACTGCTTAGGCTATGCGATACAAGACATCGCACTTGGACTGGGCGGTGCGCACGGTTCATTGCACGATCTCGTTCGCCATCACAAGTGCGGGGGCGATCCGGAACGGCCCTCCGACTGCGGACCGAGACAAACCGTTATCATGGTCTCTTCCATCGATCCGTGGCACACTGCAGCGGACCGCATTCGAAACGGCCAAGACCAGCCTGGACTTGACATGATGTCGCGCAGCGTGATCACGCGCGGGCTGCCGATGATGTATGCCGTACCGCTCTTCTACAGCACACCTGGGAACGCAGCCGCCATGGTTGGGTATCTCCACGCGCGCGGCTACAAACTCAATCGCATCGAGATGGGCGAAGAAGTTGACGGTCAATACGCAATGCCCGAAGATTACGCCTCGTTGTACATCCAGTTTGCGAAAGCGATTCACGCTCTGTACCCGCCGGCACAACTCGGCGGCCCGGCTTTCCAAGGCGTGAACCGAGACATCAAAGTATGGGCGGATGCGAAAGGCGATGATTCATGGTTTCGCCGGTTTCTCAATTACCTTCGCAGTCACGGTCATTTGAATGACCTTGCGTTCATGTCGTACGAACACTATCCGTTCCGAGGATGCGATCAAGGGGTTACACTGCGCATGGATTTGCTGCGCGAGCCGGCGGTGTTGCGCGGCACGATGGACGCGTGGTGGGCGGATGGCTTGCCCAAGCGTGTTCCTACCTACATCAGCGAGGTGAACTTCGCGAACAACGGCGGCCCAGTTCCGAAGCAAACTGAAGGAGCGCTATGGATGGCTGATTGGATCGGCACCGCGCTCTCGCACGGCCTGAACGGTCTTAACCACTACCAATACGAGACAGAACCAATTGGTCACAGTCGAGAGTGTAAAAAATGGGGCGGCTACACGATGTTCATCATCGACCCGAAGTGGCGCATTCTCGCCAAAGCTGCACAATATTATGCCGCGCAGATGCTCACGCAACACTGGTTGCAACCTGGCAACGACGCACAGGAGCTCTACCCCGTGACGACGAGCCAGACGTCTCGGAATCCCTCACTCACCGCGTACGCGGCGAAGCGTCCAGACGGTACCTGGTCAATTATGGTGATAAACAAGGACAGTGAGTCTCGCGATGTGACCGTTGACTTCGGTCTGCATCGTTTCAAACCGCCGTTGGAAGTCACAACATTCGGAATCCGCCAGTACCATTGGAACGGCGATTCAGCGACTGAGATCCCGAAGCCAAACCAGCCGCCCAGTGCCACGATCTCGCGGGGACCACTCGCTCCAACCGTCTCGATCCCGCCGCTCTCGATAACCGTTCTTCACGGGAGCGTTGGCGGTACGGGCAAACCGAGCTTTCGATAGACCTCACTCGAAGCTCGCATCGGTGTGGAAGCATGGGGCATCGATCGCTTGAAAAGCGGATGGCGGGCTGCACTCAGTGGCACAACACCATATGCCGGGTAGTCCTCCTCATTTGGAACAGAAATCGTAATATCTGATTGACCACCCGGACCCGTGATCGTTGGGGCTTGCGTTGTTGTGGCTTCAATCAACGAATGCGCTGCTTGGTAGGCTGGATAGTCGAAGCCGATCATTTGCACGGTGAAGTTATCGCCCGCGTTGGGTAGTGGATTGCCGGCCGCAGCGGCGGCAGCATTGTTGTGCGCGAGATCGCAAATTGTCTGACTCGCTTGGGGCGGATTCCCGCTCGCGTTCGGGCCATTCGCTGCGCCGAGGTGGTAACTGCCTGAAGCGGTCACCTCTATCGTGTAGTAGGTTGGAACGATGAACGTTGTTCCCTTAATGGAGTGACAGCTTGGAGAGACTATGGGCGGATTGCCTGAGCCCGCTGCGATTTGGCCACCACCCGGGCCATAGTCGACGATTTGGATGTAGGCTTGCGAAACGCCGGCCGGCAGCGTCGCCGTCATGTTTGCCCCACCGGCTCCGTCGGGCACGACGGTCGGCGCAGTGACGGTAGCGATCGGCGCCGTGGATGAAAGCCTCGCGCTCGATGTGAGCGTGCCGGATATGACTTGGCCGTTGTTTCCCAGATATGCGATCGTCACGTTGAGGGAGTACATGCCGACGCCGGGAGTCACGTTGCTAAATGCGGTGATGCCTTCGCCAACGCCGAGACCAAACGGGAAACCGAATGAATCGAAGCCGGCGGGAAACGTTCCATCGCGCGTCCCCATGCCGTTGAGGTTAGGATCAAACGCCGGCGGACCACCCCAAGGTATAAATTGTGGATGGGTCGCCGTGTTGTACATCGGCTGCGGATAGGAACTATAGCTGTACGATTGGCCGGTTGTGTTCACCGTGTTGTATGGCGCAAGTCCCATAGCGAATACGCCGCCAGCCTGACCGAAGGTCGTCGTATTGGGTGCGATACCTGATGGACACGTGAAAAAGCCAGGCGTCGTGGCAGCGGTGTCGCAGACAGGCGTACCTGGATGCACGGCTTGCGACGTACTCGTGATTTGGTTGGTCCGTGTCTCAAGGAGACTCTGCCCTTGACTGTAGATCGTCGCGTACGGGTCTGCGCCACAGCAAATGCCGGTGAAGAACACAGCTTGAACGGGGCCGTTGACGAAGGCGAAGGGGCCAACGATGCTCGGTGTATTCACGAGCGTCGCGGATTCGCCGTTTGGCTGCCGGAGCGTCGAGATAATGTTGAGCCCGGTGGCCGTGCCGTAGAGATTGGCCGTTCCAACCGCAAACTGCACCTTGCTGTAGTTCGGATTGAGGGGATTCACCTGAGTGATGTTAGGCGCTGTCGTCTGACCGGCCGTGCATGCAGCAAGCAAACCAGCGGTCGACACGATGAGAATAAATCGTTGAAAACGCATGTCCTTATATCTCTTAGATCTTGAATTGAGCATAGAAACGCCACGTTCTGCCGGGAATGTAGACCTCTTGGTAGGGTAGCCAATATTGGTCGTACGCGCTGGCGTCGCGCGCCCCACCGTAATAGAATTGGTTTGGCGTGATCACGGTGTTGCCACTGACAACGGCTTGCGCGAGCGGATAGCCGTTAGAGAATAGACCTGTCTGCAACCCACCAACGCCTGTTGCCACCGGTTGCCACGCTTGGTTGATCGACGGCTCGCTGCGATAATTATCCCACAGGTTGCTCACGTAAAAGCCTAGCGTGGTTATCTTGTGCGTGAACTCCACGTTCAAATCTGTATAGAGCCGTGCCCGAGTGTACGCTTGACCCGCAAGAGCGGGCTCAGAGAAGCCTCGGCACGCGGCGTCCTTGGGATGGAAGTAGCTGCCGGGGAAAGCGGGATCGACGTAGCACGTGGCGTTAAAGGATTGGTTGGGACCGCCCGGCCCGGCATACGGTGTTGCAACGCCTAAGTTTCCGGTCGGCAGATGCTGCAGGACACCGTTCACGTAACCGATCGCATCTCGACCAACGCCGAACGGTTCGCCGCTATCGAACGTAAATATCGGATTGAGTTGCCACCCCATTCGTGTCTGGTACTGGATACCCGAGGTGACGGAAAACGGCGGCAAGTAGCTTTGATGGAAAAGCGTATCGGTCTGGTAGAGGAACTGGTTCACTGGCGTAATCACGCTGTCCGAACCTGAAACCGGCGGCGTATTGGTGAGTTCGTTGATGTAGTTCGCGGTCAAAAATCCGCTCCACCCGAACGGTGGGGTTGGCGTCGTGAGCATGAACTCCAGCCCAAAAGCCTTCTGTACCCCGGTCTCTTTGACTTGGAACGACCCAACGCTGGGTTGACCAGTGACGGGGTCTGGAGGACCGGCATTCAAGAACGTCGTTTGGAACGTGTCGTATCCACGGCGCCAGTAACCCGTGAGCTTCGAACCCCATCCGTTCGGGAACTCATGCCCCCATGCCAGATCAAAGTTGTTGTAGGTCGGGGGTGAGCTGCCGCCGATATCCGGCGCGGCAAATGTCTGATCGAAAAGCCATGCCATAGACGCGGCATAGTTCGGGCACTTGAAATAGTATCCGGCCGTATTAAGGACGCCCGCGCCCGAGAAATACACCCACGGATTTTGCACGTATGTGCCGTTTTGGTTGGCGCCCGGGCCGTGCCATCCGCTGCCGCACGCCGGGCCAAGAGAGTACGGGCCGACGCCTGTGAGATTTATCGCTGCCGTATCTTTCGCGGGAATCTGATACAGCAGAGGGTCGACGTATTGAAGCCCTGTCGGCGTGCCGGCTGTTTGCGCGAAATAAAAGGTGACAGACCTTCCGTAGCTCGCTCGAACAACGTTGGCTTGATCCAAACTGTAATTGACAGCCACACGTGGCTCGAGCAAACGCGGATACAGATAGTCGCTGCCGATCGTTGCATAACCGAGACCAACGTCGGTCGGGTTGGCGGGATCCTTGTTGAACGGATTCTGACCCCACCTGAGGTTTTGACCATCCCAGCGCAGCCCGTAGTCAACGCGAAGCTTTTGATTGGGCACCCATTGATCTCGAACGCCCAAACCGAATTGTTGGAAATCGGTACCAGCGTACGTGTAGCCTGCTGCGGGAATCTTCGGCAACTGACAAGGCGTGCCGGCCTGACACTTACCAAGAGCATAGAGCTCCTGGTAGAGATAGCAGCCCATGTTGGTTGCGGCTTGCGTGAAGCCGTTATCAGGCGCCGGCCCGATGCACTGATTCGTCGCGCTGATCGGCAACGTCGTGTTTGCAGGGTAGAACCAATCCTCGACTCGCGGCTCGTTTGTGCACGGGGCGAGCGGGTTTTGCCATTGGGATGGACTGACGGCTCCGCCGCTGCAGTTGGCAGCTGCCGGAAAATTCGAGTTACTATAATTTCCAGTGTCTTGTCCTCGGCCCGTGGTAAACCCAACCCACGTGTTGCCATGATCGAACTGATACCAGTACGGCAACCCGTTTTCAAACTTGCCGATGACGCTGAGTGTGTGCTTCTCGCTTGCCTGTTTCGTCACGTCCGCAACGAATCCAACGCGACGCCCCCCCACATTGTTGTAGCCGGGGAAAAATGACCCAATGGTCAATGACTGTGCCTCGTTCGTTATGTTGTCCGATGTCTCTCCGCCCCAATTATAGAAAAACGTGTTGACGGTGGTCGTTGAGTTAAGGTTATTCCTATAACCTATCTTAAGGAAGTTCGTAGGCCCATACACGAACTGATCCGGCTGTTTCAGCGGCGTGAACGTCGTTGGGACGCCGGGAACGTATGGGATCACTGATTGGTACCAGCCCAGCCCCGGAGTTCCGTCCGCGGAGGGCGCGCCGCACGTCGTCGGGTTGGGGCAATCCCACATCGCGTTTGTGCCATCGGTTTCGAACTGCTCGTACGAATATGGGTCGTAGGGATAGTAATTAGCGGTGGCGAGGCCGCCGTACTGGGCCCACGAGCGGTGATCGAGCCAGTCGGCGAGGACCTGAACTTCTTGGTTCTGGTTCTTCCCAAAGCGGTAATAGAAGTTGTTTAAGACATCGTCATCATACGTGAACGACGTGCCAAGGTATGCTGTCGTACCGCCGCCCGGTGATCCGAGGCTTGCTGCATCTCTGCCGTATGGAGCGTACTGGGGCGCAACACGATCCGATCGGGTAGAAATGAAATCTGAAAAACGCCCGTCTGGCGTTGCAATGCCGTACTCGAAATTGACGGCGTGGTCATAGTAGGGCGACCCTACGTCAAAACTGACAAAACCGTCGCCTGGATACGAACCGCGGCCCGGCACGATGTTCACAACACCTGCGCCAACGCCACCTTGGGTCGCATCGCCGGCTCCGCTCACCACCTGTAGAGCGCCATGCCCGCCCCCAATGCCATTAAGATATCCGCGAGTTTCACCGCCCTGCGATGTCGTGTGGCCCAAAGGGTTCTCATCAAAGAAGTTGCCCTGAAAATCGACCCCGTCAAATTGATAGCCGATTTCGACGGTAGCGGAACCGCGGATAGAAATGGGATTGGTGCTGCCCGCAGCTGTCTTGATGACACCTGGCGCTGAAAGAACCAGCTGATTGTAGTCCGTCGAGCCCTTCTCGCCTAAAGCTTGTTCGACGCGCTTGCCGACGAATGTCGTCTCGTCTACGGTTTGTGTGGGTTGAAATGCCGAGGCTGCGGAATGCGCCGTCGCGTGAACGACGCCAATCTGTTTGACGGACGGTTCAAGTTTGATAATGCCGATACTCTGCGATTGGTCTCCGAGCACGGTGACGCCGCTGATCGACTGAATGAGGTATCCATCTTTGGCGACCGTTAACGTGTACGTGTCTGTGGGCACTTGCAGCAGCACGAAGAAACCTCTGGCATCCGTTGTGGTCTGATAAGTCCCCGATACCGAGACGGCTGTAATCTTCACACTCGCGAGCGGATGAGCGGTTTGCTGATCGACCACGTTGCCACGCAGCGTTCCCGTGACGCCGCCGGCCGCGAAAGCGCGCCCGCTAGGGATAATAAGATAGGCGCCGATCGATACGAGCGCTGCAATTACCAATAGTAAGCGACTCGTGGCTTTCACCCTGGCCATAGCGTCCCCCACCTAATGCGAATCAGGGCGACATCACAGAGTCGCCCCGTGTTACTCGTTTAACCGCGGTGCAAATTAGGCCAAATTGCTAATGGACCCTGCGCCCATGTTAAATTTCATTTTGTGGATTCAGCCGGTCGACGGCTCCTCCGGCGGAAGGTCGAAATTCACGAGATCGCCGCGAAAACCACGGGTCTTCCAAGCACCGTACGCTATCCCAAGCGCCATCCAAATCGCGCCGAGAATCTTTGCCTGCGTTGTCAAGTTCCACCACAGCACAAGACAGATGAGAAATCCGAGCACCGGCCATAGCAGGTTGGTAATCTTCTTCTGTTGCGCACGCACGAAATAGCGCGTGAATGCCGCAGCGTTAACACCCATAAAAGCGATAAGTGCCCCGAAGTTCAAGAGACTCGCTCCCAATCCGTACCCGGTGAGCGGGCCACCGATGAGAGGCAACAGGAAGGCCCCTGCGAGCGCTATCGCGCCGACGAACAGCACGTTGTTGCGTGGGATGTTATGTTTCGGACTGACCGCGCCAAAGAAGGATTTGGGCAGCGCGCTGCTACGGCCCATGCCAAAGAGCAACCGCGCCGCGCCGATCTGAGCGCCCATGCCTGAGCCGAAGTTGGCGATCAGCAGCGTGAAGCCAACCACGGCAAAGAGGGGCGCCCACGCGCGGCCGGCGACGTAGGCAAAAGCTGAGTCGACGTTTGGGTATGTTTGTGAAGCCGGCCAGACAAGCTGCGCGGCGTACACTTCCACGGCAGAGAGCACGCCGATCACGAGACATGTGAAGACGGTTGCCAAAAGAATATTGCGCCGCGGGTTGTGACACTCTTCCGACAATGTGGAAATGCCGTCAAAGCCGATATACGTCAGCACGGCGATCGACGTTGCGCCGAGCACGGCTTGGGCGTTAAACATCTTTGGATCGAAAAATGGCATGCTAAAAAATCCGGCGCCGTGCGGACCTCCAAAGATAAAGCGCGCTGCTGCCACAAAGAAAATGGCAACCACGACGCCCATGCCTATGGCGAGCACGGCGTTGACCCTCGCTGAGGTTTTGATGCCCTGGATATTCAAGCCGCTGAAGAGTACCGCAAACAGCACAGCCCAACCCCAATACGGGATGCCCGGAGCGATAACGTTGGCCCACTGGCTGCACCATATAATGCAGATCATCGGGTTGAGCATGTAATCCATCACCATGCTCCAGCCCGTCACGTATCCAAGCGCGGGGTTGAGTTCTTGACCGACATAGGTAAAGGCGGAGCCCGCGCTCGGGTAAGCGCGAGCCATGCGGCCGTAGCTGATTGCAGTAAATAGCATGGCAACCATTGCAATGAGAATTGTCGTAACGACGTGACCGCGCCCCGTGGTGCTCAAGACTCCAAAAGCAGACATGGGTGCTACCGGCTGAATGACGATGACGCCGTAGAGAATCAAATCTGTCAGCGTGAGCGAACGCTTCAGGCTCACGCCGCCCGTTCCCGGCGCGGTGCTCGAGAGGGTCGCCATTAGTCCACCACGAGCGCTTTCGTCAGTCCGCGAGGCGCGTCGCTGTCAATGCCGCGTACTCTGCCCGCGTGGAGCGCGATCAGCTGCGCGGTCACAAGCCAGCCAAGCGTGTTGAAGGGGACGTCAAGCGTTGGCCCTAGCCGCGGTACCTCGTCGACAGACATGCCGATTGTGTAACGCAATGCCTTCGAGCGCTCGACCTCACGCAACGGGCGCGCAACCGCGTCAAGTGCGTCCTCATCGGCGATGCCGATCACCGCACTTGTGCCGTCAACCATTGCAATGCTGCCGTGGCGAAATTCGCCGGCAGAGTATCCCTCCGCGTGGATATATGCCGCTTCTTTGAGTTTGAGCGCGGCCTCGCGTGCGACCGGTAGGCCGTAGTCCGATCCGAGGAAGATCACGCTCGTGCACGCGGCGATCGCGCGCGCCGCGGCAACAACGTCACCGACACTTTGGCTCTTCAGCCAGGCGCCCACCGCCTCAGCCGTGCGGATGAGTGATTCTTTGCCTCTGCGGCTATCCCGGTCGAGCAGCGACGCAGCCCACAGAAGGATTGCAGCACTCGCGGAGACGCTTTTGCTTGCAGGCACCGCAGTCTCGGTTCCTGCGCCGACGTCAATCGTCAGCGACGCCATGTCACCCAGAGGCGAGCGTGCGTTATTCGTCAGAGCAATGAGCCGCTTTAGCTTCAGTACAGCGAGCGCTTCCAGCACATCGGTGGATCGGCCACTTTGCGATATGGCGATGATGGTGGAACCCTCATACGCGCTATGATCGAGCCGAACTTCGGTTGCGGCCAGTGCGTGTGCGCTTACACGCCTGCGTCGAAGTGCAAGCGCCCCAAGCTCCGCGACAAAGAGCGAGCTGCCGCTGCCGATAAGCACAACCTGGCCCGTGATGGCATCGGCGACCTGCTCCGCCTTGTTGGATGCAGCCAGCCGTTCCCACACATCCGGCTGCTCGCGGATCTCACGCTCGAAATGACTGCCCAGAACGGACGAACTCATAATGCAGCGAGCAGAGTCCACATATCAGCGGATGCTTCGTACATTTGGCGTCGCCTTCGCATGACTCGCTGCGTTGCCCTGGCCGAAGCTCGTGAGAGGTCGGCTCGACGCATGCGGGTAACGCAGCGGCGATGAAAGACACGGACGTTCTTCTCATTCAGTGCCCGGATCGCAAAGGCGTGATCGCGGCGGTCACGACGTTCGTCTACGAGCATGGTGGCAATATCGTTCATGCTGACGAGCACCAAGATCCGGATCTCAGTCTTTATTTCTTGCGTCTGGAGTGGGACCTCGCCGAGTTCACAATCACCTTAGACGAATTCGCGACGGCGTTCGCGCCCATCGCCGACGCATTCGACATGAACTGGCGCGTCGCACGATCGTCATACCGGCCGAAAGTAGCCATCTTCGTTTCGAAGGCGGGCCACTGCCTGGCGGACCTGCTCTTCCGTCACCAGATCGGCGAACTGCAATGCGAGATCCCACTCGTGATCTCGAATCATGCAGATTTACGCAAGTTCACCGAGTTCTATGGTATTCCTTATCACGAGATTCCGATTCCAAGCGGCGCGCGGGATGATGCGGAGCAGACTGCACTCGACCTGCTGGCGAGTCAGCGCATCGACCTGGTCGTCTTAGCGCGTTACATGCAGGTGCTGAGCGATCGATTCGTCGACGCCTACCCAAACCGTATGATCAACGTGCACCATTCTTTTTTGCCCGCATTCATTGGCGCGCGCCCGTACCACAGGTCGTATGAGCGCGGCGTTAAGCTCATCGGAGCCACGAGCCATTACGTAACGCGCGTGCTCGACGAGGGACCGATTATCGAGCAGGACATCGTGCGCATCACGCACCGTGATTCGCTGCCCGACATGGTTCGTAAGGGTGGAGATGCCGAACGTGCCGTGCTGACGCGTGCC
>Ga0073928_10007988_pt1 | contig 13456 bp, 6 predicted proteins | sample PaiPotPPA55metaG_FD_76969 | JGI IMG/M metagenome (GOLD analysis project Ga0073928, IMG submission 76969) | Iron sulfur acid spring bacterial and archeal communities from Banff, Canada, to study Microbial Dark Matter (Phase II) - Paint Pots PPA... ...
CGGCAGCATTTTTTCCGTATCGGAAACTAAGGTGTTGAGGTTTAAGACGACGGGTTCAAGGACTTGTTGACGGCTGAAAGCCAAAAGTTGACGCGTCAAGGAGACCGCGCGCTGGCTGGCCCTTTCAATTTCTTCGGCATGCTCAAAAGAAGGATTCTGGGGACCGAGAGTTCGCTTCAGTACTTGGCTGTAACCAATAATCACACCCAGCAGATTATTGAAATCGTGCGCGATCCCGCCGGAGAGGCGCCCTACTGCCTCCATTTTTTGGGCCATGCGGAGTTGGCGTTCCAAGCCGCGCCGCTCGGTGACGTCTTCCGCGAAAACCTCGATATACGCGACTTCGCCATTTTCATCCTTAATGGAACAGCCGCTGCACCGCACGGTGATGAGAGTGCCGTCTTTACGCTTCCACTCCACTTCGATATCTTTAAAATTCTCCTCGCTCAGAAGAATTTGGTTGAGCTTTTGATGTTCGACGGGATAGCGGTAAACGCCATTGGCCAGATTCGTTTGCAGAAGCTCTTCCTTTGAAGGGTAACCAAGCATTTTTTCGAGCGCGGAATTCACGAGCGCCAGTTCGCCCGACAAACTCGATCGATAGATGCCATAAGGAGCGTCTTCCACCACCGAACGGAAGCTGGCCTCTGAACGCCGCAAGGCTTCCGCTGAGCGCTTTCGCTCCGTGATGTCGCGGTTGACGATCACCAAGTTTTCGGGATCGCCATGGGAGTTTCGGATGACGCTGGCTGTGGACTCCAGCACTCGCCATGTTCCATCTTTATGGCGCACGCGATATTCGAGAAGTTTTCCCAGTCCCGTGCGGCGCGCCTCTTCAGCGGCTTGCGCAACCTTCTCGCGATCTTCCGGGTGTATCTGGTCGAAAGCGGATGATTTCTGCAACTCCTCCAAAGAATAGCCGAGCACTTTCTCATAAGAAAAACTGTTGAAGACCCGCCGGCCTGCCATGTCGACAACAGCAATCAAATCCGCGGCATTCTCGGAGATGAGGCGGAAAAGCTCCTCTCCGCGAATTAGCCTGCGGCGCATTCGGTGAATTTGTAGCTGCTGATATAAGGTGTAGATATTAAAGATCAGAACAAGCGCGATAAGCCCACGCACCGTTTGCGGAAATCCGAAGAGAACATCGTCTTCGCGCAACAAGAACGATGCTAACCCTATGGTTAACAGCAAAGTAACAGTCACGGCGGCCGACCACAAAAACCATTCCCGCCTCTCCATTTTTCCGATATTTGCTCCAATTGTGTCAGGGGTCATGCTAGCCCTTGCCTTGAAGAGAGAGGTGTCTTCGGTGGGTGAGCCGGGTAGGTAACAATCCGAGCTGGCGGCAGACGCGAATCATTTCCGGAGACGAGCTTTTGGACCGATGCCCTTTGCGAATCCTCTCCGATCATTCTCCAAGTGTCTTCGCCCACAGCGAGGAAAGCGTCCACGATCTGCGGATCAAACAGTTCTCCACGCCCAACATCGATTATGCTTCGCGCTGTTTTCATCGGGAACGCGGAGCGATAGGGACGATCAGAGGTCATGGCATCGAAACTATCCGCGATCGCGAAAATGCGCGCCTCAAAGGGAATGCCTTCGCCACGCAGGCCGCGCGGATATCCGCTTCCGTTGTAGCGCTCGTGATGAGCAAGGATGATTTCAGCGGCATCGGTGAGGAAAGGTATGGATTTCACCAAGTCATACCCGAGCTCAACATGACGCTCCATTGTTTGGCGCTCTGCGCGGGTCAGGGCCCCGGGTTTGTGGAGAATACTGTCGGGGATGGCCAGTTTTCCGATGTCGTGCAACCACGCTCCCATTCCCAACGTTCTCAAATGATCCTCCAAGCCGCCAACCTCTTGGGCTATTTTCAGGGAGTATAAAAGGACACGCTTGGAGTGGCCCGCCGTTGGGCCGTCGCGCAAATCGATGGCGCTCCCCAGAGCTTCGAGGGTAGCCGAGTGGCTGTGTTCGAGGTCAACCAGGGCCGCTTGCAATTCTCGTGTGCGCAGGGAAACCATTTCCGCCAGATGCAGGCGGTAATCTTCTAGTTCACGTTCTAATTGTTTCCGCTCACGGGCGCGCTGAAGGCTGGCTAAGACGACGTCAATATCGAATGGCTTTAGCAGATAATCGTCGGCGCCCTCCTTCATGGCTTGCACTCCCACCCGTACGTCATTTACGCCGGTAGCCATCACGAAGGGGAGATTGGGAAAGCGCTTGCGGACCTCCTGCAACAACTCGAACCCGGAATGAGAGCCCATCCGCAGGTCGGAAATGACCGCTTCAAAGGTGGTCTTCTCCAACATGGCCAGGGCTTCTTGAGGATTTGCCGCGGCGCTGGAAGAAATGCCCGCCTGCGACAGCAACGTGGCCAACATTTTGCGAACAGCGGGCTCGTCGTCCACGATCAATACGCGAACTGCGGGAGAAGCGGGCGAAACGTGGTTGGCGCTGTGCGCGCGCATAAGCATGGAAGCTTGAATGCAATATGAAGGCCAGCGTGCCCGCCATGTTTCGTGAAAGGCGCGTACTTTCAGTTACTTAGCGGGCACGGAGAAATGGTTGAGGGCACGTGGGACTGCAACGCGTTCCAAACGAGTACGGTGGAGTCGCGGCAGTATCATAGTGGAACAGCGGCGGCACATGCCGATTATCTTGCTGCTTTCGGTATTACTCTGATAAGCAGGCTTGACAGTTGCGTCTGTCACCGCGACACTGCACGTACCCCCTTCCAAATTTTGCTTTCCGAGTGTGCTAATGCGCATCCTTGTCGCTGAAGATGACGCACCGCTCGCTGACTTTCTGCGTCAGCAACTGGTGCAAGAGCAGTTTGTTGTGCAGCTTGCGTCCGACGGAGTCGAGGCGCAACGCTTGGCCACAAACCAAGCATTCGACTTGGTGATTCTGGATTTAAATCTGCCGGGGACTTCCGGGCTGGATGTGTTGCGAAACATCCGCTCTCGAAAACCGGATTTGCCGGTGATGGTGGTTACGGCTTCTTCGATGGTGGAAGAGCGGGTACGCGGGCTGGACGCGGGCGCGGATGACTATGTTGCTAAGCCGTTTGTGTTCGCGGAGCTAGCTGCGCGAATCCGTGCGGTATTGCGGCGGGGAGCTCGGCCAGCCAACGCGGTCCTTACGGTGGCCGATCTCGCGCTCGACCGCATGGATCACACCGTGAAACGCAACGGGCATACTGTCGAGCTGAGCCCCAAAGAGTTTGCGCTGCTCGAGTTTCTGATGCGGCACGCGGGGCAGCCCGTGACGCGGACGGCGATCGTCGAGCAAGTGTGGAAACTAAATTTCGATACGATGACGAATGTCGTGGACGTGTACATCAATTATTTGCGGCGCAAGGTGGATATGGGCTACGACCATGCGCTGATTCAAACGGTACGAGGGGTTGGGTATCAGATTGGCGGCAATGGCGCCGCCGCAGGATAGCGTGGATAGTTGGGCTGACCGGTCCGCGTCTGCACATCCCCGCCGCGCTTGCTTGACTCAATTTCGTCCGGATGCAAGACAATAAATCGCGCCAGGAGCGGCGAGCGGGTGCGCGTTTGGCGTCGCGTCCATCGGCACTTTAACAGAGCGGGGACCAATATATCAGGTGAAAAAGGGCGCTAAGCACTGGAGCCGTGTTCCGCGTTGTCATATCATTTCTGTTTCCTCGGAGCACAGCCACCAAATCTTTGGATGGAATCCGAGATCGACCATGCTATGGCCATCCATCGCACCACTGCTCTGATCGTCGGCGCCAGCGCCGCCATATTCCTAGCCGTGTTGATTTTTGTAGTACCCGCGCTCATCAATGTCGATCGCTACCGTCCGCAGGTGATCGCCTATCTGCAACAGAAAACGGGAAAGCAAGTCGAGATCGGGCGGCTGTCCCTCTCCTTCTCTCCTCTTTCGATTCACGTCGAGGGATTCGGCGCGAAGAATTCCTCACTGTTTCCGCCCGGTTATATTGTCAAGGTCGCGAAAATTGATGCGGGCCTGGATGCCGCCGCGCTGCTGCACCGCCAAGTAGTTATTACGTCGCTGGTGTTGGACAACCCGGTTATTCATCTGATTTCGGATCCCGACGGTCCATGGAACTTCGAGAATCCTCAAGCCAAGACCTCCGGCAACTTCTTTCCGCTTGGAGCGATTGCCGCCGTAGAAATCAAGAGGGGTAAAGTGATGGCGTCGAGCCTTCTGGCATCCGATGCTCCGGGACCCACATTATTGGAGGCCGATGACATCTCGAGTGAACTCACGCATGTAGATCTCGGGGCAATTCTCAATCCTTCCTCTTCGTCTGTCGACGGGGAGGGCACCTTGAAGGCTGGCCGGCTGCGCTTTGGCGCGGTTCACGCGACAAATGTAAATGCGAAGCTCCGCCTGGAGGCGAGGCAGGTGATCTTCAACAATGTCAGCGCGGAGATGTACGGCGGGAGCGTGAAGGGAGAGCTGGTTTTCAAGCTATCGGGGAAGACTCCGAGCTTCGCGACCAGCGCGCAAGTGCATGGTTTTGACATTGCTCATCTTCTGGCGGCATTTGGGAATGCACGCGGCACGATGACCGGAAAAATGGCGGGCGACCTGACGCTTAGCGGAGAAATCGAGCAGTCCTCGCATCCGCTGGCGGGGCTCCGCGGAGTTGGACATGTGATGGTGCGCAATGGCGAAGTGCCGAGTCTCGCGCTCAACGCGAATCTGATGAGGCTGATGCACTTCAACGATTTGGGCCCCGCGAAAGCTGATCCTTCTTCGTTCAATCTGATTTCTACTGATCTGCAGCTCGCCAACTTGCGGATTGTAAGCACGAAGATCGATATCGATGGGTACGGAGTCGATATCGATGGGTCCGGCAGCGTCAGCGTCTCCGGCTCCGACGAACTTGACTATAGCGGCGTCGCACAAATCACTACTAAGCAGGGCTTCTTCACCAACACCTTCGCTCGCATGTCCGGAGCCACACTGGTGGACGGCAAGCTGACGTTTCCTTTTCGCATCGGCGGCACGATCGAAAATCCGACGTTTTCCAAGGGAGAACACCATTTTGGAGAGTCTCGTTAGATGGCGTTCATCATGTGGCTGGAATTGAGCGCTGCCGGAAGAGCGGTTCAAAAAGAAAAAGAGGCGCCGCATTTCTTCGGCGCCTCTTTTTGCTCCAAAGAACTGGATTACTGCCGGGGTTTTTGCGCGCCGGTGCCTGTAGAAGCAGAGCCGCTCAGGTCAGCGGAACGCCCTTCGGGTTCGTAGGCTAGCAAGCCCTCGGTAGCCGAGGCGGCGACTAACGCGCCATCGCGCCGCGTGCGCACGACGGGGAAGTAGCCTTCGGCTAAAGGACTATTCACGCGTTGCCAGGATTTGCCTGCATCGAAGGAGGCCAGGAGGCCGTGCCGCTGCAACGAAACCACTAGCGCGTTGCCGAAGCCGGCGGCATCTTGAAATTGCAGATCGCGGATGTCCGCGCGGTTCCATTCACGGCCGGCGTCTTTGGAGACGTACAGTCCGGAATTGGAAGTGATGAGCAAGTTGGAATCGTCGAGCCGGTGCACGCGCAAGTTTCCGGCGGAGGCGAAAGCTAGCTCCTTCGCATCCCAGTGCGCGCCGCCATCGGCGGAGTGGAGGAGGTTGCGCTGCGCGATCGCCCACACGTGCGAGCCGTCCGCGGAGGCGTCGACTGATTGCGCGGCTTGCTTGGCGAATTCGTCGCGTGCGGCCAATTTCCAAGAAGTGCCGCGGTCACGCGAAACCAATACACCCGCGCTTGTTGCGGCGTACCATCCTGTGCTAGTGAAGGTCAGATCGTTGATCTGAGAGGCGAGAAGCCGGGGCGCTTTGGAGGACGCAGGCACGCGCTTGGCAGCAGCACCTTTCTTACTTCTTGAGGACGCAGGGGAAGCGGAATCACCGGTAAACAATCCCGCTCTCACCCACTTTGCGCCGGTTTCTTCATACTGCATTAAGCCGCCCTTGTTGAGGGAGGCCCACCAGCCGGTCGGGGAAGCGTATACATGCTTTAGATCGGTGCGCTTGAGGCCCGGTCCTAGCGGCGCCCAAGTAGCGCCGCCGTCTTTTGTGGCAAGGAAGGCGTTGGTGTCGAAGGTGAGCACGACGAGCTCGCGTTCCGGACGGTCGCGATCCATTGCTACGTCCAGAATGTGCTGATGATGGAAGCCGGCGTTCGCTGAAGAGAAAGTTGTTCCGCCGTCTTCGCTGATCTGCACGCCCTCACGTTCGGTGCCGATGATAATGCGCTGCGGATTCTTCGGATCGATCAACATTGCGTTGATGACCCAATCGACTGGGGTCACGCGCTTCCATTGACCGGCTTCGCTGGAGGTCTTCCAAAGACCGCTGGTGGTTCCGGCGTAGAGTGTTTCCGGATGCTGAGGATCCTGAGCAATCAATTGCGTGCGGCGGAAAACGAAGGGAATGCCCTTATATTTGCTCCATTGCTCAGCGGAATTGGTGCTGTGGTAGATGCCCGAGCAGGCGGTCGCATGGACGTTCTCCGGGTTTGCCGGATCGACGATGATGCTCATGACGTCGGAATCGTCAATCATGCCCTTGGAAATGGGGGACCAATTTTTGCCGCCGTCCGTGGTCTTCCAGGGAAGGTGATAGGTTCCAGCGTAGATGACATTGTCGTCGCGGGGGTCAAAGGCGACGGAATCGAAATTCTTGAGATCATCGTGCTTCGCCGGCGTGATGCGTTCCCAATTTGCGCCTTCGTCGGTGGAGCGGTAAACGCCCGTCAGCGAACCAGCGAGCCAAGTTTTCGGATGCGTGGGGGACTGAGCGAGAGCTCGAACGGTTTCGTGAGCAAGACCGATGTTTTGCCATGTGCGGCCGCTGTCATTGCTGCGGTACACGCCACCACCGCCGGTGTAGAGGCTCCAGGTGCTGGCAAAGACGCGCTTGGAATCGCGGGAATCGACGATGATGTGCGTGATTACGTCATCCTGGCCAGTGCCGATTCGGGACAAAAGCTGCCAGTGCGCGCCTTCGTCTGAAGAGGTGAATACGTGGCCGTCCGAAGTCCCCAAATAGAGTCTGCTGGCATCGCGAGGATCTGCGCCCAAAGAGAAGACGGTGCCTCCTGGAGGCCCGACTTGGCGCCAATTTTGCGCCGGTGTTGCGACCGCCGCTGCGGTCAATGCCAGTGCCGCCACTCCCAACCAGTTCATACGCATGCATTCTCCCAGAGCGCAGAGGCGCTCACAAGAAGCAGTGTAGGGGGCGGGGTCTCGTGAAGCGCCTGTACGAACGGACGGATTTTGGGCCAGCTATTTATAGTCCTAGTACTCTATGGCCGTAGGTCGGAAGATGTCCCAAAATGAGAATGGGGGGAAGCAACTTAATTCCTACCACCGGGTTCATTGGATGGGAGTATCAAGGCCAAGTCCGCTGTGCAAGCGGATGTGCTCCCAATCGGTCGAAGCTTCAGGAGAGCGGCCGGAGACAGGGGAAACAAACATGAAGGCCACCTTAGCCGGGAAAAGCAGAGCGTCGGTGCTGATGTGCTTAGCCGGCTTATTGCTGTTTGCAGGGCCAAGAGCGCGAGCGCAGGACCGCGCGAATGAAGGCGACCCGCCAGCGCGCGTTGCGCGCATCAGCTACTTGGATGGCAACGTGTCGTTTCAACCGTCAGGGACTGAAGACTGGGCGGCAGCGGCGAAGAATCGCCCTGTTACGGTTGGCGACAAGTTGTGGACGGACCAGGATTCCCGGGCGGAACTGCAAGCGGGAGCAGCTACGCTGCATCTGGGCAGCATGACCGCTCTTTCCTTCTTGAACCTCGACGAAAATATTCTGCAGGCGCGCATCGCCGAGGGTGCCATTAATTTCCGCGTGCGAGAAATGCGCGAGGGTGATTTGTATGAGGTCGATACGCCGAACCTCGCCTTTACGGTGAAGGAGGCGGGAGCGTTCCGCGTTGATGTGAATGAGAATGGCGACGGCACGCGCGTTACCGTGATTCGCGGAGAGGGCGAAATCACAGCAGGTGGGCAAACGTATGAGGTGCATGCCGGCGATCAGGCAGAGCTCAACGGCGTGGACAACCCGGAATACAACGTCGAGCGCGCTCCAGCTCCTGACGACTTGGATCGCTGGGCTTCGGACCGGGACCTGAAGGAAGACAACTCAGTGTCGTCGAAATATGTGAATCGCGATGTACCCGGTTATTCCGACTTGGATGATTACGGTTCATGGCGCGAAGAGCCGGACTACGGCGCTGTCTGGTACCCGAACACAGTGGCTGTCGGCTGGGCTCCGTATAGTTCCGGATATTGGAACTGGGTGGGCCCGTGGGGCTGGACCTGGGTGGATTATGCCCCATGGGGCTTTGCGCCGTTCCACTACGGCCGATGGGCGTATGTTGGCGGCGGGTGGGGCTGGTGCCCGGGACCTATTTACGAGCGTCCGTTCTATGGACCGGCGTTCGTCGGCTTTGTCGGCGGAGAGGATTTCGGATTCGGGTTTGGCTTCGGCGGTGGCTTTGGCGGCGGAATCGGGTGGTTCCCGCTGGGATTCCGCGAACCGTTCCATCCGTGGTATCACGCTAGCGACCGCTATTTCCGCAACGTGAACATCACGAATACGCGGATCACAAACGTGAATGTGCTGAACGTTCACAATAATAATTACAACTATGCGTATGCGCATAACGTTCGTGCGGTGACGGCGGCTTCGCGCAACGCGTTTGTGAACGGGCAGGCCATTAATCGCGGATCGATGCATGTGACGGAAGCGTCCCTGCGCGGTGCGCAGGTTACCAACCGCGCGAACTTCACGCCGACGCGGAGCAGTTTCACCGGGGCGGCAAACGCTCGTGGACGAGTGTCGACTCCGCCATCTTCTGTAACGAATCGATCGGTGGTGGCACGGACAGCTCCGGCCGCGGCTGCTTCGCACATGCCGGTACGGACGATGGATACTCGCGGACTCTCCGCTGGTCGCCCAGGAAATGGCGCAGCCAACGGTGGAATGAATCGAGGCGGAAATAGCGGTGGCTTCGGCGCTCGCAATGGCGCCGGAACTTCTGCGTCGCCAAATAATCGCCCCGGTCGGGAAGTGAATAATGGCGCGATGTCTTCACGACAACGCGAACTATCCAACAATCGGCCGCCGTCGGCGAGCGCAAACGCTGGCGTGAATGGACGGGCTTCCGTGAACGGCAACGCTTCGTCGACCCGACCGGGAAATAGCGGATCGCAAGGCTGGCCCGCGCAAGGAAATACTACGGATCGCGGACGGGCTCCGCAGGGATTCGGCAGCGCTTCTTCCAACCGTCCGAATGCAGGCAGCCAAACCTCGCGCTCCGCAAATACAAACCGGCCGCCGTGGGCAGGTTCGGGAAGCAGTGGGGCGCCTCAAGCTGGGAACTCACGCTCGAACGCTCCGGCTTATAACAACAACCGGCCACCGTCGTCGCCATCAAATGGCGGGCGCGGTTTCTCGAATGGCGGATACTCGAACGGGAACCGCTCGTATCAACCGCCAGCGCGCTCAAGTGCGCCTGGTAACTCGAACGCTCCGTCTTACAACAATCGTGGCGGCAACGGCTCGTATCAACCGCCAGCACGTTCTAGCGCGCCAAGCTACTCGAACGCGCCGTCGTACAACAATCGTGGAGGCAGCGGCTCATATCAGCCGCCGGCACGCTCTAGTGTGCCGAGCTACTCGAATGCGCCGTCGTACAACAATCGTGGAGGCGGCGGCTCATATCAGCCGCCGGCGCGCTCTTATTCTGCGCCTTCCTACTCGGCGCCTTCGCGCTCTTACTCGGCGCCCTCCTACTCAGCGCCTTCGCGCTCTTACTCCGCTCCTAGCCGCAGTTATGGGGGCGGCGGAGGCGGGAGTCACGCTGGTGGAGGAGGTGGAGGCAGCCCTCACGGAGGAGGCGGTGGAGGCGGATCGCATGGCGGCAGCAGTTCTCACGGCGGCGGCCCTCACGGACGCTAAAATTTCCGGCAAAAAGCCCGCTCCAAATTGGGGCGGGCTTTTTTTGTGTTTAGACGCCTGTGAACCGAAAACTTTCTTCGCGCAACTCTTAGAGTTACCAGGTGTTTATTGAGAATGAGAGACTCGGGCCTTTTCTGATTAGACATAGGGAAAATGCCCGATAGGGCAAGGTGCCGTATGCGGTTCATACTCGTAGCATCGGCTCCCAGGTACGCAGATCCAACCAAGTAGAAAATAAGCGCGGCCAATGAAGGCAGACCTGCCGCGACAGGTTCAGGAGAGAATCTGATTATGAGAAAACACGCGCTCAAACTTACAAGTCTGATCGCCATGGCACTGGCCGTGACATTGTTGGGTCCGCCGCGAGCAGCAGCGGATGATGACGATCCGCCCTCACGCGTGGCTCGTCTTAGCGTTGCTGATGGCTCTGTTTCGTTTCAGCCGGCGGGAACGCAGGATTGGGTTGGCGCAGTGGTGAACCGGCCCATGACCACCGGAGACAAACTTTGGGCTGACCGCGATTCGCGTGCAGAGCTGCAAATCGGTTCTGGCTCGATGCGCCTCGGCGGGAACACCGGTTTCTCGTTTTTGAATCTGGACGATAGGACCGTGCAACTGCAGTTAACGGAAGGAACGGTGCGAATTCGTTTGCGGCGTCTGAACCGCGGCGAAATTTTTGAGGTCGATACACCTAACCTGGCCTTTACTGCTCTGCGCCCCGGCATTTACCGTATCAACGTGAACGAAGCGGGCGACACCACCGTAGTCGTGGTTCGCGATGGCGAGGGAGAAGTCACCGGAGGGGGGCAAACCTATAGCGTGCATGCAGATGAAACCGGGATATTCAGCGGCACCGATCAACTGAACGCCGATATCGAAGGTGTGGGCAGCGACGACGATCTCGAACGCTGGTCGTACGAGCGCGACCGCCGCGAAGATCATTCTGCGTCGCGGCGGTACGTCTCGGAAGACGCCATCGGATATGAGGATCTCGATCAATATGGAGGATGGCGCGACACGCCCGACTACGGCACCGTCTGGTTTCCCCATACGACGGTCGTGGATTGGGCGCCGTATCGCTATGGTCATTGGGTCTGGATTGCGCCGTGGGGATATACGTGGGTCGATGATGAGCCGTGGGGTTTCGCACCATTCCATTACGGCCGCTGGATAGCGGTTGGCGGAGCGTGGGGTTGGGTGCCATGTCGACCGGCAGCGGTTGATGTGGTGTACGTGCGGCCGGTTTATGCGCCCGCGCTTGTCGCTTGGGTCGGTGGACCTCACGTTGCAGTCGGCGTCGTGGTTGGTGGCGGCGAATCCGTGGGCTGGTTTCCGCTGGGACCGCGTGAAGTCTACGTTCCTTCCTATCGTGTAAGCCGGACGTATGTGAACAACGTGAACGTCACGAACACCACGGTAAACACAACTGTGGTGAACAACTACTACAACACGGTGGTGGTGAATAAGACCACGGTCAACAACGTCACGTATGTGAATCAACGCGTGCCCGGCGCGGTGACCGCGACATCGACGCAAGTTTTGTCGACCTCGCAGCCTGTGGCGCGGAACGTCATGCGTGTGGACGAGAGGCAAATGGCGAGCGCGCAGGTAAACGTGCGCGCACCCGCCGTGGCGCCCGAGCATCAGGCGTTCGTGGGAACCGGCAGGCCAGCGCAAGCACGTCCGCCCGAGCAAGTTGCGACTCGCGCCGTGGTAGCCAAGACCGCGCCGCCACCACCGCCAGCGCCGATTGAAAGACAGCAAGCGCTTATCCGTCAAAATGGCGGCCAGCCACCTGCAGCTTCGCAGGTTCGGAGCGCTGAGGCTCAACAGGCGAGACCCGCGACTGTCGTCAGGATGGCTCCCGCGGCCCGGCCGGCAACGCCGCAGCAACGGGACGCTGGAAACGCGCCACCGCAGAACGTAAATCAGAACGTAAATCGGCCGATGCAGCAGCAAGGCAACGTTCAGCCAAACAATCGTCCGGGCGCGCCGCCTGCAAATGCTGAGCGGCCGAACAACGCGCAGCCCAACCGTCCGCAAAGTGCACAGTCTCCCAATGCACCTCAGTTGAACGACCGTCCCAATAACCAGCATACCGATCGTCCCCCATCTGCGAGGCCGCCGGCCGAGCAACCGAATGCTGCGCCGCCGAATGCACAGCCCAGCCGTCCACCGAATAACGATAGGCCAAACGCAGCGCCTCCGGCTCCAAACGGGCAGGCCAACCGGCCGGCAAGCAACGACCGACCCGTCAATGAGCGCAATGACCGGCCTCCTTTGGCTCGACCCGTGAATCCGCCGCCGAATGGCAATCCGCAGCTCGAGCAACAACATCGTCAGGAGCTCGACAATCTGCACCGGCAGCAGGACCAGGAGCGCCAGCGCGTGGAACAGCAACAAACACAAGAGCGTCAACGCGCGGATCAGCAAAGAGCTGACGAGCAGCGCAGGCAGCAGATGCAAGAACAACAACAAAAGCAGCTTCAGGACATAAGGCAAAAGCACGACCAGGAGCAGCAGCGCGTCCAGCAGCGGCAGGAGCAGGAACATCAACAGCAGCGCCCACCGCAAGCGGAACGTCAACAGGCGCCGCCACCGCGTCAGCAGCAGCAGGCGCCGCCGCCGCGTCAACAGCAGCAAGAACGTCAGCAACCGCCCCCGCGTCAGCAGCAGCAGGACAAACCAAAGGACAAGCCGCCTACTAAGGGGTAGTACTCCTTCCTAGGGCGTGTCGGGCGGAGCATTCGCCGCAAGGCAGGCTCCGCCCTTTTTATTTTGAATCGCGAACTATTTCTGCTCTTACGCAGTTCGCAGGTGTCGAGCCGATGCATTAATTGCTCCCTTCGCATAAACTCATTTCGCGGGACATGGCGAAAAATGTGAGCACGAGTGGCTCGAGACGGCGATCCCCAGATTGCATTGAGCTGATACCCATCCCTGGTTTGCCGGAGATCCGTGAGGCCGACAATCTCGCAGGCGTAATTTTTGCGACGGCGCGTAAGGCGAGAATAGTCTTCCAGAACGCAGATATAGTGGTGGTCGCGCAGAAAGTCGTCTCTAAAGCAGAGGGGCGCATTGCAAGGCTCTCCGCCGTTGAGCCTTCCGAAGGTGCAATGCAGCTCGCTGCCAAGGGCGGCAGAGATCCTCGTTTGGTGGAGGTAATTCTGCGGGAGTCACGGCGGATCGTGCGCGAACATCCTGTGCTTATCGTGGAAACGCAGCACGGTTTTGTTTGCGCCAATGCGGGAGTGGATCATTCCAATGTGCCGGGAGACGACGCGGTCACGTTGCTTCCGAAGGACCCGGACCGCTCGGCGCGTCTACTGGCACAGGCGCTCAAACGACTGAGCAGGAAGCGCATCGCCGTGGTCATTAGCGACACGTTCGGCCGGCCATGGCGCCTTGGGCTGACGAATGTCGCGGTTGGCGCGGCGGGCGTCCCCGTGCTGGTGGACTTGCGAGGCACGCGGGACCGCAACTCAAA
>Ga0073928_10007991_pt1 | contig 13450 bp, 4 predicted proteins | sample PaiPotPPA55metaG_FD_76969 | JGI IMG/M metagenome (GOLD analysis project Ga0073928, IMG submission 76969) | Iron sulfur acid spring bacterial and archeal communities from Banff, Canada, to study Microbial Dark Matter (Phase II) - Paint Pots PPA... ...
GCAGCTCCGGCTCGCGCGTCGCCAGATTCGCCTTCATCGGAAAATCGGTCCGCGGCAGATTCAGCGTGTCCTTATAATTTTTCTCAGCCATTCTTGAAATAGTGCCCGTCCGGCTTCGGACCGCTGCTACCTAGCATCCGCTCCCTGACAAATCAACGGAACGGGATGACTGAAAATCTCAGCCTTGATACGGCCAGCCGGCAATCATCCTCCGAATCTGTGAGTGAAATATGATCTCAGGGACCGACTTGGAGCAGGTACCAAAAGTGGCGCCACGGCGACCGCCGGTGACTTTGCCACCGAAACGGAGGAGTAAATTAGTTTCAGACGCGCTTATGACCGATTCGTTGACAGTTCCAATTTTTCCGAGTTCTTCACGACGTACGCGAATGAAACGCTCCGGTAAAATTTCGTGGCAGTGGAGAAATGGGTCCGGCGAACCAGCCATGAATTCAGTGTCAGTTCCGCAGCAAAACTCAGGCTGCATTTGATAAACCAAGCGGCTACTCGAAAGCCGGTTGCAAACGGTCAAAATTTTCATCGAAGACAAAAAGTTCCCAATTGCCAAGGGTTTTGTTCTAGAATGAAGATGCCCATGAAAAGAGATCGCACATTGCGGAGATGGCTGGCAGTCATCCTGGGGATAACCGGCGCTTTGTTGATGACGTTGAGTTTCCGGCCGGCGCGGCCGCCGATCAAAACTGGACTTCAACTCGCGTTCAAGAAATTAAACTTTGATCGACCCCGAGCCGCCGATAAGAACAAAGGCCCGCTACTTGATGGCGCGCCGAGTCCGAATGCCCCACTTCCGCCCAACGCGCCGACGTTTGGCCATCCGGTCATCAGCGGCATAGGCGGATTTGGTTACGAAGAGAACTTGCGTCTCGACCCGACAGATCCAACCCGCATTTATACGAGCGTACCCGGCTCGGCGGCGGCGAACACGAGCTGGATCTGGCACTCGCTCGACACAGGCAAGACTTTTAAATGGGTGCCTGCCGCGACCCCACTCGAGGGAAAGGTCACCGCTTGCGCCGGCGGCGGTGATACTGAGCTCGGCGTGGACTCGGCTGCACATCTTTATTTTAATGACCTGACCTTGGCGAATTTCAGCGTTTCACGTTCGGACGATCACGGAGTGTCATTTACGTGCAGCAACACCGGCGTGCCCGATGCAGGGGTCGATCGCCAATGGTACGCCATCGACGGCGATCCAACGAATGGCGGTACGCTTTACCTGGCCAATGACGAAGTTGGGCCAGGAGGAGTGAATTGCGGCAACGGTGTCGGTGGGACCGCCGGCAACAACGTCTTAGTCATGTATCGATCTCCGGCTTCTAGTGCTCTTGGCGCGACCGCTGGTCTCGCGTTCGGCCCCGCGAATCATATCACTGCAGACGCCAGTTGCGACGAGGGGATCATGGGCAACGACGAAATCAGTCCGATCGCTACGACGACGGGACAACCGAACGGGCTCGGCGGTTTTGCTCAACTCGGGTCGCCGGTGAAGCACATCTATGTGATTCACGATAATAACGCGCTCAACCAGATTCGGATTGGTCGCTGCTTTCCGGTCGCCTTCGGCGCACCTGTTGCCAATGTCACCGATCCGAGCGGATTGAATTGCACTGATCTCCTCGTGAAAGATCTCGGGCCGAACGTTAGGACCGGCGCAAATTTTCCGACCATGGCGATCGATAAATCGGGCAATCTTTACGCCGTCTGGGAACAAGCGCCGACGGACGCGAACAGCAATGTCATCGGCGACACTGTGCTCATGTATTCGTTTTCCACTAATGAGGGTAACACCTGGTCGACTCCGATTCAGATCGATACTTCCGGGTCACCCGACGGCGTTTTGCACAACAACGTTTTTGCCTGGATCGCCGCGGGCGACGACGGGCGCGTCAATATCGCCTGGTACGGCACGACGGGGCTGTCCAATCCAAACGATCCTACCTGCGGCCAAACCGCGCTGACACCTCCGCAGCCGCCCTCAAGAAACATTAATGGGCCGGACTCTACCACCGGCGCTCTTTGGAGTCTGTGGTTCGTCCAAAGTTTGAATGCTCACGATGCTAATCCAACTTTCATCGCCCCTGTCCGGGCGAGCTCGCACCACAATCATCGCGGAACCATTCAGACGCTTCTTGGAGGCCAATGCGGCGACCGGCAGGGACTGGGTGACTTTTTGCAGCTGCGCACCGGTGCTCAAGGAGAAGCGCAAATCAGTTATGCGGATTCGAATAATATTGTAAATACTCTCACGTCGCACGCCATGTTCGTTAGGCAAGACAGCGGCACCGGACTCATTGCTGGCTCTTCACCGGTCAACATCGCAGGTCTAAAGCCGTTTAATGGAGTCTTCGACCCGAGCGGTGACGCCAAATTCGAAGCCGGCGGAATGAGTAGTGCGAATATGCCGCAACTCGACATCATTGCTTCGAGCATAACCGAAGTCGGAACGGCTCCGTGTTCGTCGGCGGCACCTTGTTACAAAGTAGTAATGCAATTGAACAATCTGAGTTTGGCCGGGGCCCTGGCGCCCGATACCGATACCGACCTCGTCTGGCTCACACAATGGTTTGTTCCTTCCCTCACTGATTCAACCGGCGGAAGAAATTTCCATGTCTACGCCGAATCGTTTAACGGCGGTGCGTTCCAATGCTTTACAGGGCAGAACGCTGCGGCAACTAACGGTGGTGGATTCAGTATCGCTTACCCAGGCGGCCTGACAGCGTTGCCAGCGGCAAATTGCCAATCGTCGCTCGGCCCCAACGGCACCATCACAATTTACACCCCCCTTTCGATGGTGAGCGAGCCGGGGCCCGTTGACAATCGGTTACACGAAGTCACTGCCACTACCATGACGCTGACGCAACCTGCCAACACGAATCCGGATCTGATTGGCTCCGGCCTGGCCGGTTCACTCTTCAATCTGATCGATGTCGCGCAAACCTACGTTTTCGATCCAAGTTTGGTTGGAGCGGTTTCACGAAAAACGCATGGCAGCGCGGGCACATTCGATATCGATCTCATGCCGCCGGCCGCAGGAATTGAATGTCGTAGCGGTGGCCCTAGCGGCGATTTCCAGGTTGTCGTCACCTTCGCAACCTCAATTGTTAATTTCAACTCGGCGACAGTTTCCGGAACCGGATCGGTTTCAGCTGCCGTGGCCAGCGGCAACCAGATATTTGTGAATCTGACCGGAGTCACGAATGCTCAGAGAATCTCGCTAACACTGCTTGGAGTAAATGACGGCGTAAAGACCGCCGATTACTCCGTGCAAATGGGCGTGCTCATGGGCGACGTAAACGCGACTGGTATTGTCGATGGAAATGATGTCTCCGCAGTGCAAAGCCAGACTCGTCAGCCGGTAACCGCCACTAACTTCCGAGAGGACGTGAATGCAAGTGGCATCATCGATGGAAACGATGTCTCAATGACCCAAAGTCAAACCCGGACATCGCTGCCTTAATCTCCATATAAAACTCGCGAGGCAACTCGATCATTCATCGACGGAATTTTGACCGCGCGCAATATAGCCGTTCCAGCAATTTCTTGTCGCCGATACAGACGCTGACGGCTTCGCCGACGCCGAGGACGTTAGTTAAACTAAGTCTCTATCCGGAACTGCCATCACAACTTCAAACTTTCGCGAAGGCGTGAATGTGGCTTCATTGATGCCATCGATACCTCGTCGGTAAAAACGGAATCAGAAACGGCGCTAAGTAAGGGCTTTATCGCCATAGTTCAACTCCATTACGGCTGGTCTCTCATCGAACGAGAGATTTTCTGAAGATTGGGTTACCAGGCATCCACCCGACCTAGTTAGACCGAATCCTACGAGTACCTATGAAAGCATTCGTCCGCCTCCTTTTGGTCGTCTCTATAATTTTCGGCATCGCCTTGATTGGTTTTACTGCGTACGCGGCCAAGAATAAGAAATCGGGTTCGCAAAGCGTCTCGCGAGCCTCAACAGACTTGAGTGCAACACCGGCCTCGAGCCCCACTTCAACCCCGCCCCCTGGCACCCCGCGTTTCTTTACCTACCAGTCGCCCGCCGGCGTAGCAGATAGCGCCGGAGAACCGTCTGTGGGCAGCAACTGGACGAAGGAGGCAACCAATCACAACACCAACGTTGGCGGATCGACTAATAATATTCCCAACGGCGGAACGTCACTCTACTTCGGCGGCTTTCTGCCAGCCATGGCCAAAGTAACATGGGACGATTGCTCTTCGCCAGCGGTCGCACTTTGGGAGAACAAACCACTCATTAGTGCGAACACGCCTCGCGCTGCCGGGGATCCGATCCTTTTTACGGATCACGACACGGGTAGAACCTTCTGCGGTCAATTAGAAGGACTCACACCCGCGGGTTGCACGATCGATATCACCGATAATGACGGCGATTCGTTCATTCCAAGCGACGGCGTGATTCCGTCAGACGTGGATCATGAGACGATCGGCGGGGGTCGCTATCATTCGCCTTTACCGAATCCAGGACCTGTTTACCAAAATGCCATCTATTATGCATCGCAAAGCGTTGGAGAAGCCCGCGCTCTGCGCAGTGACAACGGTGGCATTCTTTTCAGCCCGGCGGCTGCACCAATGTTTGCTGCAACTGACTGCGCGGGCCTGCATGGGCATATCAAAGTTTCGCCGGCAGACGGCACCGTTTATGTGCCGGACTTTGCCTGCGGCGGGAGTTTGCCCTTTCATAACGCCGGACAACAGGCGGCGATCGTGTCTGAGGACAACGGCATCACCTGGAACGTCCGCCCGATTCCGGATTCGACGACCAGCGGCATCATTCAGGAGCCCGTCGTCCCAGGCACCGCTCAGACGCGTGACCCCTCGGTGGCGATCGCCGCGGACGGCACAGTTTATTTTGCCTATCAGGCCGCGAACGGCCACTCTATGGTCGCTGTCTCGCATGACAAAGGAGTGACCTGGGCGCCGAGTGTGGACGTTGGCGCGAATGTCGTCAATGGCGGACCAGTCTTGAACGCAACGTTCGAAGCCGCTGTCGCCGGCGACCGCGACCGCGCCGCCGTCACTTTCATGGGGACCGAGACCGGAGGCAATAACTGGGATTGCGGCACGGGCAACACGTGCGACTACGGACCGGATTTTACAGGTGTTTGGTATCTCTACATCGCCGTCACTTATGATGGCGGCCAAACTTGGATTACGCAGAACGTCACGCCGGGCGATCCAGTTCAGCGTGGTGGAATCTGCGGTGGCGGTACCTGCCGCAACCTACTCGATTTCATGGACGCAACGATCGACAAACGCGGTCGCATTCTCGTTGGATACGATGACGGTTGTACCAGCGTGGGGTGCGTCGCCGGCAGCGCGCCTAACGACTTCACTGCGAAAGGTTACATTGCCCGACAAAGCGGTGGAAAAAGAATGTTCTCTGCGTTCGATCCTGTTGAACCCGCTGTGCCGGGCGCGCCGCGGCTTTCGGCCGGTTTGGATCAGGCTGGCACGACTGCAACATTAACTTGGCCGGTTCCCGACAACGGCGGGTCGCCTATCACCGGTTACCATGTTTACCGAAAAGTTGGTGCCGCTAGCTTTACCTTAATCGCAACGGTTCCAACTAACACCTACGTCGACTCGAGTTCCGCCTCGGGCGACACCTATCATGTCACCGCTGTGAATGGCCAAGGCGAAGGTCCATTCTGCAACAACGTCACTCCGACATTCACCGCGATTGCCACGCCATGTACGTTGCCGGGCATTCTCGCGGTTAACGACTTGAACCCCGACGGCAGCGACAATGACTCAGGCCAAAACACGCCGGCAGATCCGCGCGTAAACATCCGGCAATTGTTCGTCGCCGAACCATTCCTCGGCGCGGGAGTGGAGAAACTGATTTTTACGATGCAATTGGCTCCTTCAACGGCGGGATCACCACCGCCGAGCAGCCAATGGTTTATCGTCTGGCAGCGTCAGGGCACTGACCCATCCGATCCAAATGACGCCAATTACGATCGGATATTCGTTGCCATGAAGAGCGATGCCAATGGCGCGCTCTCATTTCAGTACGGCAAATTCGGAGTGCCACTCGACCCTACCAATCCCAACCCACAAGCGAACACCCCAACCGTGTTTGGTAACGCTGACACAGGCACATATGATGTCGTAACCGGCCTCGTCACGATCACAATTTCAAACTTCAAACTCAGAGGGATCGACGGCGGCAGCTCTAAGTACATTGCGGGGACGTCTCTCAGCGCTATCAACGTTCGAACCTATTTAGCTGCGCCAGATTCGGGACCGAAGTCGCAGAACATTGCCAGCGACATCACCGGCAACGGGACCTATACGCTTGTGGGCAACGCCAGCTGCGCGACCAGTGTTCCGTTTCTTGGTGCTGTTTCCAGAAAAGTCCACGGCAGTTCCGGCACGTTCGACATCGGTTTGCCCGCAACTGGACCCGTCGGGGTTGAATGCCGCACGGGCGGACAAAACGGCAATTTCACCTTCGTTTTTGTCTTTGCTAATCCGATCGTTAGCGTTGCCAATGCGACGAAGACCGGTACAGGTTCTATCTCCAATCGGTCGACCGGAGGCGACCCACATGAGTATATCGTCAATCTCACCGGAGTCACGAATGCGCAGCGCCTGACAGTGACTTTGATGGGCGTTACCGATACAGTCGGCAACAACGCGCCGAGTGTGTCAGCCACCATGGGCGTTCTGCTCGCAGATGTAAACGGTACTGGTATTGTCGACGGAAATGATGTCTCCGCAGTGCAAAGCCAGACCCGTCAGCCGATAACCGGCTCTAACTTCCGAGAGGACGTGAACGCAAGTGGCGTCATCGACGGAAACGATGTCTCGATGACTCAAGGTCAAACCCGAACCTCGCTGCCTTAATCTCCATAGGAAACTAACGAGGAACCTCGCTCCTTTATCGAGCAGGCGACGCATACACGCCTTTCCGCCTTGCACTGAAGTGGCCAAAATCGGTCGCCGATACGGTCAAACTGTATCCGGACTCCGATTGACGAAAGACGACATTACAGAACCCCAACTATAGCAATCTAACGCCTGATTATGAACGTATCGAACATCTCTTCCCGCTCCCCGATTGGATTGTCCATTCTCGTTTGTCTCATTGCGTCCATTCTTTCCGCCAAACCTGTTCCGGAAAACCTTGGTAACGGATTGGACAAACTTGTTGAAAGCAACCTAATCCTAAAAGGAATCATCCCACCTTTGCCCGCAGATCCAGTCGCCAAGCCAAACGGCCGCGTAATTGTCGCCGGCAAAAACGTCACAACTTACGACGGCTATGCGACTCGCCCGGCAGCGAACTATGGCCGTCACGCAATTACCAATCCGGTATCAAAGAATTACATGGTCGACATCGTCTTGAGCGGCACAATTCCGTTTGCTGATGTTCAGAATGCCCTGACAACAAAGTTTAATTCGCTGCAGATTACGGCCGTTGACGCCAAATATCGCGGAGTCGGAGTCATTGAAGGTTACGTTTCAATCGAGGACGTAGTCGCGTTATCGGAAACCGATGGTGTTCGTTCGGTTCACCTCGCCCTCAAGCCCTATCACAGCCGACATCTCACAGGTCAGCGCGTGCCGGCAGCACCCGCCGTCGCCGCCCCGCTCGGTCTGATCGGCACAACATTTGATCAAGGAGTTACCCAACATCGCGTCGACAAGATCAATCAGATCTACAATCCGAGCGCTCCGGTGAACTGGGACGGCACCGGCATGACGATCGGTTGCATTTCGGATAGTTTTAATACGAGCGGGACGGGGAGCGCGTCCACCGATGTCGGCACAAAAGATCTGCCAGGGCCAGGTAACAATATCAACTCGCAGCCAGTTGTCGTGTTACAAGATTTCCCCGGTGGCACTGACGAAGGTCGCGGAATGTGCCAGATCGCTTACAAGATGGCACCGCGAGCGCGAATCGGCTTCGCCACCGCCGACAACGGAGAAGTTGGTTTTGCTAACAACATTCGGGCGCTGGCCGGATTGCCGGGCTTCGCTTACCCGGCCGCAACGCAGCAAGGCTTTAAGGCAGACGCGATCTGCGACGATGTTGGATATTTTGATGAGCCTTACTTTCAAACCGGCATAATCGGGGAAGGCATCAACGACGTTTACGCAGCCGGCGTGTCCTACTTTTCTTCAGCCGGCAACGATATCGGGATCAATGGTTACGATTCCGATCTCCGAATTGTTCCGAACGGCACCGGGTTAACAATGCTCACCAACACGGCGTTGAAAAACACGAACATTAACTTGGCCAACGTGCCGACGAATTTGTATGCGGGCGGCTTCCACAATTTCGAGCCCAGCGGCAACCCAAATAAGCAAGACGTCGCTCAGACCGTGAACGTCCCGAGTGAGGCAGTCCTCGCTCAGTTTCTTTTGCTCGATTACTTCCTCATCTTCCAATGGGATGACCCGTACGACAGCAGTACTCCGACGCTGAATCAGCCGCCGATCTGGAGCAGCTCAGGGTCAGTCGATGGCGTAACTACAACCTCAGTGACATTCAACGCCTCGAGCACGCCACCATTGCCGCCTTTCACTGCTGGTCAGGAGTATGTCCTTACCGAACACGCGACCAGTGGAAATTTCGATGCTGTTATCGACATCATTGATCCTAGCGGCAACACGATTGTCCACCAGGACACCGGTGTAGATGAAACCGTCTACTTCTTTCCGCAAGTGACCGGTCAATACCAGGTCAAAGTCTCGGCTTTCTCTTCCGGACCGGGAATGAGCACGAGCGGCTCGTTCAGCATCGTTCTAAATACCGCAAACGGTCAGCAACTCGTGACCACCGACCTCAATCTTTTGGTTTTCGACATGGCCGGCAATTACGTGTCCAGCAAGTCATTAACTTCTAATAATCTCGCCAGCAACCGACCCATAGACCTCGAAGCGATCATGGGTGACAACTCTACTCAGTTGCAGTTCGTCATCGCCCGGAGCAACATCCCGACGGCAGCGCACCCGGCGACGCACGTGCGTTGGGTGATGCCAGGAAACGGCATTCCGAACCTCGGGCCTAACGAATACTTCACCTACGGCTCACCCACCACGGGTGGCCACGCGATCGCTGCCGGCTGCAACGGCACCGCCGCCTATTCCGTGTTTCGTCCGAGCATTCCGGAATACTTTACCTCTCCAGGGCCGGCCACGATTTACTTCGACGACAACAATAATCGCCTCACTCCGCCACTGATTAGACAACAACCATCGGTGGCGGCGGCGGACGGAGGTAATACTTCCTTCTTTGGCGGCGATTCTAGCAGCGACATCGATACCAATCCTAATTTCTTCGGAACGAGCGCGGCGGGTCCGCACGCAGCCGCCATCGCCGCCCTTGTCTTACAAGCGCACGGCGGGCCCGGCACCGTCACACCGGCGCAAATGACAACCATCCTGCATAACACCGCGTTCCCGCACGATCTCGATCCGCTCACCGCCACCGGCACTGCCACAACAACAAGCGGCGGAACCGTCACGGTCACGATCCACAGCGACAATGAAGCAAACGGCGGCGTCTTAAGTGGTGAAGAGATTGTTCCGCCGCCGACCAATTTAGGGCCAAGCGGCACCGGAGAAAACGATCCGAACTCAATTACCGTCAGCTATGTCGGAGCCGGAAACGTCACGGCCCTGACCTTCAATCCTAACGGCCTTGCCACCGAAGGTGGGAACGTAACCGGCGGCAACAACGGCGTCGACGCAACGAACACTTATTTCAGCAATGTCTTTTCGGGCGTTGCATTTCTTCCAAGCAGTGTGCCGTTCACAGTTGGAACCAGTTTGCCAAACAGCCTGGCGGTGACGGATGTGATCGCCACGCCTAGCAACATGGCACCAGCGCCGTCCAATCCTGGATCGGCGTTTTGGACTTTGGGACTGCAATTCCCTACTGCAAACTTCACCAGCGGCAAGGCCTTGCACTTCACCATCGGCCGCGGCGAGCAGCACTCGTCAGAGGTTCAGGACCCGAATACCGGCATGGCAAACAACGGCGCCACCATAGACGATGCTACCGGCGACATCTGGGGCGGTGGCGTTCTCATTCCAGAAGGCACGATCACCACCAACGGGATGAAGTTCAGTGGAACCGTAAGCGACGGATCTACTTTCAGCGGCACGATGATCAATCAAATCGGCCACGGTTACAGCCCGATTGACGGCTACGGCTTCATTAATGCGGAAACCGCGGTCAATGCGTCGCTCCCGGCAGTGCAACTGAATAGCGTGGTATCGAGAAAGGTGCACGGCAGCGCTGGTACTTTCGAAATCAATTTACCCCTCACTGGAAATCCGGGTATTGAGTGTCGTAGCGGCGGTGCAAGTAACACTTATACGCTGGTATTCACCTTTGCTAATCCGCTAACAAGTGTAAGCAGTGCTTCGGTTAGCTCTGGAACCGGCTCCGTGGCGAGTAGCTCAATTGGTACGGACGCGCACCAATACATTGTCAACCTTACCGGCGTAACAAACGCGCAAAGAATCACCGTAACTCTTGCGAATCTTAGCGACAACGCGGGGGACTTCAGTGCATCCGTGTCCGCTACGATGGGTGTCCTCATTGGCGACGTGAACGCTAACGGTTTAGTAGACGGTAACGATGTCTCTGCTGTTCAGAGCCAGACGCGCCAATCAGTCACCGACGCGAATTTCCGAGAGGACGTGAATGGCAATGGCATCATCGACGGAAATGACGTTTCGTTGACTCAAAGCGAAACTCGAACATCGCTGCCCTGATATTCGCAACGGATAACCCCGCGTAGGTCCGATCCAATTCACGGCCGTTGCTCGTTCTGTTGAACGCGATCGAAAGAGTTTTGCCCCACATCGCTCCAACGGGCTGGGACAAAATGTAAGATTATACCTACCATACCCTCAAGATTTTTAAACAATAATCTTGACTTTTCAGAGGCGGTTTTTGTAAGAATCGCGGACTTAGTTGGGTCGTTTATTAACCGAACATGAAAAGAGGTTCCACGGATGCGGGGGCGCGTCGGACAGCAAACATTCGCTTCGATCGCACTGCCAAAATTTTGCATTCGGCAGGCATCCGGTCACGCTCAGTTCTTCGATTGCAACTAACAACTACAGAACCAATGCACGGAAACCCAATCGTCGTGGCATCGCCTCAGCGCTCCGCAGTTTGCGATCCAGCTGTTTAGGGACCGGCGAAACTCTTATCCAACTTCAGCCATGAAAAAACAATCCTCCTCTAACTCAGGTTTTAGCAACACGCGCAATTTACTCGGAGTCCTAGCGTGTGTGATTGGCGTCTCGCTGGCGATGCTTAGTTTCGCGGCGGCGCCAACCCTCCGAAAGGTAAACGCCAGCAAAACGACCGCCGTAAACGCGAGGGCCGCTCATCCTGCTGCGTCGCCCGCGGCGCCAGCAGCTGGCCCGGCCCCGACGAGTGGCACCCTTAGTGCGAGCAACCGCGCTCTGGCCTATAACGATCCAATCGGTCCGGTGCCGAACGCGACGGGTGAAGGCGTGACCGGCGCGCCGGTTTGCGCGATGAACGGTGTCGATTGCAGCATCTATACGCTGACGATTGATCCTAGTGTCGCTACCGCCGATGGAGGCACGGACAATATTGTCATCCAGATTTCTTGGTCGCCTTCAGCTTTTCAATATGGCTCCTTCCTCGAAGACAAGAATGGCAACGTGATCGGGTCGAATACTGCCGGGTTGGATCCCGAAACCATCACAATTGCTGCTAACACGCAGAACCTTGCCGCAAACGGTCCTTACATGATAGTTACGACATTGGAGATCGGCTCTCCGGGCCAAGGTTACAGCGCGACAATCACTCTCCAGCATCCGACGGGTACCCTGAATAGCTGTACTAGCTGCGTGCCTCCACGGTATCAGCTGTATCCAGCGACCGGTGGCACAGCGACGCAGTCGGGTGAACCCTCGATCAACGTCGATTGGAACCCGAATGTAGCCAGCCTCCAGCAAATCTTGGCCGGCACCGCCGCACATGGTCCAACGAAACTGAATACTGGCGGCATCACGATGTTTACCGCCACCTTTGATCAAGACAGAGTCTCGTTTGACGATTGTTCTTCACCGGCAATCAACACTTGGACAAATACCGCATTCATTCCGCAAACCATCACCACTCTCGACGCGATTGGTTTTGGTGACCACTTTACTAGCGCTGCTCTTGGCAATGCTCCGTACGTCCGCGGCCCTGGTCCAGCTCCCAATTTTACTACACCTGGTCGCATCTTTCACGCACAGCTTACCGCCGGCGACAGCAACATGTCTTACAGCGATGATGACGGGGCGACTCACACCCAAACCACGGGAGGTGGAGTACCGCAAGGACCCGACCACGAGACGGTCGGAGGCGGGCCATACAATCCAAACGCAGTTCCACCACCACCACCGACTACTGTCTATCCAAACGCCATCTATTATTGCACGCAAAACATCGCGCCAGAAGCGGAATGCTCACGTAGCGACGATGGCGGCCTAACGTTTGGACCTGGCGTTCCGATTTATCAGAACATACAGTCATGCATAGGTTCGATTCATGGACACGTGAAGGTAGCTCGCGACGGCACGGTCTATGTGCCTAACTATTCCTGCACGATCGCCGGAGTAGGTAATCAAGGAGTCGCCGTATCGACTGACAATGGAATCACCTGGACTGAAAACAATGTGCCGGGAAGCGGCAGTCCGAAACCGGGCCTAGTGGATCCGTCAGTCGGCATTGGCTTGAACGATGTGGGCAAGGCAGGCGGTCAGACCACCAATACCATTTACTTTGGTTACATCGACAGTGATGGTGGCGCCAAAATCGCCGTTTCACACAACAGAGGCGCAACCTGGGGCGCGTCGCAGAATGTAGGCACGCCTTTTGGTTTAGCGAACACAACCTTCCCTGCGGTAGTCGCTGGAGATGACAACCGCGCCGCGTTCGGGTTTCTGGGAACTACAACCTCAGGAGATTCTTCATTGGACGCTAACTTCCCGGGCGTGTGGCATCTTTACATCGCTACTACTTATGACGGCGGTAACTCATGGGTAACAGTCGATGTGACTCCGGATGATCCTGTTCAAGTCGGTCCCGTTTGTAATGGCGGCACGACCTGTTCCACCAAGAGAAACCTACTCGACTTTAACGGGTTCGACGTTGATGCGGAAGGACGTCAATTGTTCGGCTTTGCCGATGGCTGCATTAACTGCACCAATAGCTCTTCTTCGGCTGACTCCAATGCAGCTCTTGGCACCGTGGCTCGCCAGTCAGGTGGGCCAAGGCTATTTGCACTTTTTGATCCGCCGGCCGTCGCGGCTCCGGCCGCGCCTCAATTAGTCTCGGCGGTACCTCAGTCTGCCGGCGCCGGCGTTTTGGTGTCGTGGCTCGAACCAGACAATGGTGGAGCGCCGATTACGGCGTATA
>Ga0073928_10007993_pt1 | contig 13449 bp, 18 predicted proteins | sample PaiPotPPA55metaG_FD_76969 | JGI IMG/M metagenome (GOLD analysis project Ga0073928, IMG submission 76969) | Iron sulfur acid spring bacterial and archeal communities from Banff, Canada, to study Microbial Dark Matter (Phase II) - Paint Pots PPA... ...
GCCTCTACGAGAGCTGGACCGAGATCCCCCGGATAGAAGCAGCGATCACATTGCAGTTGCAGGGCATGGTTGCAATCACGCCGCAGACATTGTTGGCACTAACCGTCGCCGGCTATGCGGTGCTGGCGTTGACTATGGTGTGGGTCATCCGCAAAATTGGCGCGGGTAAAAACTGGGCAAGGAGCAGTCTTTTACTGGGCTTCATACTGGATGTCCTCTACACGCTCTCACCGCCTTATCACGGGATGCTGAGTTATCGCACCGATCTGCCCGATCTCGGACTACAGATTTATGCGCTCTACCTGCTTTACACTGGGCCGGGAAGCTTCTGGTTTCATCGGGGAAAAATAGCCGCGACCGGCCCGTGAATCAGAAACGGGATCGTCCGCTATTTGGTGACCAGGCTCCAGGATTTGGCGTAGCTCGCGATCGCGTCCACGTAATCCTGTGCTGCGGCTTGGGCGTCACCCTTGCGCAATCAGTTCGGTCGCCACCTTGTCGCCCTTGCTGTTGGCGACCCGCGTGCGGTCGGCCCAGCGCGATGTTGACCTGATAATTCTCGATTGTCGCCGCCTCAAGCTTGGTCGATGGCAGCAACGCACCCTGCAGCGCCGCAACCGCCGGGCCTTCGGCGATGAATTCGAGAAGACCCACGACGGGGTTCAGCATATTGCCGCTGCTGTCCTGCAAAAATAGTGATTGTGTCGCCACCTCCAGGTCCAGCCTTGGCACTTCCAGTGTCGATGCGCTCTGGGCGCGCTTTTACCGCCGCACGCTCGCGCCGCACGGTAAATTCCCCGGTGTTCCGCGGCGGGCCCAAGTCGCCACGCAATTCCGTGACAACGCATGTTTCACAAAGGGTAAGTGTTGCATCAATTGCGAAAGGCCCGTAAATAAAGGGCTTGCCATGTTGCAAATGTTAGTTGCACAATCGGGTCATGAAAAAGACCCCCACGACGCCTCTGCCCTGCCCTTTTTGCAGCAAGCGCAACTGGCGTTTCCTCCGCGACCCTGACACTCATGCAACACAGGTTGAGTGTCGCAGTTGTGGCGCGCGCGGGCCTTTGTGCATTCCAAGCGAGGATGAAGCCCTTGCCGCATTATCGGAGCGTGTCTCTTTAAATACGGTTACGCCCGCGTCTCGACAGACGACCAGACCCCTGCCCTGCAACTCGCGGCCCTAAGGAAGGCCGGATGCTAAACAGTCTTTAAGGATGGCGCTCTATCGGGAGCCACCACCGACCGCCCTGCCCTACGCCGCTGTCTGAAGAAACTCGAACCCGGCGACTCGCTCATTGTCCGGAAGCTCGACCGACTAGGCCGCAGCTTTGCGCGACCTGATAACCATGCTCGACGAGCTGAAACGCCGCAAGGTTAAATTCCGCTCCCTTACAGAGCACATCGACACCGACACGCCGACAGGCCGCGCCATGTGGCAGTTGATCGGCCTCCTGGCCGAGCTTGAGCGCAGCCTTATCAGCGAACGTACGCGCGCGGGCGTGAAAGCGCCCCGCAAGCTCATCGACAAGGGTGAGCACGACCACCAGGGAATTGCCGACCTATTTCAAAGTCTCCCGCAGCACCCTCTACCGAGCGTTAGCCTGAAAAAAGGGTAGTGTCCGAATTAGGACACTCTGGGCGAGAAATTAGCACACGAACAGTTTTTCGATGATCGGCAACCATCTGAAAGTGGACAATCCAAAGAAGAGCCGAGACATGAAGCCACGCCACACCGCAGCAGTCATTGTTGCATGGCGCGTGACCAAGCTGCGATATTGGTGCAGCGTGAAAAAGCTAGCAAAGCTTCTGCTCGGCAGGTCCGCCTTGGCGTCACTATTTGTTTTCCTGATTACGGTCGGCGGGCAATCCGTCGGTCGAGCAACCGGATTAAGAGTGCTAAACTATATTCCGCCGAACCTCATCCCGTCTGAAGAGATCGTGTGCGTTGTGGTTCAAGAATCCGAACAAGCCTCTGATCTGTTTCAACTTCCGAATTAGGCCAGTCCCTATTTCAAAACCGGCCGCTCGCGCTCGAATTAGGCCAGCACCACAAAACGAGGCTCACAAATGCGATATGAGCCACGTTTTGACCTGTGCCCATATCTCAGTACCCCGGCGAGGTGCACTACGAATTAGCTATAAGTGTGTTTGTGCCTTTTTAACCTTTGTCGGCTAATGTGAGGCATGGCCGGGACAATCACCAACGAGCTTATGTACGACATCCTGAAAAAGATTTCAGGCGGACGTGGCCCATATCCGGGAGCGCGTGGACGACCACGACCAGCAATTTATTTCCGTACGCGAGCAGATGCATAATCTCCAAGACGACGTTTTGCGGATCGATAGGCAGATGATCGAGCGCTTAAGTCGCATCGCGCGCCGCCTTGAACTTGCGGACGCAGAGTAACGAACAACGATTTATCGATGCCTGGGGCGGGCCGGAACCCTTACCTAGTAATCCTGTTAATAAAACGGGGCTGGAGATTCGCCAGCCCCGTCCGGGTTCTATAGGTTCTAGTCAATTGCGACGTGGCGCCCGCCTGTCGCAATGCCCGCCTCAGCAGCTCGGCATTTGTATCATAGCGCGCCGAGGCTCACAGCAAGGTTGCAACGCGCTGCGTGAAGTATTGTCATAAAAGTGCGCCTCCTTCGCCACCATTTAAGTGTAACCTATTTTTTCCCCAAGCTGGAGTAACGCTCAAAGCGTCGCAACAACCTTACGACGAGACTACCCGGTCTCTCGCGGCCCCCTTCCCTGCCCGGCAACCAGCGCCGGCAGCCCCCGCCAATGTTGGGGTAGCGGCAGCATCCGTGCAAAATGTACGGCAGCGGGTTTCACACAATGTCGTCCCCCGGCTTAGGGACCGGCAAAATGATGTTCCGTTGGGGATGATGTATTGATAAATCAGCGGTGGGATTCGCGCAGGCCCCTTAAGCGGAAATGATCTTGCGGCCGACCGCGGCTATTATTATTCCGATCGACTTTGACGTGGTCGGGGAGAATCGGGGAGTCAGGAGCGGCTGTAGGCGTGGACGTCGCGACACAGAGTGGCGGTGAGCCTTAATCCATTCGCCGAAGCGATATTTACTTCAGTCCCACCTTGCGCAGGTCTGCATCCCAACGCACTTGCTGCGCGAGGACCTTACCTTTCGGGCCAACCGTCGGGAATACCATCTCCACCCTGAACTGCGGGTTAAGCCTTAGAACTTCCGCCGCCTCTGCGCGTGCGGCATCGTCGCGGCCGAGTTCCATATCATCAATGGCGAGGCCAAGGTGGACCCAACAAAGATCAGGGTGAAAACCTCGGTCACGCTTGAAGGCAGAAATCGCATCTTCGTAGCGGCCTAACAAAATGTAAGCCCATCCCTGCGGAGATCCCTCAACCGAGTAATGATTCTCGCGATTGCCAGGGTCGAGTTGTACCGCCTTCTCCACCGCGGCCAGCGCTTGCGCCGGCTCCGCCACATAAACCATTGCAGCAGCGAGGACCATGTATCCAGTTGCAGAGGCCGGACTCATCCCAATCAGTCGCTCGACTTTCGTTGCCTCGGCTCGCGCGGCGCCTTCCTGGGCAAGTTCAATATAGTCCTGGGCCAGGTGAACGTGGGTCCAGAACAATGGGTCAACCGGGTTGAACGCCGGAATTGCTTCCTGGTAACGACCTAACTGACTGTAGGCCCAACCCTGTTCAAATACATAACGGTCGCGATGGAGGGGATCGAGGCGCATCGCCTTCTCCACCGCCGGGAGCGTCGCCTGGCCGCGCCAAATGATTCATCACATCTGCCAGCGAGAAATAGCCCCAGGCGGAGTTTGGGTCCAGGACGATGCGCTGTTGGGCCTCGCTGAGCGCGTTATCGGGCTGGCCTTTCTGCATATAGATTAGCGACAGTTGACTGTGGGCAAAGGCCAATGAGTCATCCAGGGCAATCGCTCGTTTCTCCAGTTGAAAAGCGCGCTCCAGAGCGTTGGGTTCTGAGTTCAACACCCGGCCAAGATAATAATTGGCGCCGAGTACCGAGTACGCCAACGCATACCGAGGATCCAGCGCGATCGCTTTCTCGAACATCTGGCGCGCTTTGGTATTCCCATCCCTCGTGAAGCGCACCATGTACTCCGACCCGCGCAGAAGGTCGTCGTAGGCCTCGAGATTTTCCGTTGTCCTGGGTATCAGGAACCCTTGTTGCGCCAGCGTGAGTTGGAGGTTGAGGGTCGTCACGATCCTGCGGACGATCTCATCCTGCAGCCCGAAAATATCCCTGAATGGCCGGTCGTAACGCTCCGCCCACAGTTGCTCGCCCGTAGTCGCATCGGCCAGTTGAACCGTGATCCTTACTTGGTCGCCGGCCTTGCGCACACCACCCTCCAAAACATATTTCACCCCGAGTTCTTTGCTCACATCCTGCAACTTTGTCGGCTTGGCCTTGTACGTGAAAGTCGAATTGCTGGCGATTACAAAGAGGCCTGGCAACCGGGAGAGGTCGGTGATCAGGTCATCGGTGATGCCGTCGCTGAAATAATCTTGCTCGCGGTCGCCGCTCATGTTGATGAGCGGTAATACGGCAATCGAAGACGTGTCGGGCAACTCCAGCGCCGGACTTGGCGGGGGCGGAATCGAGGCATGAGTGTGCGGCGGTTTGAACGAAACGTGCAGCACGAGAAAGATCGTGCCGACCACGATTGCGATGCCCGCAATTGAAAACACACCACGCCGCAGATATTGGCGCGCAACGCGTGGGCGCTTGCCAGGCGCCGCCGCGCCAACCTCCGAAAGCACTCGATAAACCCGCACCGACTCCGCGATATTCTTTACTTGTTGTGCACAGAGGTCCTGATAATTGAAGGCCAATTTGCCTTTGACCTGATCGTGCACGACGCCAGCGATGCAGATGCCGCCGGGGTCTGCCAAGCTTTCCAGCCGAGCGGCGACGTTGACCCCATCGCCGTAAATCTGCTCACCCTCCACCCTAACGTCGCCCAGGTTGATCCCGATGCGAAACTGCATACGGGGCAGGCGGAACTTCCGCATTTTCGGCTTTAAGCGTCCGCGCACTGGACCGCATTCACGACGCTGACGAACTCCGCCAGCACGCTTCCGCCTGCCGAGTTTACGAACCTGCCGCGATGCTGCTCGATGAGAGAATCTACGAGCTTGCGGTGCGAGGATAACGTGCGCAGTGTTGCCTCCTCATCCTCACCCATGAGGCGGCTATAGCCATAGACGTCGGCATAGAGGATAGCGGTTAGCTCACGCTCCCATACTCACCTCTTGATGATACTTATGCCCCATCTTTTGCTTTCTCAAATAGCCCAGGGAAATGTACGGTAGCGGGTTCACGCAATCTCATCTCCGGCTTAGAACGCTGTGACCCATCGCGCCGTCGAGCATGCGCTCTAAGGCGTGGCGAAGGAAACTCTTCTGCTCGGGATAGAGGCGGAACGCCACACCGTGCTCGGGATCAATGCAGACGTGCTTCGATGAACCAATTGGATCGCGGCGCCGTCGCGCGATCGCTGAGCCATTTTGATTGGTTCCGCCCCAATTCAACGTATCTCAACGGCGTGGCCGAGTCCGCAAGGGCTCGCGCCGCTCGGCCTGTTCAATAATTACCGCGGTTTGGGCTATATATCCGTTCGCACCGATTAGACCGTTCGCCTGCGGAGGATATTCTCTATGACCGCGCCGTTTACCGGGGGATGCGCCTGCGGTGCTGTCCGCTATGAATGTACGAAGGAGCCGCTTGGATCTATCAATTGCCAGTGCCGCGATTGCCAGTGCCGCGATTGCCAGTGCGTAAGCGGTACTGCCCACCCCTCTGTCTTGCGCGTGCCCGCCGCGAGCTTCCGGGTCATCAAAGGCGAGGCTCGGTTTTTACTTGCTCAAGGCTGACAGCTGCAATACCGTCAGCCGCGGATTCTGTGCCGAGTGTGGTTCGCCCTTATTTAGGAGGCTCTCTGGGATGCCGGAGGTGGTTGGTGTCAGGGCTGGCAGTCTCGATGACCCGAGCTGGGATCGCCCGCGATGGACATCTTTACCGCGAGCGCCCAGCCTTGGGACTACATGAACCCCGACCTTCCCAAGTTCCCGGGCTATCGCAAGTTGAGCTGATCCTTATGAACCCCCTTTCCCGGACGGGGAGTGACGGACCGGGGTTAGCCCCGACCGTCCACTGCGAGCGCGCGATTCATGCTCGCTCGACATTGACGCAAATGGGAGCGATATGCTGAAGGCGCACCTCGCCCCCAACGCATCCGGGAAGGTCCTGGCATTCGGAAGTTCGAAGGCTATCGAAGCAACGGAGTACGAGGATGCGCTACATGCTTGCGGCGGGACTTGCAGGGGCGCTTGGGCTGACTATGAGCACAACGGCGCTCGCGGCTACGATCACCGTTAATACTGTTTCAGACGAGTCGACCAGCGGAATCGGTTTGTGCAGCCTGCGCAAGGCGATCAACAACGCTAACGCAGAGTCAGACACGACTGCAGGCGACTGTATCGCTGGAACTCGTGCGGACACGATCAACTTCAGCGTTAGCGGGACCATCATACTGAGCCGCACCCTTCCGGCCATCGAGCATATCCTTAAAATTGATGGGACGGGCCAGAGAATTACAGTTGATGGCGCCGATCGTTATCAGGTTGTCGCGGTAAAGCTCGGCGCCGCGCTAAACCTTAAATCCGTAACTGTCGCTAACGGGTACGATTCGTCTTCAGCCGGCGGTGGCATTCAGAACCAAGGTAGGCTCACCGTCACGAAAACCATCTTCTCCGGCAACAGCGCGCCCGAGGGCGGCGGTATTGAGAACGAGGGTACCTAGCCGTCATTGAAAGCACCTTCGTCGGTAACAGCGCCACGGTAATCGGCGGCGGCATAGACAATCGCGGTAGGCTGACCATAGCGACGAGCATCTTCTCCGGCAACAGCGCGCCCGAAGAAGGGGGCGGCGGCATTGAAAATTACCAAGGTACGCTGACTATCACGAAGAGCGCTTTCTCTCGCAACGCCTCCTCGTCCGGCCAAGGCGGCAGCATTCAGAATTACCAGGGTACGCTGACTATCACGAAGAGCGCCTTCTCTCGCAACAGTGCCCCCAACGGCGGCGGCATTGACAATTTCGGTAGCCTCACCATTAGCAACAGCACCTTCTTAGGCAACAGCGCCACCAGCGCGTTCGGCGGCGGCATTTTAAACGATGATACACTGACTATCACCAGCAGCACCTTCTCTGGCAACAGCTCTAACTACGGCGGCGGAGCCATCGAGAACTACGCTACGCTTACTACCACCAACAGCACTTTCTCTGGCAATAGCTCTGCCGCCGGCGGCGGCATTGAAAACGACGTGAATGGTACGGTAACCGTCATCAACAGCACCTTCTCCGACAATAGCTCCGGCTATGGCGGGGGTATTGAGAACCACAATGGTAAGGTGACCATCACCAACGGCACTTTCTCTGGCAACAGCGCCTATCCCGGCGAGGGCGGTAACATTCAAAACTACGGGGTACTGGCTAGCCTCAGGAGCACTATTTTAGCAGCCAGCAGTGGCGGCGATTGTGCCGGAACCATAACCGACGTGGGCTACAATATCGCCGAAGACACCACGTGCAGATTCGAAGCAGTCGGAAGCCACAACCGCATAAATCCGAAACTCGACCGGAGTGGCCTTCGAAACAACGGTGGGCCAACACGGACGGTCGCGCTTGAATTTAGCAGTCCGGCGATAGATGCGATCCCGGTCGCTGAGTGCATTAATCAGGCCTCGCCGCCGAAGCGGATTACTACCGACCAGCGGGGCTTTCCGCGCGCCTGTCAAGGAACAGTCGCCTGTGACATAGGCGCCTATGAATACCAGCATTAGAGTGTGCCGAGCACCCTCAGGCGCTCCCACCCTCGGGCAATGCTAGCTATGTCGGCCCAACGTATGACGGCGCGGCAATGACGCCCTGCAGGTGCGGGTGTCGTGCACTGCGACGCGACCGTCCCCTCGTGTGGCTGTATTCCCATAATCCGCGCTATGGCGCATCGAAGACGTTCGCAGACTCGGTTGCCGTCATACATGCGGCGATCGAGGCATTCACCCATCGCCGGATGCAACCATCCGCATCATAGCCGTTCTGCAAAACCGTCTCACGGCGTGGGGGATTGTTTGCGGTAAAGCCTTGAAGATACCAAACAATGTTGAAAAATCCTGGAGCCGAATCGTCCAGACCTCATGTTATAACACGGGTTATAGTTATAGCAGTACTCACGCCCGGCAAAATAGATTAGCAAATGAACCGTGTTCGCTGTCGAACTTGGATAAAGGCTGATGTCCGCCCTTGTGCCGGGTCGCGCGCAAGACGTGTCACTGAATGATACGAAACTGCATTGGTCAAGAGGCGGTTCGCCTTCGCCGGCCTATCGGAATCGCTCCACTGTTTGCCGTACCTGGGGATAAATGGATGATGCTGGCGATTGCTGTAGCGGAAATTCCGATTTCCAAGCGAGAGGGAGAACCAATCCACCCCATTGGCCAACACTTCTTAGAAATTTACATGTCGTTGTCATCCAATATTCCTCGACAAGGTCACAAGGACGGGACCGCCATCCTATCCTCGCGTTCGATAAGATCCCCAATCAACAGGAACTCGTTTCGAATAATCAGGTGGCACGGGACAAACTTCCGATGAAGGTGCCGCTCTCATAACGGTCTCATTCTCGAACCAGGTCTCGGGCATCGCTATCGTTGCGGATTCCCGCAAATCGATGATGGCGTAATCAGTGCTCCGGAGTCCATGCCAAGAACTCGATTCGAGCGACAATGAATGGATCCAACCACCGGCACAAAACCATCTTTGCCACTGTGAGGCCCTCGCCCCACCGCCCTTCGGTGCGGTCGGGCAAATTACTGAACGAGCAGCGTGGTATTCGGAGCTTTCTCGAAATGCGGCAGCACGGCCGTCGGAGCTCGGCCGAGATGCTCAAGCGGGTAGGCCGTTAACAGACTGATAAGCAATAAGGTTGAAAGGTCAACATAATTGGTGATAGGTCTCCGCAGACGTTGGTCGGGCGCCTGAGGCGGATATCGGTAACACGCAGCTAATTGTGTAGAAGCATTGGAGCGCTTGAAGAACAATTGCCCGTTGCGGGGCTTCGGAGCACCGCCATGAAGAAATATCAGCACGTTGCGCGCTTTACGCCGGGCCTGGCGGAAACGGTGCAGCAGAAGCAGGTGGTGGACTCTATGTCTCCTCGGGGAGTGGGCGGAGTCCAACTCCACGGTTTCGGCTAACAGAGCCACAGGGGGATCAGGTGGTGTGGGATCGTGCCTGATTTGTGCTGGCGGTGGTTTAGTCTCTAGTGGAAGCGGGGGAGATGGACAGGGAGCTGGCTTGTTCGTTGGAACGGGCGCCGTAAGGCTACGGGGGACGACTCTATCCGCCAATTCGGCCACGGGTGGCACTGGTGGTGCGAATATGGCTAGCGAAAATATATTGTGCCACGGGAACGGCGGCTCTTCGCTCGGGCTGGCATTTTCGTCAATGGCGGCAGCTTTAGAATCGCCAATAATACACTGTTTGCGAATCAGGCGAAGGGCGGATCGAGCGAACTCTGTTTTGGCGTCGCCACAAGTACGAGTGCCGCAGGGGGGGACGCCGCCGGTGGTGGTCTATACATCAGCAGCGGTGGTGTCTCACTCACGGGCGACACCGTCACTTCCAATCTCGCGCTGACCGGATTCGGTAACCGTGGTTCAAGTTCCGGCGGCGGGATAGCCAACGCCGGCGCAACCAGCCTGGTCACCAACACGACACTGATAGGGAACAATCCCAGGACTCGGGTAGCACCAGCAACGGTGACGATGTTCTGGGCGCGATCACATCTTCGTACTCGCTGATCGGTCAAACCGCTGGTGCGGCGATCACCGACGATGGCGGCAACATCTTCAACGCAAATCCTGTGCTGAACCCTGGCGGTCTTCGGTCGAACGGGGGACCGACCCAGACCGTTGCGTTGGAGAGCGGCAGCCCGGCGATCGATACGGGAGACAATTCTGTCTGTTCGGCGCTGATGCCTACCGGCCGGGGTAAAATCGACCAGCGCGGCATCGCGCGTTTCCGCCACGGCGACAACCTCTGCGACATCGGTGCCTTTGAATACCTCACATTGCTGGTTCAACCAACATCCTTGTCCTTTGGTTCCGAACCGGTTGGCCGCCAGACTCCATCTCAAAGGGTATCGATGACCAATAATCAGACGACTAGTGTTACCCTGAGCAGCAGTATCGGAGGTGCAGACCCGTTAGACTTCGTAATAGTGAGTTCCACCGCGGCGGCAGCCCCGCCGCTCATCCCAGCTGCACCATCTCGATAGCCTTTAAGCCTCGCGCGGTGGGGACGCGCAGCGCGGTGCTAACCGTGAGTAATAGCCCCGATTCCACCAGCCCCTATCACTTCATACTCACTGGCGTAGGCCGATAAACTAGCGCGTGCAGGGGTTACAGTTCACCGAAAATTCCAACAGGCGACCAATATTCGCCAAACCCATTGGGCTTTAAACACCAAGACCGACATGTAAGGATCGCTCCCCTTTACCAGGAAAAGGTTTCGGTGGTTGTCTGTTTTTTTACACTGCCTCTCGAAACGCTGTGCACGTTAGCACTCACTAACTAGCCAATAGGGTCGAGGATTGAATCGTTCAAACGCCCACAACTCGCACCAGCCTTTGGAGGGAGACCATGACAAACTATCAGAACGTCGCGCGGGAGCTGATGGTGGTCGAGCGGACGGCGTGTTGGAACCCGCGCGGACTGTTCGGGATCCGTAATGCCCATGTTGCGCACGAAATGGATCAGGAACGCTAGATCGCCGGCGGCACCGCATTTATCGTAGTCGCGATCCCCAAGGCGACTGGCGTACTCGTCGATTTTCGCGGTGACACGATTTCCGCGCTGCGCACCGCGCCGGCAAATTCCTAAGAATCGACGCCGGAGCGAAGGCAGAGACGAACAGACTGGCACGACCGGCACGAATTAACTAAAACTTGTCCTATTTGACGCGGAGCTAGATGCTGTGGCGGAATAAGTGGAAGTCGAACAGGCGGTTACGATGCGGGGTTGCCCGCGCGACTACCATGGCAAGGGACATCTTCGCAGCGACAATTGCATTGTGGCGAAAGCTAATAGTCCATTTATGGCCGCTGCTGATAATAGGGCCACGGCCACGGCCGCACAGCTATCCCTACTTCAACTGGAGGCTGTCGAGCGGGTGCGCGAGCAGCCAGCTTGTCCAGGTTACAAGATTGGGAGGATAGCCCGGCACGCTACTCTCGCCCCAAGCCCAGCTCTTGTTGCTCCAAGGCAGAGTAAGAACTTTGTAAGTGTTATTAGCCCAGATGTTGGTTGGATCCGCAAATACGCTCGGCTCACGGGGGGTTGCAGCATCTATCAAGCCGGTGGGTTTCTCGAAAGGGCCGTTCCCGACTAGGATGGTGTTGTTTGTTACCTGAGTGTCGGTAACGATGAAGATTTTTTTTTGATGCGACCTGGTGCCCACGACGTTCCAAACCAGGATCCCGCCGGTCGCGTCATCGGTTATAGCGTTGCCGCTGATTCGTCCATGGTCCGAGCCTGTATAAACGATTTCTCCTTGTCCATTGCCATAAACAATATTATTGATGATCGTTCCGTAGCGGCTGACCTCATAACGGATTCCGGCCCACGAGTTGTTGTACGAAGTATTGTGGTCGTAGGTGTTGTAGGTGCCGCCGGCGTCGGTGAAAAGCCCAACTCCATCGTTATTGTGGACTATATTGTTCCTGATCATGATGTGATGGCCCGAAAATTTCGTCCCTCCGGCCTCGATTCCAGGTCTCACGCTATCAATATTGTTGTGCACTGCAATATTGGAGTCGAAAAGGCCGCCGGTGATTCCGCCTGCAGCCATGCCCCCTTCGCCGTTATCATGCAGGTTGTTGGTCAATACCTTAACACTATTGCCAGTCTTCTTGACCTTGACACCCCACCCGTGATTCAGGCGAATCTCGTTGTTCTGAATCAGCCAGCTTGGCCCCCCTGGCGCCACCGCGCCTGATTCGATGGGTGGCGCATACTTCTCGATCGTTAGATTCTTGATTGTAATGTTTGATGCGGTCCCCTCAAAAGCGTAATTGTACGCGCCGAGTTCCACTGTATGCGAGTTCGGGTTATCGCCCAGGAACATATAGATATTGTTTTGATCAACCCCACGGCCTGAAGTGAAGGCGTAGTACCAGCTTCCCGACACCACATTGGCCAGCGAGGTAACGTGAGTGTAATCGACATTATCAACGTACAAATCCTGGACGTAAATGCATCCCGGGTTGTTGGGTAGACAACATACTCCACTCACCGAGGGGCACTGCGGAGTGGGGAGCGGGGTGCCGCCCACTGTAGTCCAATATCGGACACCTCCTATACAAACAGTTGTCCAGCCGGTCAGCAACTTGGCTCCATTCATGTCCGCGCCCGCCCGGCCGATGAAGCTGTCGCCGTCCTTCAACGACGTAACGCTATTCCCACGGTAGATACCAGGCAGAAGGACGAAGGTGGTGCCAGCCGGGTTATTCTTGACGGCGTTTTGGATATTGTTCCCGGGCAACAACCTGATCGTAGCCGCGCCCGCCACGCTAGTAGAGGTGAGTATAAGCCAGAGAGCTATTAGAGACGTTCCAGCCGCGAAGCCGACAAGATTGATTCGCGATTCAAAGTTCCGCCCCATTTCCGGTGAAAGTGTTTGTTCCCTGGCATCCGCCACACGTCTGGTAATTACTTCACCTACACTTGATTGGAGCCTCATGTGGATCCCCCAATGGCCGGCATTTGCTAGTAGTTTTGGGGCCGGTCTGAATTGAATGGCGATAGCTCACCGCTGGCGTCGGTAGTCGTTGTCCCATCGTCGCGCTACGACAACACTGAGAATTCCGTCGGATTGCCGGCTACAACCGTCTTCCGTTCAGGCTTTCGTCCACTTGAACGTACGTCTCCAGCCCGGGAAGGCTGGAAACAAAGGCAAAGCCCGGTCAGATCTTTATGCTTGTTCAAGCCGAAGCAGTCCGAATCGAGGGGAGAGCGGCACCCTCCGAAGGTATGAAGCGAAGTCGGTTCTTGTAGCTGGACGGAACAGTGCAGAACCCAACTCTTATAGCAGCCTCGGTTTTCCGCCGACATGAGCCTCCCCCGCCGTGCAGAGCGAGTTTCCGCTGAACAGAAAAACTCTGATTGAATGTCTATTCAACAGAGTATAGACAATTCGTATACGATAACACGCAAGCAAGGTCACCCCCGAGTGATTAAATAAGATGCCTAGCAGGCTGAGGAAAAATTGGGATTTGCGGTGAATTTCTCTGGCAATTTGAGTTTACGACTGGCGGTGAAGGTGAGTAGGTGGGCCCGAGGCCCTCTGTTACTCGGGCTCGGACCGTGGCC
>Ga0073928_10007994_pt1 | contig 13446 bp, 14 predicted proteins | sample PaiPotPPA55metaG_FD_76969 | JGI IMG/M metagenome (GOLD analysis project Ga0073928, IMG submission 76969) | Iron sulfur acid spring bacterial and archeal communities from Banff, Canada, to study Microbial Dark Matter (Phase II) - Paint Pots PPA... ...
AACTTCTTCCGGGTCTTCTTGGATTGGATCACAGGTGCATTCATAGTTGCTTTATCTCGCCATGTCTCTCTTTACCTGTGTCCGTTCTTTCGCGCAGGCCCATATCGTGCGCGACTGGATTTCAATCGTCCAAGTGTCATCGTGATTTTTCATTCAGCAGCAATACGCATGCACCTGCCACTCGTGAAGGGGTCGAAAACATTTCAATTGGACTTACAGAGGAGTCCGTAACATGGCCTACACCTGCGAAATGGCGATGCTTCTCCCTCTCCCCTTCAGAAGGGGAGAGGGTCGGGGTGAGGGGTCCGTTTCTGCCGTCTATCCTGCGGTCTCCTTTGTAACGATACTAAGACCCCTTCCGGGTCTTTTGACCCGTCACCGCCGAGAGCGTACGCACGCGGACCATCGCATGCACCTCTTGGTTTACTGGGAAGCGGGAAACAACAGTTCATTGCCGTCTGGATCGAGAACCTTGATCACGTCGTAACCCCACCAGGACTTCTCGTGAGGGATCGACCGCTCGACAATTTCGCGGCAAAGCTCGGTGAGCCCGTCTGGCGTCAGCTCCACGAACAAGCGCCCCTTGTCTGTCCGAGCGCCGTCCTCGCAAAGAATGATCTCGCATTCCGCGCGATTGACTTGACAGACCTTGCCCGCGCCGTTGCCTTCATGCCAACCCTTCTCGAAGCTGAGCAGGTCGACGTAGAACCGAAGTGCGCAGTTCACGTCGGCAACGAAGAACACAGGTCGCGCGTACCACTGATGAGTCACTTGCTTAATCACGGTCGTCTTGCTCATGTGGATTCCTAACAATAGGAATAAGCATTTGGGCATGTTGGCGTCAAACCCAAACGCCGCGCCGCCCGCGCCAGGCCGTGCCTTGGCTCATAATCACCCAAAGGCAACGGTCAGCCGCTATCGGGGGTATCCCCCCATAGCGTCGGGTTCCGCTTGGCGCTAACTTAATCGTCGGTGCGCCGTTGGAATGTATCTGAGGGCCACTGCAACCATACAATGAAAGCACGATGCAAATATATGACCGCAACCGGGTTCGCAACCGTCCTGGCTGGCGCTATTTTGGTGACGGGCCTCCTTGTCCCGGCCCGGGCCGGAGATAAGAAGGTGGATCCAACCGGGACATACTTCTGGACTGCGCCGGGACGCAACGGCGGGCCGGATCGGACGAACACCCTTGCGCTGAAGCTCGACGGTGACAAGCTGAAGGGCAACCTGACGACGCCGGGACGCGGCGGAAAAGCCACCACCACCGAAATCAGCGACGGCAAAATCACCGGCGCGGACGTTTCGTTTTGTGTGGCCCGTTCGTTCAACGACAACACGGTCACGAACAAATATTCCGGCACGCTCGCGGACGGCGTCATCAAGGGGAAAATGGAATTTATGCGGAACGGTGAAGCTCAGTCCCGCGACTGGGAGGCAAAGATTCAGCGATAATCCAGCGCCCCGTGGCGCAATTTGGTTTCGTCTTACTCGTATTCATTGTGCGCTCCCGTATTTGTATTTGTTGTGGCGAGCCGATGTCGGCGACGGGAAACAGCCCGTCCCGCAACCCGAATCTTTGCGCCCCGTGTTTGGGTGTCGTTGACGACCAGCCAGAGTCGAGTGAAAGCGCGCCGTCCGAATCGAGTTCGGGCATCCTTGAGGTTCTCGGGAAAACTGGGTAAGGGTTGCCACCCTTCCCCAGAAACCCGCTTCGAAGCAACTTTCTGCGGATATGAAAACCAGAATTCTTCAGAATTCATTACGCGTCAGTCTTCTGCTTGCATTTGCAGCTATCCCGATGCGTCTTCAGGCGGACGGAGGGACAGAATCGACGGGATCAAAAATTTACGACGAGCTTGCGGATGGAAGCGAACAGGTTGCCAAAGCAATAGTCCTCGCCACCAAAGATCACAAACGAATCCTTTTGGAGTTCGGTGCGAATGGGTGTGGTTGGTGTATCAAGCTGCATAAACTGTTCGAGAGTGATAAAACCATCAGCGAGGAACTGAAAGCGAATTATGTTTTCGCATTGATCGACAACAATAAGGAGCATGATAAGGAACACAATAAGAATTTAGTTGTGAAGTATGGAGCCGAATACAACTTCGGATGGCCTTTTCTGGTCGTACTGAACACCGATGGCACGCATCTTGTCACAAAAAATACGGGAGACTTAGAAGAAGGCGATCATCACAACCCACAGAAGGTATTGGCTTTCTTGAAAGAGTGGGAACCTAAGCGATGATGCGCATTGTGTTTGACCGTTTGCTTCAGCGAGCGCCACTTCGTCGCTTCCGTTCCGCCTCCGCGGTTGACATCTTTGGCCCGGCTTGGCTGAGTTCTGAACGTTGGACCTCATTAAAGATTATGTCGAAACACCGTTCGCTTCTGATGATAGTCGCACTTCTTTTTTCTTTGACTTTGGTGTCCTCGGAAACAGTTCGCGAGCAATTGAAGAGCGATTCCAAGTTTCACCTTTATGCAGTCATCTTCGGCATTACAGTCAACACCAATTCCAAGATTGATGGCTTTCGTGTGGCCAAAATTACTGATCCGAGGTCCGGCACGACTGACCCAGTGGATGTCAAAATACCGAAGAAGTTTGTCGAGGCAGCCCGCAGGAAGCTCGCTGCCACGAAGAAATATGAGCCAGAATTCAAAGATGGGAGGCCGATAGAGTTTTTCACGTATCTTTTGTATTCCCCAGGGCATCCGGAAATCGTAATCAGTGATTTGGATGTTTCACTTGCTAAGCAACCATGATTTCCAACAAATTCGCACCGGCCAACACAGGATGACGCTTTCCATTCCGCGTTCGCGGAGTCAACCGGCTGCGCGCCAATGGGCTGGCAAGAGGCCGAATAATACTTCGATTATTCGAATACTTGGTATGGACAATTCGTATACTACATGTAGATTGTCGTGCGAAGGGGTTGCAGCCGCCGCGCCGAGGCAGTGCCATGGCGCGGCAAATGCAGGTGCTCTTTGACATCGAAGAAGTGGTGCGTGACCCGCCTTCGCCCCAAAGCTGTCTGCGGAGCGGCGAGCGCGTGATTGGAGAGCTTCGTTCCGTCGGGCCTGTTCGGGGCACGCCAAGGGCGCGGGCCGGGCCAGTTTCAGCCGGTAACAGAAGGCTACGGTAACCCACGGAAGGCTGCGGAAGGCGAAAAATATTTTTCGTGCCGAAGCCGGACCCAAAGGCGGCGGAAGTCAGGACGGTATTGAGCTTCGCTGCCTTCACGTGTTTTTTCTCTGCGTTTCTCGCGTCTCGGCGGTTGATGGGCAGGGTGGCGCTGCCGGCCTAATTGGCTCGGTGTTTGCGTCCTTTGCGTCCGCTCGCCCCGAACTCCGATAAATCGCGAGCGAGTGTTTTCGGGGTTGCGTCCTTCGAGTGAGGAACCAAGCCCCAGATTGACACTTTGGCGAGCCTCCTAACGGTTTCCTAACGGTTTGTTGTTGATTGACATAGCAAAATTGCTAAGGATTTCGCACATTTCTTCGGCAAATCGTCGATCTTTAACGTTAAAATAAGGGGGTTAACGGTTTGAAAGTGGATTTGGACCAATGTTTATAGGGCTCCTAACGGGTTAACGGTCTGTACGGGGGTAATGGGGGGTGGCAGGGCATCGTCCTCGTCCTCGTCCTCGTTTTTCGGCGGGGTGGTGGGGTTTTCCCTTCTTAATGATAATCTTAATCGTAATCGTAATCCTCCTCGTCCTTGTCCTCGAAATTCAGACGGCCTGCACGCCCTTCCCTCCGCGAAGGCGGAAGGGAGGCCGAAGAAGCCAACAAGCGCTAGCAGCGTCCAATACCGCGTGCTACCGCCAAATACCGCCATAGAAAGTTTTCCCGAGGTGATACCCCCGCGTCGGGAAACGTGCCCAATCTCCCCTCAATCAAAGTGAATCAAACCGAATCAAACCGAATCAAACCACAAAACACGACGGGAAGGAGCCCACTGCTCGATAGACCCCAGCGCGGCGCATCTTGGCACTGCCCCCGGAGCGCGGCTGTGCCTCCGAGGCCAGCCGCAGCAGCTTCGCCAGGAGAAGCCTACGGAACCCAATGCCACACTACTCCTTCGGGACGCCCTGCCCCGAAAGCTTTCGGGGGTCTTTCAGACACAGCCGCGCTCCGTCCCATTTTCGTTTGGGAGCAGTGCCGAGATGCACCCCCCCGCGCGGCGCATCTTGGCACTGCCCCCGGAGCGCGGCTGTGCCTCCGAGGCCAGCCGCAGCAGCTTCGCCAGGAGAAGCCTACGGAACCCAATGCCACACTACTCCTTCGGGACGCCCTGCGGCTGGTATTTCAGACACAGCCGCGCACCGTCCCATTTTCGTTTGGGAGCAGTGCCGAGATGCCCCCCCGCGCGGCGACCCGGGCGCTAATTGACTTGGCACGAGAATGCTCTACTCTTGGCCAAACTGAGGATGGCATCGTGTTGTTTCCTCCCGCTTATCATACAGGCTCGCCCTCGCGCGTCGTAATTACCGGCGCGGGCATCATCACTGCCTTGGGCCAGGGTTGGCGGCCTAATGCGGAGGGATTTCGCAACGGCCGGGTCGCGCGCCGGCCTGTGACCTTGTTCGATGTTTCGCGACAGCGAGTAAAGGTCGCCGTCGAAGTGGACATCCCTGATGAGTTGCCGGCGACGCGGCTGGGTGAACGCGAAACGCGCCGGATGGATCGCGCGGCGAAATTGCTTTTGCTGGCCGCGCATGAGGCCTGGCAGCAATCCGGATGGGAGCCGGCCGAGCACTTGCCCTTGGTGCTGGGCACGACGAGCGGCGAGATGAAATTGGGCGAGGCCTATTATCAGCAGGCGGTTCAGTCGCCCATTGCTCGCCGGGGGCAGGCCACGCGGGTCCTGTATTACCAAGCGCAGCAGCAAGGCATGCTCGTGGCCAAAGCGCTGGGCGTGGGCGGACCGCTGACCTTCATCGCCAACGCCTGCGCTTCGGGAGCCAACGCCATTGGCCACGCTTGGGACCTGGTGCGGCGCGGCCACGCGCAACGGTCGCTCACCGGCGGCTTCGAAGCGTTGAGCCAGCTTGTTTTTTCCGGGTTCGATTCTTTGCAGGCGCTATCGCCGACAGAATGCCGGCCCTTCGACGCGCGGCGCGACGGCCTGGCCCTGGGCGAGGGCGCGGCGGTGCTGGCGATCGAATCTCTCGAATGCGCTCGGCGCAGGAACGCCAATATTCTCGGGGAGATCGTGGGATACGGCGCCAGCACCGATGTGCATCATCTGACGCAACCTCATCCGCAAGGCGACGCGGCATTCGCCTCGATGGAAATGGCCTGCCGCATGGCAAGACTGGCTCCGGAGGAGATTGGATATATTAATGCCCACGGCACAGGCACGCCGCTCAACGACAGCGCCGAGGCCGCTGCCATCAATCGATGGGCCGGCGCGCGCGCGCGGACGCTGCCGGTCAGTTCGACGAAGTCCGGCGTCGGCCACCTCCTGGGGGCCGCGGGTGCGGTGGAAGCCGTGGTGTGCCTGATGGCGTTGCGCGAGCAGTGGTTGCCGCCGACGTCCACGTTGCAAACGCCGGAACCGCTCTGCGAATTTCCCATCGTGCAAAAAGCGGCCGACGCGAAACTCGATTATGCGCTGACCAATTCGTTTGGGTTCGGCGGCGCTAACGCGACCTTGATCCTGCGGAGGTGGGCTTGAGCGTCTTCATCCGCGGTTGCGGAGCGGTATCGCCCGCAGGATGGGGAGTAACGGCGCTAGCCAATTGCCTCGTCCGGGGCGAGCCGGTCCCCGCAAAGGACATCGTCCGTCCCGGCTGGACTCAGCCGCTGCGCGGAAGGACCGTGCCGCCACCTTCCACGAGGCCAGCTTTTCTCGCACACCCGCGTCTGCGGCGAACCAGCCCGATCGCACAATACACAGTTGCGGCGGCGCTCGAGGCCTTGGGGCAAAACGCTCCGCAGCCAGGCCGAGACTTGACCAAACTCGGCATCGTCGTTTGCGTGATGGCGGGCTGCGTGAACTATTCACGGCGGTTCTATGCCGAAACGCTGAAAGACCCGGCGACGGCCAGTCCGCTGGTATTTCCCGAGACGGTGCTCAACGCGCCCGCCAGCCATCTGGCGGCATTCCTCGGGGCCACGGCGATCAATTACACCCTGGTCGGCGACCAGGGAACGTTTTTGCAAGGAATCGCCCTGGCTGCCGATTGGCTGCGGGACAAACGCGTGGACGCGTGTCTCGTAGTCGCTGCGGAAGAAATCGACTGGCTAACTGCCGATGCAGCAAAGCTCTTCGATCCGGAAGTAATCGTAGGCGAGGGTGCGGGAGCCTTATACCTGAGCGGCGATGCCGGCGACGGCCCGGCGGTGCGGTTGGAAGCGATTACTGGCGCCCACTTGTTCACGACGAGCCAGATGCGACGACAGGCGCCTCGACGCGCCCGTGCCGAACTCGGCTCTAGCCGCCCGGATTCGATGCTTTGCGACGGCGTGCAAGGGGCACCGCGACTGGACCGGGATGAAATCGATGCCTGGCGGGATTGGACGGGACCGCGGCTGTCGCCCAAGATGGTGTTGGGCGAGAGTTTCGTGGCGGGCGCAGCATGGCAATGCGTTGCGGCGGTCGATTTGCTTCGCCGCGGCCAGCATTCGGTGGCGGACGTCAGCGTCGTCGGCTCCAATCAGCAAGCCATCGCCGCACGCTTTGTTGCCGGACCCCAAACCAATTGAAGCGCTGGACAGGACGACTAACCTATGTCAATCTTCCGGGAAAGCCAAAGCGCAGGCCCGGGGTGAAACACCCCATTCGCCCGGCAGGCGACGTGCCCGATTTTGAGAACAATCCAATGAACGAAATCAAAGAGCAAATCAAAGCGATGCTGGTCGAAAACCTCATGTTGCAGGTGTCGGCAGAGCAAATCGCCGACGACCAGCCGTTGTTCGGTCCCGGCAGCCTGGGGCTCGACTCGGTCGACGCATTGCAGATGGTGGTGGCGCTGGACAAGAGCTTTGGACTCAAGATCGCCGATCCGAATGCCGCCAAGCAGATCCTGCACAGCGTGAATACGATTGCTCGCGCCGTCGAGGAAAAGGTCGCCGCCTGATATGCGGTGGTCGCGCGCGCACGGCCCGGAGCAAAGAATTCGAAGACTGCCTCCGCTTCGATCCATCGGCAGCAGAGCCCGGCTTCCTTCCTGACCATGGCGGAGACCCTTTATGATGCACTGATAATTGGGGGCGGACCGGGCGGCAGCGCGGCGGCCACGTTCCTGGCTCGCGCGGGCAAACGTGTTCTGCTACTCGAAAAGGAACGCTTTCCGCGTTTTCACATTGGTGAATCGCTTTTGCCCTATAATCGGCGGATCTTCGAAGAAATGGGAGTATTGCCGACGCTCGAGGCGGCCGGCTTTCCCCGTAAGTTTGGAGCGCAGTTTCACCTGGGCAATGCCACCAAGTGCCTCAAACTGGTCTTTCGCAATGGCTGCTTCACGCGCGAAGCCGCAGCGTTCCAGGTAGAGCGGGCAACTTTCGACCATTTGCTTCTGAAGCACGCGGCCGCGTGCGGTTGCGAAGTCCGCGAAGGTTGGACGGCCGGCAAATTTACGAGTGATTCCAACCAGGCGGCGCTCGAGGCCCGCGGTCCCAACGGGGAAAGTTCTACTCTGCGGGCGGCCTTCCTCATTGACGCGAGCGGCCGCGCCAATTTCACCGGCAACCAGGAACGCCTGCGCGTGATTCATCCGAAACTCAAGAAGCTCGCGCTGTTCGGGCATTTCGAAGGCGTGGCGTTGGATGAAGGCCCCGCTGGAGGCGACACGGTCATTGTGCGCCTGGACAACAAGTGGTTTTGGGTAATCCCAATTTCGCCGAGCAAAACCAGCGTTGGTTGCGTGATGGATCAGGAAGAGTTTGCGCGGGCCAAACAATCGCCGGCAGAGGTCTTCCAACGGATTTGGCAATCGAGCGAAGCGATGCGTCAGCGAATGAAAAATGCGACGCTGACCAACGCCATCCAAACCACAGGCGATTTCTCATATTACAACCGCCGGCTGGTCGGCCCACGCCTCGTCCGCGTGGGTGACGCCGCGGGCTTCATGGACCCGATTTTTTCGGCGGGTGTTTACCTGGCGATGTTTTCCGGCAAGCTGGCCGCGGAGTCCGTCCTCGGGGCTTTGGCCGAGGGCAGTGACGGCAAATCCCGGTTGGCGTCGTACGAGAAGCGGGTGTTTCGGGCGATGCGGCTTTATTGGGAATTAGTCGAGGGGTTTTATACGACGCCGTTCATGGAACTCTTCATGGAACCGCGCCCCAAATTTGATTTGCCGGATGCCATCGTCGCCGTCTTGGCGGGAGAACTGGATGGGGATTGGAAGTTGGACTGGCGGAGGCGGCTGTTTTTCTGGTTGATCAAATTGCAGGCGCGCTGGCCGCTGGTGCCGAGAATCGACTTTGAGGAAAGTCAATCTAATTTGCGCGTCGAAGAGAAAAATCCGCCGGTGGAAGCGTAGCTTCGAATGGATATGATTGTGCCCCGCAAACGCCCGCCGGGCCGCGGCCCGTTCAGGCGGCTTCGAGCGTCATCACTTGGATCGGCTTCTCCTCTTTCGGCGGCGCGCCATTCGAAAAAGCAAGATAAAGGAACGCCAAAATGTTGATCAACGGCACCCAGAGCAGGAGGCCGACAACCGCGCTCTTGCCGCGCGCTTTGGCAATTTTCAGCGACCAGAGGATACCGGCGAGGAGATTGAGGCCCGGCACAAGGAAAGCCAGCAGCCACCAATAGGACATGTTCGCGGCCCCAAGCAGAGGGACCGATTGAAGCAGCGGCACCCAAACCAGCGGGCCGGGTTGGAGGCCGGTTTTCTCGCAGATCAACTTGCAGCAATGGCAAAAGAAAAAGTAAAGCAACACCGCAATCCCCAGCGCGGCTTGCGCCACCCAGGATCGAATCAACCCCGGCTTCATCAGCGGCTCCAGCAGCCGCTTGCGCCAGGTCTCCTGGAGTTGCTTCTCCATTTGCCGGATCTGCGGCGCGCTGATTTTCGAATAGGTTTGCTTCGCCCAGGCGGCAGTATTGGCGGAGGTCATGGCCGGCTTGGCCGGCGCGTCGTAACCCAGTTGCACCCGCAGTTCCGGTGACAGGTCCTTGAGTTTGATACTGGCCATGCCGCTGGAATGGAGAATGAAAATGTAGGTCGGCGCCTTGGACGTCACTGTCACGTTTGTGTACGTCACTGTCCCAATTTGGAGCACGCCGAACGTCTGCTCTGTCGAAGCCGCCGCCGGCCCCGGACGGAGCAAGGCGGCGGCAAGCGCCCACCAAATTAGGCTGCGGAGAAATCCAGAATGGCCCATGCTGCGCATTCAAAGGCACGATCCATGCCACTCCCTTTGGACTGGCATTGCACGACGGGAACTGCTTTCTTGGATTCCCGCAGGCTGTTGGCAAAGAGTATGACGCAGGACATTTTGCAGTCGGACTTGGACATTGCCAGAAGGCTGATAAGGGACCGTCGTCCCGACGCCGAGATTGTCGCAGCGTTGATTCGTCGCGGGGTTGCAGCCGATAGGGCCGCCCTGGTCGTCAATGAATTGCGCCTCGGCAAACCGGTGCGCCCGGTGGATTCATTCCCGGGGGAACTCGCATCGTCGCCGCAATACGGCGCCGAGCGCCAGGAGCCCGGGCCCGATTTCGAGCGCCAACATCGCCCGGCTTTACGACCTCGTGGTGCCGGCAGCCACCCGCGGTCCGGCGATACCGCAGCGAGCTCACTGCTCGCGCGAAGGGTTACCGTCGTCTGCGTGAGTGCTCTGGTTGTGGTCATTTGCTCGGGCGCGCTCTACTTTGCGTGGCGATCAAGCCAGCGTCATCCTTCGCCGATGGCCGCGACTGTCATGCCGAGCGAAAATAATGGGGTGACCGCAACTTACGCAGCATCCGATCTGGTTTTGGAATTGCAACCCGACGGCCTGCACATTGGCCGGAACCTGGTCACGCCCCGCAACGCTTGGCGCGCCGTGTCCGAAGTCATCGGCCTGCCCACGCGCACCAACAGGACCGATCAACCGAAGTCGGTCATCTACGCCTACGATCGGCACGGGCTTTTGGTTTACTCCGGAGAAGGCTCCGGTGATGACTCCATCATGCTGGATTTCGACGCCTTGGGCGGGACCAACGGCACGACGCTGCCGTTCGCCGGCACGCTCAAATTCGAAACCAATCTCATCCACGCGGACACCGACGCCGGCACCCTGGCCTCCATCAAAAAGTTTGGCCTGAGCAATCCGGGAAACGATGCCGGCACGTTTCGGGGCCGCTGCAACAACCTGGACCTGTATTTTGCCTATTTGAAAACCTCCTCCCGCCTGAGTGTCATCCAAATCAATTTGAAAGAGCCCTGATTATTTCGCCAAGGAATCCGCCTCCTCACGTCGGCGGCTACATTTAGGACGAGCATTCGAATCTCCATGGGGTTGCGCAGGTTCGACTACATGGATGGACCGGCGCCAGGATCGGCGTCGAAGTGGGTCACGATAGTGATCAAAGGCATGAACATCGCGATGACGATGCTGCCGACGACCACGGCCAGAAATAAAATCAGGATCGGCTCGAGCAATGAGCTCATCGAGTTCACCGCGTTGTCCACCTCGTCCTCGTAGTTGTCCGCGATTTTCATCAACATTTCCGGCAAGGCCCCGGTTTGCTCCCCGACGTCCACCATGCCAGCGACCATTGCCGGAAAAACGCGCGAGCCCTTCAAAGTCGGCGCAATCGGGTCGCCCTCCTTCACCCGCTCGTGTACCGTCGAAATCACCTGGCCGACGATGGCGTTGCCCGCTGTCGTCTTTACAATCGTCAATGCCTGGAGAATGGGCACGCCATTGCTCACCAAAGTTCCCAAAGTCCGGCTGAAGCGCGAAATTGCCGCTTTCCGGAACACGGGTCCCAGGATGGGCATGGTGAGTTTGAATTGATCGAACATCCGCCGCCCAAGCTGCGTCCGCAAGGCCAGCCAAAACAAGATGCCGAGCGCCGCCGCCAGCAGGGTCGTCGCAAAGAAGTGGCTCTTAGCCACGTTGCTCAACCGAAGCACGAAAAGCGTGAACGCAGGCATCTGGTTCTTGCCGAGAAACCCCTCGAAGACCTCCTGAAATTTCGGCACGACATAAACCAGCATCAACGACAGAACGGCCAGCGCCACGAACAAAACGCAGGCCGGATAATACAGCGCCGCTTTGACCTTGCCCTTGATGCGGCGCGCTTTCTCCATGAACTCGGCCAATCGCTTCAGGCTCATCTCCAGCGCCCCGCCGATTTCGCCCGCTTTGATCATGTTGACATACAGTTCGTTGAACACCCGGGGATGCAGCGCCACCGCCTCCGTAAACGATCCGCCGTTTTCGATGGTCAGCGACAATTCTCCGATGATTCGCCGCAAGTTCCGGTCTTCCTCCTGTTCCTGCAACGTCCGCAAACTGCGCAGCAACGGCATGCCCGCTTCCAGGAGCGTGGCGAGCTGGCGGGTGAACGCGCACAATGCCGACGCGCGGACTTTGCCGCCCAGCCCGGGCAGCGCCAGGGCAAGGGCCGGCCCTGCGACCCGCGACCGCCGCTTCGGCGCGCGGCCCACTCCGCGCTTGGCCACGACCTTCGTCGGAAACAAACCCATCTCCTTGATTCGCCGCAACGCCTCGCTCTGATCGGTCGATTCGAGGGTGCCCCGCATCTCCAGTCCATGCGGATCGATCGCTACATAAGCATAATTGGACATATTTGCTGGATTGGACAGCGTCTCCGGCAAAGCCTCACGGTTTTGCTCCACTTCCCGGTCAGGCGCCGGGACTGGAATTTTTAACCTTGAATAGCTTTGAATAGCCTTGAATAGCTCGGGCGCGATTCTGCGTATGCGGATCGCTGCCTTTTTTGAAGCTGGGAATCCTGGACCTTTTCTACGCCCTACGCTTCCACGCTCCAACGCTCCCACGACCCACATTCCCCCCTGCTGGACCCGCCACAGCGCCACAAGCCGCGTAAACATTGGGTCTTTTTGAGGTCCGACCCGCCACACGAGCCGCCACATGGCAGTAAACCCGCCACAACCCAATAGACACAGGCCTTTTATGAGTTCTTGACCCGCCACACCCAATGTTAACAGGGATCAAACGCAGATGATTCTTGATGTCCGGGCCCGTTACAATTCGTCTTAACTAGCCGCTGCGGCACCGGGGAACCGAGAGAATCATGGCGGGACAGAATCATGATTCAACCCCGAACTCCGATAAATCGCGAGCGGGTGCGTTCGGGGCGCGCCCTGGGCGCGAGGCTTGACTGGGTGTGGCGACGCCCAAGTTCTAACCGCCGAGACGCGACAAACGCAGAGAAAGGGCAATCCAATCGGTTGTGGAGTTTGATTCAGTTTGATTCACTTTGATTGGCTCGGGCATTTTTCATTGGGTGGATCTTTCCCTCACGCGAAGGACGCAAAGGACGGCAAAGGACCCAAACGCCTGGCTTGCTTTGGGTAATATGCTTTCCCATTTCAAAGGCTTGACTGGGCTTGACTGGGACCGTCTTGATGGGTTCGATGCGTCGCCACCGTTCCGTCCGGAGTTAGAACAACACAAGAGCTGCCCGCTGTGCGGGCTGAGTCGCCGGACGGGACGGGCGAGTCGCCCGTGCTACCCAGGAACTGACTGGATTCGTTGGATTTGGTCGGATTGATTTCGTCAGCCGGGGTCCCCCTATGCTTTTTTAGCGGGTTTTACCGTGTTTTGGCGTGTTTTTGACGGCATGCGGGTTTGCGTTGCCCGGCTGGTTGGAAGCCTTCTCACATCTAAATTTCAAAGAGCGATGGCTCATCCGCCCGCGCGGACCTGGATGCGCGGTCGTGCGCCGAAAATGTAATGTTTGTTATTACGCTGTGCCGAATTTCGGCGGCGGAACGGAAATGATAACCTTACATGGCTTTACATAGTTTTACATAGCTCTACATGGCCCGTGCCGCCGAACCTGATTGACTCCACCGATCGGAATCGGGCGAGGAGCCTTGTCGGGAATGGACGATTTCGGTCGGATCGAAGCGTTGCTTCCGTTCCGTCAGGCGGGTCGCCTGACGGGACAGGCGAGTCGCCTGTGCTACCCCCATCCAACCGGAACCCGCCGGGTCTTCCTTGCGAATGGACCGGCTCGGTTGACTCGGTGTATTGCTTCCATATCGTGCGGTCCCGATGCATCGGGAGACGGGGCGGCCTCGAACGCTCGCGGCTGTGCTGCCCGGGCTCGTCATTTTCATAAAAATTGTTGGTCGCTTAACCTTGACTAGCCTTGACCGGCCTTGACTCGGCTTGACTGGCTATTGCTTGGTGGATGGTGGTGGGTTGATAGTTGATAGAGAGCCATCAGCCCAGCCAGCGCGCATGTTTCCACCGCTGAGGCGCGAAAAACGCAGAGGAAAGCATTCG
>Ga0073928_10007997_pt1 | contig 13440 bp, 9 predicted proteins | sample PaiPotPPA55metaG_FD_76969 | JGI IMG/M metagenome (GOLD analysis project Ga0073928, IMG submission 76969) | Iron sulfur acid spring bacterial and archeal communities from Banff, Canada, to study Microbial Dark Matter (Phase II) - Paint Pots PPA... ...
AATACGGGCGCGACAGTTCGGCATCTTCCGACCACGGCGGCATGGTCATGAGTCCCAGCAGCCGCAAATTCGCACATCCGCGCACCGCCGCGATCAGCTCCGGCAGCTCTTCTGGGGGGGCGCCGGCCTTGGCCTGCTCTTCGGAAAGCTTGACCTCCAGCAGGATGTCCAGCCGCTTGCCGGACTCGTCGAGCCGCCGCGCCAGCTTCGCGGAATCCACCGTTTGGATCGCGTGAAAAATTTCCGCCGCGCGCTTGCTCTTGTTGGCCTGCAAATGGCCGATGAAATGGAAGCGCGCCTCGCCAAGGTCCGCCACCGCGGGCAGCTTGCCCTCAAACTCCTGCACGTAATTCTCGCCGAAGTCGCGCAGCCCTAGCCCGTACGCCGCGCGGGTCACGCTCGCCGGAAACACCTTGGTCACCGCCAGCAGGGTCACCGCCGCTGGATCGCGCCGCGCACGCTCGGCCGCCCGGGCTATGCGCACCTTCACCTCGGCCAGCCTTTGCTCCAGTGTATCCATGGATTTACGAGTGAAAAGTCCATTATCCCATGCCCGCCCCCTGCACGCCGCCCCGCCACCTCCGCTGACGCAATCATGATCCTTTCTTAACGACTTCTTTATGTGCCGTAACCTATCTTGAAAAGAGGCAATGGCCCAGCAGGATCGAGTTGCGTTCTTGCGCGACACCGCGCGCGCCCGGCCGACGATCGGTCTGGTCGTGCCCTACACGAGCCCCGCATTCACGGCTCGCGCGCTAGCCCAGGCGCTTCAACTGGCGGAAGGTCTGGACATGACGGTGACGTTGATGGGGGTACACGTGTTGCCCTATCCGACGCCACTGGAATGCCAGGAAGGCATTCGCCAACGCTGCGAAGCCGAGTTAGCCGCGGTGGCGCGGACCTGCCCAGTCACGACCCGCGTTAAGCTGGCCTTTGCCCGCAACCGCGAAGAAGCGTACCTCGTTTTGATACCGAGAGAGTCCTTGGTGGTCATCGGCGTCAAAGAGAGTTGGTGGAAAACCGGCGATGAGCGCCTAGCGCGACGGTTGGCTGAGCATGGACGCACGGTTGCCATTGTCTACGGGAGTTGATATATGCTCGACCTTTTCTTTGTCGTTATTACGATCTTGTTTTTCCTGATTAGCTGGGCGTACGTACGAGGCTGTGACCGCCTCTGAGGAGTCTGTTTTATGGAATATATCATCGCAGCTCTTATCGCCGTTGCCTTGGGCGCCTATCTGATCTACGCGCTCTTGCGTCCGGAGCGCTTCTAAGGGAGGCCGCACATGACTTCAATAGGACTTTTCCAGATCTTCCTCTTCTTCCTGGTGCTACTGGCGCTGACCAAGCCTCTAGGTATCTACATGGCGCGAGTCTTCGAAGGCGGGCGCACCTGGATGCACCCCGTCGTCCGGCCTGTCGAACGGCTCATCTACCGCCTCAGCGCCGTCGATGAAAATGCCGAGCAGCATTGGACTCACTACGCCGGCTCGCTGTTAGCGTTCAGCCTCGTCGGCATCCTGCTGACATACCTGATTCAGCGTTTTCAGGGCATGTTGCCCTTCAATCCCCAGCAGTTCGGCGGCAAGCTGATCTCGCCGGATCTGGCCTTCAATACCGCCGTAAGTTTCGGAACCAATACTAATTGGCAAGCTTATACTCCCGAAACTACCGTAAGTTACTTTACGCAAATGGTGGGTCTGGCCGTTCATAACTTCACTTCCGCGGCGGCGGGCATCGCCACTGCCATGGCGCTGGTGCGCGGATTCGCGCGCCGCTCGGCTCAGACGCTGGGCAACTTCTGGGTTGACTTGACTCGCGCCACCCTGTACGTGCTGATCCCGCTCTCTATCGTCGGCGCGCTGCTCTTAGTCTGGCAAGGCACTATCCAGAACATGGATGCCTACACCAAAGCCGCGACGGTGGAAGGCGCCACCCAGACTATCGCCCAAGGCCCCGTAGCTTCGCAGGAAGCTATCAAAATGATCGGCACCAACGGCGGCGGCTTCTTCAATGCCAATTCCGCTCACCCTTACGAAAATCCGACGCCCTTCGCTAATTTCCTGCAGGTGGTCTTTATCTTCGTAATTCCCGCAGGACTCACTTACACCTTCGGCAAGATGGTAAAAGACACCCGCCAGGGTTGGGCCTTGTTTGCCGCTATGAGCATTTTGTTCCTAGCGGGCGTCTTTGTGGTGTACCCGGCGGAGCAATCCGGCAATCCGATCCTTTCCAAAATGGGGCTCGAGAGCCAGGCCTCCGACATACAACCCGGCGGGAACATGGAAGGCAAGGAAGTCCGCTTTGGTATCCCGGCCTCGGCGCTCTTCGCCGTGGTTACCACGGATGCAAGCTGCGGCGCCGTAAACAGCATGCACGATAGCTACACGCCGTTGGGCGGCATGGTCCCCATGATCAACATACAGCTTGGCGAAGTAGTCTTCGGCGGCGTGGGCGCAGGTCTCTACGGTATGCTGATGTACGCCATCCTGGCGGTCTTCCTCGCCGGACTCATGGTCGGCCGTACGCCCGAGTATCTCGGCAAGAAAATCGAGCAGAAGGAAGTCAAAATGGCCATGCTGGCAATGCTCGTCTTGGCCGCGAGTATCCTTCTGTTCTCCGCCGGAGGCGTCGTAGCTCATTTCGCCAAGAACGCCTGGATCAATCCCCCCGGACCTACAACGAACAATCTGACGAACAACGGTCCGCATGGTCTCTCCGAAATTCTCTACGCTTACACGAGCGGCACTGGCAACAACGGTAGCGCGTTCGGCGGCCTCAGTCCGAACACACCGTACTTTAACACCACCATCGGATTCGCCATGCTGATCGGGCGCTTTCTGATGATGATCCCGCTGCTGGCCGCCGCCGGGAGCTTGGCCGCCAAGAAGCAGGTGCCTGTCTCGGCCGGCACATTCCCCACCCACGGCACGCTGTTCGTCGCCTGGCTAGTGGGCGTAATCTTAATCGTCGGCGCACTCACATTTTTCCCCGCCCTCTCACTGGGCCCAATCGTCGAACATTTCCTGATGCACGATGGCAAACTGTTCTCGTTCCTGCTCATGGGGTTTTGGAGCTAAAATCATGCCTGTAATGGAAGCACCGCCGCCGACTACTTCGTACGTCACTGAGCCGCTGCTGATTTCCAAAAAAGCAGTCCGTGCGCGCCCGCTTTTCGATCCGCCCATCGTCAAGCGCGCTATCCGCGATTCGTTCGTCAAGCTCCACCCGCGCCTCATGATGAAGAACCCGGTGATGTTCGTGGTGGAAGTGGGCGCGGCCATGACTACGGCGGAGTTGTTCCGCGGGCTCCTCACCGGCGCGCACAGCAACGGTTTCACGCTCCAAATCACCATCTGGCTGTGGTTCACCGTATTGTTCGCAAACTTCGCCGAAGCCATGGCTGAAGGCCGCGGCAAAGCACAAGCCGATACGCTTCGCAAGACCAAAACCGAAACCGTCGCCAAGCGCATGAAGAACGGCGGCAAGAAATACGATGTCATTCCCGCCACGCAACTCCGCCGCGGTGACATCGTATTAGTCGAGCGCGGCGATATCATCCCCGGGGATGGCGACGTCATAGAAGGCATAGCCAGCGTCGATGAGTCTGCGATTACTGGTGAAAGCGCGCCCGTGATCCGCGAGTCGGGCGGCGATCGCAGCGCTGTTACGGGCGGCACCAAAGTACTCTCCGACTGGATTCGCGTCAGCATCACCTCCAATCCTGGCGAGACGTTTCTGGATCGCATGATCGCCCTGGTGGAAGGCGCCGAGCGCCAGAAGACCCCCAACGAAATCGCGCTGAATATTGTTATTGCCGGACTGACTTTCATTTTCTTACTTGCAGTAGTAAGCCTATATCCTTTCGCGCAGTACAGCGTGCAATCCGCCGGCAGCGGCCAGGCGCCCAGTGTGACCGTGCTCATCTCACTCCTGGTCTGTCTCATTCCCACCACGATCGGCGGACTGCTCTCTGCGATTGGTATAGCCGGCATGGATCGCGTCATGCAGCACAATGTGCTCGCCATGAGCGGCAAGGCTGTCGAGGCCGCCGGTGATGTCAACACATTGCTGCTAGATAAGACCGGAACGATCACCCTCGGCAACCGCCAGGCGGTGGAGTTCATTCGCATCGGCGATGCCACCGAGGGCGAACTGGCCGACGCCGCGCAGCTCTCCAGCCTGGCGGACGAGACTCCCGAAGGCCGATCCATCGTGGTACTCGCCAAGGAAAAATACGCCTTCCGCGGCCGCGAGGTCGGTCAGCACGAAGCACACTTTATCCCCTTCACCGCGCAAACCCGCATGAGCGGCGTTGATCTCGATGACCGCCGTATCCGCAAAGGCGCGACGGAATCAGTCATCGAATTCGTGCAGGAGCACGGCGGCACGATCCCGCCCGAGTTGATGGAAATTACGCAGCGCATTTCGCGCTCCGGCGGTACGCCGCTGGCCGTCGCCGATCGCGACCGCGTCCTAGGTGTCATCCATCTGAAAGATGTGGTCAAGGGCGGCATGCGCGAGCGCTTCGAGCAACTCCGCCGCATCGGCATTCGCACAGTCATGATCACCGGCGACAATCCTCTGACCGCCGCCGCCATCGCCGCCGAAGCTGGCGTCGATGATTTCCTGGCGCAGGCCACGCCTAAAGACAAGATGGACCTGATCAAGAAAGAGCAGGCCGGCGGACGGCTCGTGGCCATGACCGGTGACGGCACCAACGACGCGCCCGCGCTCGCCCAGGCCGACGTCGGAGTTGCCATGAATACCGGCACTATGGCCGCCAAGGAAGCCGGTAACATGGTGGACCTCGACAGCAACCCGACGAAGCTTATAGAAGTTGTGGCCATCGGCAAGCAATTACTCATGACTCGCGGCGCACTGACTACGTTCTCAGTCGCGAATGATGTGGCCAAGTATTTCGCCATTCTGCCGGCGATGTTTATGGCCACTTATCCGTCTCTGCAGAAATTGAATATCATGTACCTGCGCAACCCGCAGAGCGCGGTGCTAGCGGCCGTGATCTTCAACGCGCTGATCATTATCGCTCTGATTCCGCTGGCTCTCCGCGGCGTAGCCTACAAGCCGCTGAGCGCCGCCGCCCTGCTGCGCCGTAACTTGCTCATCTACGGCGTTGGCGGAGTGCTGGCGCCTTTCCCCGGCATCTGGCTGCTCGACCGCATTCTAGGCCTGCTCCGCTTGGCCTGAGGATTGATATATGAAACAAATACTGTTGCCCGCAGTCCTTATCACGATCGTGCTTACGGTACTTACCGGATTAGTCTATCCGTTGGTAGTCACCGGACTGTCACAAGTTTTATTCCATCATCAGGCGAACGGCAGCCTGATCACCATGAATGGCAAGGTAGTAGGATCGGAACTGATTGGACAACAATTCAGCAAGCCAGAGTACTTTCACGGACGCCCCTCCGCCGCCGGCGATGGCTATGATGCCGCTAATTCCGGCGCCACCAACTACGGCCCCACCAACCAGAAGCTCGCTGACCGCGTCCGCGACGATATCAAGAAATTCAGGCAGGAGAATCCCACCTACGCCGGCCCTATCCCGGCCGACTTGCTGACCGCCTCAGGCAGCGGCCTCGATCCGCACATCAGCCCCGCCTCGGCGTTCGCTCAGGTCGATCGCGTCGCCAAGGCCCGCGGACTCACACCCGACGCAGTCCGCCAGGTGATAGAGCGCCACGTCGAAGGCCGCCAGTTTGGTATCTTTGGCGAACCCCGCGTCAACGTACTAGCATTAAACTTAGATCTGGACAAGCGTTGACGCGGCGCAGGTACTCTCGTCAGCGCGCCGGCGCCGGTTCTTGCGCCGGTGGACAACAAATTTTATGAATGAATGGAAAAGAGAAACGCCGGAATCCGCAGGAGAGGAGAGAGACATGAAGAGCATCAAAGCAGTGCGTGAAGTGAGCCAGGCGATCCCCGTTGTGCCAGCCTGCGCGGCATTTCTTTGGGGAGCGTTGTCGCTTGCCGCGTTCGGTCAGGCTAAGGTTGGCCTAGCCGGCGGCATCACCCGCGACTCGTCCAGTGGAAAGCCAGTGGCGGAAGTGCAAGTCACCGCGCACAATTTAGACAAAGGCACCGATCGCGCTACAGTCAGCAACGCTGACGGCATCTTTACCCTCACCAATCTGGAGCCCGGCCTCTATGAATTTGAGGCGATCAAAGACGGATTCCGGAAATCATCCGCCCGCGCGGACGTTGACGAACTCCGCGCCGCCCGGGTTGAGCTTCGGTTGGAGCTTGCTGACAATTCAAACGAGGCGCCGCTAACCGAGCGGGAAAAGGCCATGCTCGCGCGCATTGAACGGCTGGAGCAGCGCCTGGCTGCGATGGAGGCCGCCTCAGTGTCGAAGGATGGCAGTGGGACGCAGCCGCAGTCCGCCCGATTGGGTCCACCGGAGCCCGGAGCCAGGAATGCCCCGGACACCCGAGTTCTATTGGCGTCCTTATACCCATCCGCTATTCCAACGACTGGACTATCGACTCAGAGCCCGCAGGCTCCGGGCGCGCTGCAGAACCCCCCGCCGCAAAAATCGAGCGGCAAGTCCGGCCCGATACCTACGCCACCGACGCCGGTCGCCCCCCCCGACCACAGACTTCCGGATGCTCTGCAAGCCCCTGGGGCCGCTGCGGCCGTCGATAACCAGACGCCGTTCGCGTTCGGCGATTTCAGTTGGCTCAACGGAAGCGCACGTACCAAGGATACCGTGCTCGATACGAAATTCTTCACTCCGGAAGTTCGCTTCGATACGCACTACATGGAAGACTTCAACCAGCCGATCGACCACACGATCGTCGGCTCAACCGAATCGTTCCGCTCCGGGGAAGTCCAGATCGAACAGGCCAGTGTCGGCGGTGACTTCCACTGGCAGAATGTTCGCGGCCGAATCCTATTCATGGAGGGTTTGTTCGCTGTCACGACACCGCGCAACGACGCCAGCTCGGCAACTTACGCTGGAATCGGAAACACCGGCGGAGTCGGCCAGTGGGACCTCCAGAATGCTTACAAGTATGTGTCGGAAGCTTACGGCGGGTATCACTTCAACGTTCAACGTGGACTCAATGTCGATGCGGGAATCTTCGTGTCGTACATCGGGCTCTTCAGTTACTACAATTTCGATAACTGGGCCTATCAACCCTCCTATGTGTCGTCCAATACGCCCTGGTTCTTTAACGGTGCGCGAGTGCAGTGGTTCCCAACCAACAAGTTAAAGATCGAACCTTGGTTCATTAACGGATGGCAGTCGTACGCAAAGTTCAACGGCCATCCCGGGCTGGGCGGACAGGTTCTCTGGATGCCGAAAGAATGGTTTAAGCTCGTCGCCAACCAATATGGCTATGGGCAAGACAACCTGGGCCTCCCCAAGACACAACGCATCCACACCGATGACAGTATCGAGGTCAGATACTACAGTAAACCCGAGAGTCTCGGACTCTCCAAGATGGCGTTCTCCCTCACCGTCGACGCCGGGTGCCAGTACGGCGGCGGAATCAACTGCCACAGCGGCGCGAATAAGTCATCATTCCTCGGAGGGATGTTGTATAATCGCATATGGTTCCACAAGGATCTCTACGCCATTACACTGGGTGGTGGAGTAATGAACAATACGGGCCGCTACTTGACGCTGCTGCCGCCAATTGATGGGGCTTGGGCTGCGTCGGGCACGCCTTACTTCACCGAAAACGCCGGCCAGACGGCCAAGATGTGGGACAGCACGATTACGTTTCAATACATGCCCAGACAGTACATTACCTGGTGGGCGGAGGCTGGATATCGGCACGCCAATATCCCGTATTTCGCGGGGCGCGGAGGGGTCACCCCTCCCGGCGGAAATAACGGCTTTCCTCAATACTACACGTGTATGTCGGGCGCTACGTCGGGAACTTCGAACTTAGCGGCGGCGGAAACAGCCTGCGGAGGCGGAGCCGGAAGTGTCTGGTTCCCGGACCTTCGCCACAGCGAAGCGAAGTTGTCTCTGGGAGTCATGGTGAAGTTCTAGCTCGGCCGACTGCGCTTCCCGAGGTCCGTATGCGCAAGATGGTGGTGCAATCGCTCTGCATGGCAGCAACTGCGGCTTACCTCGTCGCCGCAGATCCAGCCTGGAAGAGCAGACCGCCGTCTCAGTGGACGGAAGAGGACGCCAGGGAGGTCCTCGCCAAATCACCTTGGTCAAGAGAGATCAGGGCGACTGTCACACGCCGGCTGACCGAGGAACAACTTAGGGAAGCCGGACAAATGGGACAGCCCCGCGGCATCGGCAATGAAGGCGTGGATCCGAAGGGCAGCGGGCCGAAGGTCTCACCGAATGTCTTCACAGGCCCCGGTGGCGACGACCGCAGCGCTCGTTCCCTTCCCCAGTCCATTACATTGCAGCTACGTTGGCAGAGCGCTCTTCCGGTTCGGCTCGCGGAGTTGAAATCGCGCGAGGTCGAACCTCCCACCTTGCCGGGCGACGGCTACAGTATAGCCGTCTACGGTATTCCTGGCGGAGACTTCAAGGGCAGTCCCGAACAATTGGGCGAGCCTCTGAGGAAACTGGCCGCTCTGAAACGCGAGGGGAAAAAGGATGTACGGCCAGTCAGGGTTGAAGTGTTCCAAGGTGAAAACGGTGCGGTGGTAGTCTATCTGTTCCCCTTGTCGGCGGAGATCACCGAGAAAGATCGGCGAATCCGATTCGAGGCGCAGATCGGCCGGATTGTCTTCGCCCAAGATTTCGACCTGGGGGAAATGGAGTTTCAGGGTAAACTAGAACTCTGACGCTGAGACCTAGACTAGCCCGGGTTCCCGGTATCAGAGCCACGCCCTGGCGGTTTGCCGCCGATAACCATTTACAATAGAAACGATGCTCGGTCCTCCATCCACCAATCGCTGAGGCTGCGCGCCATGGCAGCTTCGAAAAGCCCAAGGTCTACAAGCGGACCCGCCCTCGGGGTCTTGGCTACCATCATGCTCGCGGGCGCCGGCCTCGTCCTCATCGCCATGATCGTCTTGGCATATGGGCAATGGCGAACCTACGCGCTCGTACGCGCTGAAGCCCTCCACGGCCAAGCCGTTCAGAACACCGTCGAAAATCTCCTCGGCGCTCTGCTGAACGCCGAAAGCGGGCAGCGCGGCTTCGTCCTGACCGGCGAAGAGCGCTATCTCGAACCTTACACCCGTGCGATCCGGCACATCCCCTCGGAGCTTGCCCGGTTGAACGCCCTTTTGACGCCGGCCGAAGGCGCGCCTGATCCGAACCTCGCTTCATTGAACGCCGCCGTCAACCGCAAATTATCCGAACTCGTTCAGACGATCGATATTCGCAGGCACCAGGGCCTCCAGGCCGCCACCGAACTGGTTCTGACCGATCAAGGCATGCGCTCGATGGATGAGATCCGTCGTCTTTGCCAGGTGATCCGCCAGCACATTGCCGCCGTCCGCAGCGTGTTGCAGGTTCGCTCGCTGAGCGCCGCCCGCCGTGCTCTTCTCGTCACGGTAGGCGGATCTGTCATACTTGCCATCGTGCTCCTGGCGGCTTACCTTATGATCGCCCGCCGCACTCGCGATCGTGAAGAGGCGCTCGCAAGGCTGCGCAGCCTGCATGAGCTCGGGCTGCGCCTCATGGGGCAGACCGATTTGCGCTCGCTCCTGAGTGAGATCCTGCGCGTCGCGCAGTCCATCACCGGCGCCGATATGGGCAATATTCAACTGCTGGACTCCCAGGGGCTCCTGCGGATTGAGGCCCAACAGGGCTTCTCCCGTGAATTTCTCGATTTCTTCAACGGGGTTCAGGAACACCAGGCCGCGTGCGGCACGGCGATGGCGCGCGCCGAACGAATCATCGTCGAAGACGTCGCGCACAGCCCCATCTTCGCCGGCACACCCTCGCTCGCCATCATGCTCGCCGCCGGCGTGCACGCCGTCCAATCCACTCCTTTGATCAGCAGCACGGGTGCATTGCTCGGCATGCTCTCCACGCATTATCGGCGTCCCTACCGGCCCAACGCCATTGACCTCCGCTCGCTCGATCTGCTCACCCGCCAGGCTGCCGAGTTGATTGAAAAGCTCCGCGCCGAGCAGGCCCTGCGCGAATCCGAGGAGCGCTATCGCACCACCTTCGACACCGCCGCCGTGGGCATCGCGGCCGTGGGCCTGGATGGCCGCTGGATGCGCTTTAACGATGCCGTCTGCGCCATCACCGGTTACTCGCGCGAGGAATTGAGCACCAAAACGTTCGCCGATGTCACGCACCCCGATGACATCGATGCCGACTGGGCCTTGGCCCGCCGCGTCGCCGCGGGCGAGATCCCCACCTACTCCATGGAGAAGCGCTACCTTCGCAAAGACGGTTCCGTAGTCTGGGTCCACCTCGCCGTCTCTTTGTTGCGCGATCCCCCCGGCGCCCCCCTCCAATTTGTCTCGGTCATCGAGGACATCAGCGCACGCAAGCGCGTCGAAGCTGCCAACCGCTTGCTCGCCGCTATCGTCGAATCCTCCGACGACGCCGTCGTCAGCAAGGATCTCAATGGCATCGTCACGAGCTGGAACCAGGGCGCCGAGCGCATGTTCGGCTACTCGAGCGCCGAAATGGCCGGTCAGCCCATCGCCCTGCTCGCCCCCCCCGGCCGCCGCAATGAAATGCCGGTCATCCTCGATCGCATCCGCCGCGGCGAGCGCATCAATCATTACGAAACCGTCCGGCAAACCAAGGATGGCAAGCTCATCGATGTGGCCCTCACTATCTCACCGGTGCGGGATCCTGCCGGGCGGATTATCGGCGCATCCAAAATCGCCCGCGACATCACACGCCGCAAGCGCGTCGAACGGGAGCTTGGCGCCAGCGAGGAGCGCTATCGCGTCGTCACCGAAACCGCCGCCGACGCCATCTTCACCTTGGCCGAAGACGGCGCCATCCTCCTCGCCAACCCGGCCGCCGAGAAAATTTTTGGTTACGCCCCCTCCGAACTCGTGGGCCAGCCGCTCACCATGCTCATGCCGGAACGCCTGCAGCCCGGTTATAAGAGTGCCCTGGAAAAGTATGTCGCGACAGGCGTCCAGGGCACGTCCTGGGATGGCGCCGTCCTCGTCGGAGTCCACCGCGATGGCCACGAGATCCCGTTGGAAATCTCCTTCGGCCAATATGTGCGCGACGGCAAACGTGTCTTTACCGCAATCGTTCGCGATGTCACCGAACGTTATCGCGCCGAAGAGCAGCTCCGCGCGGCTCAGCATCAATTGGTATCCATCACCGACAATATGGCTGCCGCCGTCACGCGTTGTAGCCGCGATTTCCGCTATGTCTGGGTTAGCCGCGGATACGCGGCCTGGCTCCGCAGGCCCGCGGAGGATATCGCCGGCCGGGCTATCCTCGACGTCGTCGGTACACAGGGCTACCAGGTTATCCAGCCTTACATGCAGCGGGTACTCACTGGCGAGCGCGTCGAATACACCGCCAAGGTGACTTTCGTTGGTCCCGGCGAGCGCTGGATTCACGCCGTCTATGTCCCTACCTACTCACACGACCAGGTGGATGGCTGGATTGCCGTGGTCACCGACATTACCGATATGGTTGAGTCACAAGAACAGTTGCGCGAAGTCAATGCCAACCTGGCGCGCGCCAACCAGGACCTCGAGCGCTTCGCTTTCGCGGCCAGCCATGACCTGCAGGAGCCCCTGCGGATGATCACCGCATACTCCGAGCTCCTTATCAGGAATTATCCGCTGTCCAAAGGCGATGCCGCCCGGTTTGTTTCCCATATCGTGGCCGGTACCGGGCGCATGCGCCAGCTCCTCGCCGACATCCTCGCTTACACTGAAATGGGCCTGCGCGCCGAACGCACGGTCGAGCCGGTGGATTTGAATGTGACGCTCGCTCAAGTGAAGCAGAATCTCCACATGGCGATCGAGGAAACCGGCGCGGTCGTCACCGCCGGCCAACTCCCCACGGTCTCTGCCCAGCCCGTGCATATTGCCTCCCTGCTCCAAAATCTCCTCGGCAATGCCATCAAATACCGGGGCGTCGAGCCTCCCCGCATTCACATCTCCGCCGATGAGCTCGATGGCGAGTTTCATTTCTCCGTCGCCGACAACGGCATCGGCATCGATCCCAGATACCATGACCAGATCTTCGAAGTCTTCAAGAGGCTGCACGGCGGCGACATCCCCGGCACCGGTGTCGGTCTGGCGATCTGTAAACGAGTCGTGGAACGGTACGGCGGCCGCATTTGGGTGGAGTCGCGCGACGGCGCGGGCGCTACGTTCTTCTTCACCCTCCCCGCCGGGTGATAGGGAATAGCTGGCGGCCGGCCGATTCCATCGCATATCCTAAAGACAGGAGCGTAACGCTATGCCAGTCCTCGATTGGTCACAATGCCCCGCCGTGGAAAGTGTTCCCGGCAAAATGAGTGGCGCCTGGGTGCTCCGCGGGACGCGCATGCCCGTTTCCGCCATCTTCGAGAATCTGGAGGCCGGGGCGAATATAGACGACATCCTGGAGTGGTTCGACGGCCTCGATCGGGACCAAGTAAAAGCCGTGATCGAATTCGCGGCTCGTAGCCTCGATATGGCGCCTGCCCGCATGCCTTAGAATGCTGATCCTCTTCGACCAAGCAACCCCAGTGCCGATTCGTCCCTATCTTCACGGGCACAGGGTCCGCACCGCGTTTCAGCAGGGCTGGGATACGCTCAAGAACGGCGAGCTGCTGACAGCAGCCGAGGAAGGCGGGTTCGAGCTATTGTTGACCACCGACAAGAACATTCGTTACCAGCAAAATCTTCAATGCCGGAAAATCGCCGTCGTCGTACTCGGGGAACAGCAGTGGCCGCGGCTTCGCCCCCATATCCAGCGGGTTGTAGATGCGGTGGCCGCCGCCAAGCCCGGTAGCTATACGGAGATTGATATCCCCCAAGATGAGCCGTAAAATGTCGACCCGGAACTAAACCCCGACCCCTGCCCCCTGCCCCCCGCCCCCGCGAGCGCAAGCGAGCCCAAGCAACCAAAAATACACCGGCAGCACCCGCCAATACGTCAGCAAATCGCCCGTGAACATCTGCACCATCTCGCCCACCCAAAACGCAAAAATCCAACTGCCGAACAACCGCTGGCGCGCATCCGGCGAGTGCGCCGCGCGCCACCCGGCCCGCAGGATCTCCACGCACAGCCACAGCATCGCCACCAGCCCCAACAACCCCGTCTCCGCCAGCAGGCTCAAATACATGTTGTCCACAATCAACGTGCGCCCCAGATAGGTCGAATAGGGCAGAGTCTTGTATCCCACCCCGAACATCCCGTACCAGGGATGCAGCGCCAGAAATTCCAAAACCGCGCGCCAGCTTTGGAGGCGCCCCGAAAGCAGCCCCTCCGTCTCGGTAGAAAAATATTGGACCGAAGTGGTGAGCCGCATCCAATACGCCCCGGTGAAAGTCGGCAGGATGGC
>Ga0073928_10007998_pt1 | contig 13439 bp, 15 predicted proteins | sample PaiPotPPA55metaG_FD_76969 | JGI IMG/M metagenome (GOLD analysis project Ga0073928, IMG submission 76969) | Iron sulfur acid spring bacterial and archeal communities from Banff, Canada, to study Microbial Dark Matter (Phase II) - Paint Pots PPA... ...
GCGCCCCAGACGATGCCGAGGACGGCAAGCACGGGGACGACCCACCTCCAGTCCCACAGCCACGTGGGGTCGGGGAAGAGGGGGATCACGATCCGCAGGAGGCCGTAGGCGCCCGTCTTGCCCATAACGCCGGCAAAGATCACCATCATCGGCGTGGGTGCGGCCGCGTACGCGTCGGGCAGCCAGCCGTGGAATGGGAAGAGCGGGATCTTGATCGCAAAGGCGAGGGCGAAGACGAAGAACAGGCCGAACTGGATCGCGGACGAGGGAGCCGTCGGACCATGTGCGATCGCCGCCAGCTGCGCCAGGTCGAAGGTCTGCTTACCGTCGGCCTGGATCGCGTACTCGGCGATCACGCCGACGAGCATCAGCAGCGATCCGACCAGCGTGAAGAGAACGAACTTGATCGCGGCGCGCCCGGGCCGCTCTCCCTCGCCGAACATCCACAGAAGGAAGTAGGCCGGGATGAGCATCGCCTCCCAGAAGACATAGAAGAGGACGAGGTCGGTGGACAGCAGCAGGCCGGCCATCGCGGCCGACATGGCCAGGATGAGGGCGATGAACCGGCTCGCGCGCTTCATCAGCACCGGCGTGGCAAGCACGGCAATGACGGTCAGGAATGCGTTCAGGAGGACGAGCCACAGGCTGATCCCGTCCACGCCGAGGCTGTAGAAGACATGCAGCTGCGGGATCCACGGCACCGACTCCGTGAACTGGAAGCTGTGGTAAGCCGGCTCGAACGACAGCACCACGTAGCCCGAGACGGCGAAGGCGGCGAGCGCGACGACAACGCCCATGTACTTCGCCAGGTGCGGGGGCATGAAGGCGATCAGCAAAGCCCCGATAAGAGGCAGCAGCCAGATGGTGGTCAGCGTCATGAGGCAAACCTCGCCAGTAGCAGGACCGCGACGATCACGACGCCGGCCACGAAGACGAGCGTGTAGTTGCGGAAGTAGCCCGTCTGCAGAAGGCTCGCGTAGCTCGCGGCCCGGCGGGCCGTGGCCCCCGTGCGGTCGAGGCCGCCGTCGAGGACAGGGGCCTCGACGTCGCGGTAGCCGGCGTCGGCGAGCTTGTCCATCGAGCGGACAAAGACAGCGTTGTAGAGCTCGTCGAAGTAGTACTTACGTTCCAGCGTGCGCTGCACGCGGGGGAACCTTGCGGTCCACGGCCGCCAGGACTGCGTGACGTAGATGCGGTACGCGCCGAGGAAGAGGAGGGTGGCGAGGACCATGGTGGTCAGGCCGATCACCACGTCGATGGCGCCGCCTTCCCACGACTGCGGCGTCACCACCTTATCCAGGTAGTCGGAGACCGCCGAAGTGCCGAAACCAAGCACGTGGGTCTGGAGCAGGCCGCCGACCGTGGCCAGCACGGCGAGAATCCCGACCGGGATCAGCATCACCGGCGGCGCCTCGTGCGGGTGCGCCACGGGGCGTTCGGCCGAGGGCTTGCCGGCGAAGGACATCCACCACATGCGGCCGGTGTAGAAGCCGGTGATGAGAGCCGTGACGGCTCCGACGCCCCAGACCGCGAGTCCCAGGTTGCCCGGCCGCGAGAAGGCCGCGCCGAGGATCTGCTCCTTGGAGAAGAAGCCGACAAAGGGGATCACGCCCACGAGGGAGAGGCAGCCGATCAGGAACATGATCGACGTGGGGCGCAGCTGGCGCCACAGGCCGCCGTACTTGCGCATGTCCTGCTCGTCGTGCATCGCGTGGATCACGTTGCCCGCGGCCATGAAGAGCAGGGCCTTAAAGAAAGCGTGCGAGAGCAGGTGGAAGAAGCCCGCGCTGTAGGCGCCGATGCCGACCGCGAGGAACATGTACCCGATCTGGCTCATGGTCGAGTAGGCGAGCACGCGCTTGATGTCGGTCTGGACGATGGCGATGGTCGCGGCGAACAGCGCCGTAACCGCGCCGATGATGGCGACCGCGTCGTGCGCGTAGACCGCAACGTCGTAGATGGGGTGCATGCGGCCCACCAGGTAGACGCCCGCGGTGACCATCGTCGCGGCGTGGATGAGGGCGCTTACGGGGGTGGGGCCCTCCATGGCGTCGGGGAGCCAGGTGTGCAGGGGTAGCTGGGCCGATTTGGCGACGGCGCCCACGAGGAGCAAGAACGCCGCGAGCTCGAGGCTCCCGCTATCAGACGCATGCCGAACCTGGCTTGGGCTGATGCACGCGCCGCAGAACTGTGTGCCGAGCGAACCAAAAACCTGCCGATACGTCAAGGCGTGATAGGTCACGAACAGGACGAATGCGCCCAGGATCATGCCCACGTCGCCGATCACGTTCATCACGAACGCCTTGCGCGCGGCCAGGACCGCAGAGCGGCGCTGATACCAGAAGCCGATGAGGAAATAGGAGCTGAGGCCGACCAACGCCCAGCCGATGATCAGGAACACGAAGTTCCCGGCCAGGACCAGCAGCAGCATCGAGAAGATGAACACGTCCATGTACGTAAAGAAGCGCGCGTAGCTCGGGCCGTCCTCGTGCGCCATGTAGCCGACCGAGTAGGTGACGATAAGTGCGCCCACCCCGGTGATCACGAGGCACATGAAGAGGGAGAGGTTGTCGACCAGGAGGTTGAAGGGAAGTTCGAACGAGCCGCTCTTGATCCACGTCCAGTAGGTGAAGTCGCCGCTCGACTGCGTGAAGAAGAGGTACAGCGTGACGGCGAAGGCGGCCCACACGACGCCGGGTCCGACGATCTGGGTAACGACCCGCGGCATGCGCCAGCCGCGCCCGGCCAGCAGGCCGCCGCCCGCGAGTGGGAGCAGGAGGATCGTCAGCGCGAGGGCTTGCGTGTTCATCCCTTGAGCTCGCTCAGGTCGTCAATGTCCTCGAGGTCGCGGGCGCGGAAGATGTCGACCAGGATCGCCAGGCCGACCACAGCCTCGGCCGCGGCCACGGTCATCGTCATCAGCGCGAAGAGCTGGCCCTCCATGTTCTGCAGCTGGCGCGAGAACGCAACCAGCGTGAGGTTGACGGCGTTGAGCATCAGCTCGATCGAGATGAGGATGATCAGGGGGTTGCGGCGGACGAGCACGCCAACTGTGCCGAGCGTGAACAGGATCGCGCCGAGGAGCAGGAACCACGAGGTGTCCATCTGCGAGCCGCCGATGTCGAGGGTGCCCATCAGTTCTTGGGATCGTCCCGCCGGCTTAGGTAGACCGCGCCGATCGCGGCCACCAGCAGCAGGATCGAGGTGAGCTCAAAGGGATAGAGGTAGTTCGTGAACAGGCCGACCGCAATCGACTGCACGGTCCCGAACACATTGAGGTCGGTCGTCTCCGGCTGGCGGAAATGGACGCCCTGCATCATCGCGAAGACCAGGCCGAAGAACGCGAGCACGAACAGGCCCGACAGTCCGGCCTGGAAACGCAGCCGGCCGCGTCCCGATTCGCGCGCGGGGCCGAGGAGGGCGATGACGAAGAGGAACAGCACCATCACCGCGCCGGCGTACACGATGATCTGGACGACGAAGATGAACTGAGCGCTCAGGAGAAGAAACAGGACCGAGAGCGCGAGCATCACGACCACCAGGCTCAGCACCGAGCGTATCGGCTGCCGGAAGCTGATGACGCCGACGCCCCCGATGATCGCCATCGCGGCCGCGACGAAAAAGACGGCGATCGCCAAATTCTTCTACGCGGTCTTCCCCTCCCCCGCATTCGGGGGAGGGGAAGGGTGGGGGTGCGGAGCTTCAAGTCGAGCCTGCACATCTGGCGGCATAGGCTCGAGCAGCTTCTCCTTGGTGTAGATGAACTTCTCGCGGCTGGTGTCCGAGAGCTCGTACTCGGGACCAAGAACGATTGCCTGCACCGGGCAGGCGTCCTCGCAGTAGCCGCAGAAGATGCACCGCAGCATGTTGATCTCGTACGTCTTGGCGTAGCGCTCGCCGGGCGAGATGCGCTGCTCGTCGGTGTTCTCCGCCGCGATGACGAGGATGCAGCCGACGGGGCACGCGGCCGCGCACAGCTCGCACCCGATGCAGCGCTCGAGGCCGTTGTCATACCGGCGCAGGTAGTGCCGGCCGCGGTAGCGCTCCGAGCGCACCGACTTGTCCTCGGGGTACTCGAGCGTGACCGGCTTCGTAAAGAACTCGCCGAGGGTCGTCTTCAGCCCGCCCGCCAGGGCGGCGATGTCGGCCGCCACGCTCGGCGTGTTGTTCTTCTTTTCGTCTTTCTCCATACCTACCCCTGCACCAGGATCACCACGAATCCGGTGACGATCACATTGGCGATCGCCAGCGGCAGCAGCACCTTCCAGCCGAGGCGCATGAGCATGTCGTAGCGCAGGCGCGGGAACGTGCCGCGCAGCCAAATGTATAGGAAGAGGAAGATCACGACCTTGAGAAAGAAGGCAAGCACAGGCGGCACGCCCCACAGGTACCAGCCGCCGAAGAACAGCAGCGTCGCCAGCGCGGAGACCGTGATCATGTTCACGTACTCGGCGAGGTAGTACATGACGAACTTCAGGCCGGAGTACTCGGTGAGGAAGCCGCCGATGAGCTCCTGCTCGGCTTCGGGCAGGTCGAATGGGGCGCGGTTGGTCTCAGCCACGGCCGCGATGAGGTAGATGACGAAGCCGATCGGCGTAAGGAGCACCAGCGGGATGGGGCCTGTGTAAGGCCCCCAGTGCACGGTGTAGGCGACGATGTCCCGCAGGCGCAGCGAGCCGACGATCATGAAGGTCGGCACCAGCGACAGCCCGAGCGCCATCTCGTAGCTGATGAGCTGCGCGGCCGAGCGCAGGCCGCCTAGCAGCGAGTACTTGTTGTTGGACGCGTAGCCGCCGAGCACGATGGCGTAGACGTTGAGCGAGCTGACCGCGAACACGAGCAGCACGCCGATGTTGAGGTCGGCGACCCAGTAGGTGACAGTCGGGCCGTAGTAGTCCCATAGGCCGATCGGGATCACCGCCCAGGCCAGGAACGCCGCGCCGACCGCGATCGCCGGCGCGATCACGAAGATGACCTTGTCGGTCTTCGCGGGGACGAAGCTCTCCTTGAACGCGAGCTTGATGCCGTCGGCGGCCAGCTGCAGCAGGCCGAAGGGGCCGACGCGGTTGGGGCCGGGCCGGCGCTGGATGCGCCCGAGGGCGACGCGCTCGAACCACACCGTGTAGGCCGTTGCCGTGAGCAGCACGAAAAGCAGGAGCACCATAGCGACGACCACGACGACCCAATGACCTATCGGGTCGGCGTAGAACCCGTTCACTGCTGTGCGTCCGCGTGGCCCGGCTGCGCCGGGTCACCGCCCCTTCTCAACGGAGGCGTGTGCCCACCGCTAAGTTGGGGGGGTCTCGTAGGGGGGGCCTGACCCGCCTGCGCCATTTTCACGGGCGGGCTGGGCCAATGAGGACGGGCGTCTGCTCCGGCTCCGCCGCCGGCGGGTGGGCTACCTGCGCGAACGCCGGGTTGGAGGCCGCGACGTCGCGCTGCAGCGGAAAGATGCCCGTGTACTCCATGTCCATGCCGAGTGCCGTGGCAAGCTCGACCAGGACCTCCCACGACTCCTTCAGCGGAGCGGGAACCCGGATCGGCGGGCGCAGGAACTGCACGCGGCCCTCGAGGTTGGTGTAGCTGCCCTGCTGCTCGGCGAAGGTGGTCGCCGGCAGCACGATGTCCGCCTTCTCGTAAGCGGTGCGCTGGAGGTGGTCCCACGCGGCCAGGAACTTCACGCTCGCGGGCACGCCCGCGGTGGGCGGCGGGCCCCAGCTCAGCAGGGCCTCGATGCCGTCGAGCGAATCCCAGCCGGCCACGCCGGCCGCGAGCGCGCCGCGCTCGTTCGTGCCGCGATAAAGGGGCATCTGTTTGCCGCCGACTTTCCCGGCCAGGTCGGCGCACGCGGTGGCCAGCTCGTTCATGTCTTCGGTACCGTGGCCGTCGCCGAACAGAATGGCGACCGGCCCGCCGGGCGACTGGAGCAGCTCGTGGCCGGCCAGCTTGCGGACCTCCTCCGCCGCCGAGCCTGCCGCGTTGCGGATGTGCACGGTGGCGCGATTGCGATCGAAGTCGACCCCGTCCGGGTGGATCACGATCAGCTTCGCTCCGCGCTTGGAGACGGCCTTCTTGATCCTCAGGTTCACGATCGGCACGTCGTGCTCGGTGTCGGAGGCGACGACGACGATGACCTTCGCGTCATCAATCTCCTTGATGAGCATCGTTTCGCCGGCAGGCGCAGGGATCGCCGTGCGGCCGTGCATCTTCACCTTCGCGCCCTTGAGCGGTCCGTCGAGCAGGCGGCGGAAGAGGAAGGCCTCCTCGTTGGTCAGGTCTTGCGGCAGCGAAAGGCCGAGCTTCGCGCCCTTGCCCTTGATGCGGTCCGCGAGAGTGGTCAGCGCGATGTTCCAGGTCGAACGCGCGGCCCCTACCATCGGCGAGCGCAGGCGCAACGGGTCGTTCACGTCCGTGTAGTCGAAGCGGCCGCGGTCGCAGATCCAGCCCTCGTCGATGTCGTCGTTCTCGTGAGAGGTGATGCGCACCAGCTGACCGCGCCGCTGCCACATGGTCACGCTGCAGCCGACCGCACACTTGGAACACACGCTGGGCGTGTGCGTCATGTCCCATGGTCGTGACTCGAAACGCCAGACGCGCGAGGTGAGCGCGCCCACCGGGCAGAGGTCGATGATGTTGCCGCTGAAGATCGACTGGAGCGGCTGCTCGAACTGGCTCGTGATGAACGACTCGACGCCGCGCTGGCCGACCGTCAGCTCCTGCTCCCAGGCCACCTCGTCGTAGTAGCGCGTGCAGCGGTAGCAGAGCACGCATCGCTCGCGGTCGAGGGCGATGGTGGGCGAGAGGGGAATCGGCTTCTTGAGGTGCAGCCGCGGCCCGTCGATGCGGCTGATCGGGTAGCCGTGCCGGAACGTGAAGTCCTGCAGCGGGCACTCGCCGCCCTTGTCACAGACGGGGCAGTCGAGCGGGTGGTTGGCCAGCTCGAACTCGAGGATGTCGGCGCGCGCCTGCACCGCCATCGCGCTCTGGGTCTTGACCACCATGCCTTCGGCCACAGGCGTTGTGCACGCGGTCTGCGGGCGCGGCGGTCCGGGCGAGAGGTCCACCAGGCACAGCCGGCACGCGCCGACCGGGTCGAGCTTGTGGTGGTAGCAGAAGACCGGGATCTCGATGCCCACGGTCTTGGCCGCCTCCACCACGAGCGTGCCGGCGGGCACGGTGACCTTGTGGCCGTCGATGGTCAGGTTGATGTCAGGCATGGGCGGCGACGGCCCCCACGTTGCATTCGTGCCGCAGGGTGTGGTCCTCGTACTCGTCGCGGAAGTGGCGGATCGTCGAGTCGATCACCCAGCCCGCGGAGTCGCCCAGGCCGCAAAGGCAGCGGCCGTTCTGCAGGCCGTCCGACACGCGGATAAGCGTGTCGAGCTCGGTCTGCGAGCCCTGGTTGGCCAGGATCCGCTCGTACGTACGCACCGCCCAGTCGCCGCCGACCCGGCACGGCGTGCACTTGCCGCACGACTCGTGGGCGTAGAACTTGAGCAGCCGGTACGCGGCCTTGACGACGCAGTGCGTGTCGTCCATGACGACCACGCCGCCGGACCCGCCCATCGACCGGGCCGCGGCCAGGGCCTCCATGTCGGTGGTCGTGTCGAGCATCGACTCGGGCAGCACCGGGGCCGACGAGCCACCGGGCCAGAAGACCTTCACGCGGCGGCCCTCGGGCGGCCCGCCCGCCAGCTCCATGATCACGTGGCGGAAGGTCTTGCCAAGCTCGACCTCGTACACGCCGGGCTTCTGCACGTTGCCGCTGACCGTCAGCAGTCGTGTGCCGGGCGACTTCTCCGTGCCGAACTTCACGTACTCGGCGGCGCCATGGTTGAGAATCCAGGGCACTGTAGCCAGCGTCTCGACATTGTTGAGGAGCGTCGGCCGGCCCCACGCGCCCTTGACGGCGGGGAAGGGAGGACGGGACCGCGGTTGGGCGCGCTTGCCCTCGAGCGATTCCAGCAGCGCGGTCTCTTCGCCGCAGATGTAGGCGCCGTGGCCGCGGTACAGCTGAACGTCGAGCGGGTAGTCCTTGCCGAAGGGTGCCGGCCCGAGGTAGCCCTTCGCGCGCGCCTCGGCGATGGCCTCGACCAGCATCCGGTACGGGCCGTCGTACTCGCCGCGGATATAGACCCAAGCCTGGTTGGCGCCGATCGCGTAGGCGGCGATCATGATGCCCTCGAGCACCATATGGGGCGAGTTCTCGAGGATGTAGCGGTCCTTGGCCGTCCCGGGCTCGGATTCGTCGGCGTTGACGACGACGTACTTCTCGCCTGGTGCGGCGCGGTTGATGAAGCTCCACTTCACGCCGGTGGCGAAGCCGGCGCCTCCGCGCCCGCGCAGCCCCGAGGCCTTGACCTCGCCGACTATCGCGGCGGGCTCCATCTCCAGCATTGCCTTGCGCAGTGCGGCATAGCCACCGTTGGCTTCATAGACCTCGAGCTTGTGCAGGTCGGCCGTGCCGAAATGCTCGGTCACGACGGGACCGCCGGTGGTGCCCCTAAGGCGCGCAAGCGCGGGCTGGTTAGGACTCACTGATCGCTCCGCCATCTGTCTTCTTCGCGCGCGGAGCGCGCCTCGTCGCCGGCTTGGGCCTGGGGGCGTCCGCCGAGGCGGCCCGCGGCGCCGACGCGGTCCTCTGGTAGAGCCGCGGCAGCCGGCAGTCGTTGACGATCTGGTCGATCTTAACGACCGTCAGGTCGTACTCGTAGCGATGGTCGATGCGGCACATGGGCGCGTACTCGCACGCGCCGAGGCACTCGACCTCCTCGTACGAGAACATCCCGTCCTTGGAAACCTCGCCCGGCCCTCTGACGCCGATCGCCTCCCTGAGCCTCGTCACCACCTCGTCCGAGCCGCGCAGCATGCAGGCCAGGTTCGTGCACATGTAGAAGCGGTGCTTGCCAGTCGGCTCGTGGTGAAACAGCGTGTAGAAGGTGGCCACGCCCTCGACGTAGCCGGGGTCGAGCATCAGGGCCTCTGCGACCTCGGTCATCGCCTCGGGCGTGAGGTAGCCGAGCTCCTCCTGCGCAAGGTCGAGGGCCGGCATCACGGCCGAGCGGGGCTGCGGGTACTTTGCGGGCAGCTCCTTGATCTCTTCGATCAGGTGCTCCGAGAGCACGCTCATCGGTCGACGTCTCCGAGCAAGCTTGCATCCGCGTGGGCCGGCTTCGCCGGACCACGCCACCCACCCAGCATTGGCATAACCTTCCAGCCAAGAGGGGGGGTTACCGAAGGGGGGGCCTGCCCCCCCTTCGCCTTCGTGCTCATCTATCCACGTCTCCGAGCACGGCGTCGGCGGTGCCGATGATCGCGATCATGTCGGCGATCATGTGGTTCATCGCCATCCGCTCCAGGGCCTGCAGGTTCACGAACGAGGCGGAGCGGAACTTCACGCGGCGCGGCTTGTGCGTGCCGTCGCTGACGATGTAGCAGCCGTTCTCGCCGCGTCCGGACTCGACCGCGACGTAGACGTCGCCGGGCGGCACCGAGTAGCCCTCGGTGAAGAGCTTGAAGTGATGGATCACGGCCTCCATCGAGGTCTCCAGCTCCTCGCGCGGCGGCGGCAGCATCTTGCGGTCGTCGACGTTGACCGGCCCGTCGGGCAGCCGGTTGAGGGCCTGGTCCAGGATCCTCACCGCCTCGCGCATCTCCTTGATACGCACCTTGTAGCGGCCGTAGCAGTCGCAGGCGTCGTCGGTCGCGACCTCGAAGTCGTAGCTCTCGTAGCCCGAGTAGGGCATGTTCTTGCGCAGGTCCCACGCCACGCCCGAGCCGCGAAGCATCGGCCCGGTGGCGCCGAGGATCTTGGCGTTCTCGGCGGAGAGGATGCCGACGCCGATGGTGCGCGACCGCCAGATCGGATTCATGGTCAGCAGGTTCTCGTACTCGTCGATGTGAGCCGGCATCTCCTTGATGAACATCGCGAGCATGTCGAGAAAGCGCGGGGTTGCGTCGGCCATGACGCCACCGGGGCGGATGTACGAGGTGTGCATCCGGAAGCCGGAGATCTCCTCGTTCATGTTCAGGATGGTGTCGCGCTCGCGGAAGCAGTACATGAGCATCGACATGGCACCGAGCTCGAGGCCGCTCGTACCCATCCACACCAGGTGCGAAGAAAGGCGCGTGAGCTCCGACATGATCACGCGTAGCACCTGCGCGCGCGGCGGCACGTCGACCCCCATCAGCCTCTCCACCGCAAGGGCGTAGGCGAGGTTGTTGATGGGAGGGGAGAGGTAGTCGTGACGGTCGGTGACCACGACGCCCTGCTGCCAGCGCAGCGCCTCCATCTGCTTTTCGATGCCGGTGTGGAGGTAGCCGATCACCGGCTTGACCCGCTTGATCTGCTCGCCGTCAAGGTCGACGATCAGGCGGAGCACGCCATGCGTGGACGGGTGGTGCGGGCCGAAGTTCACCGTCAGCAGCTCGCCGCCGAAGGCGCCCGGCTGCCCGGTCTTGGTGATGGTCACCCCCTCGGTGCCGGCGATGACGTTATCCGTGGTGGACACTCAGGCGTCCTCCGGGGCGGTCATCCAGACCTCGTGCTCTTCGGAGAACTCGACGACCTCGCCGCCCACCGGATAGTCGCGCCGAAGCGGGTGGCCGACCCAGTCGTCGGGCATCAGGATCCGGGTCAGCTCGGGGTGGCCCTTGAAAACGACACCGAACAGGTCGTAGGTCTCGCGCTCGTCCCAGTTGGCGGGGCCGAACAGGTCGGAGGCGGAGTCGATCTCAGGCGGATCGCCGTCGATGAAGGAACGCACGCGCAGGTCGCGCAGCTTGTCCATGTCGCGCACCTGGTAGATCAGCTCGTAGCGCCCGGGCCATGTCTCCCTGGAGGCGTCGGCGAGGTGGTCCACACAAGTAATGAAGACGAGAAGCCGGTAGCCGTCGTCTCGAAGCGCCGCGAGCGCCTCGTGCACCTGGGCGGCGGGGACGGTGATCCACTCGTCGCCCGCGCTGACCCCACGCTCAGTGACCAGGGATTCCGAGATCACTGGCGCGGCGAAATCCCCTGCGCCTTGATCCGCTCCTGCAGGATCATCAGCGCGTTCAGAAGGTCCTCAGGCCGGGGCGGGCAGCCCGGGATGTACACGTCGACCGGCACGATCTTGTCCACGCCCTGCAGCAGCGCGTAGTTGTTGAAGACGCCGCCGGTCGAGGCGCATGCGCCCATCGAGATGACCCACTTCGGCTCGGGCATCTGGTCGTAGACGGTGCGAAGGATCGGCGCCATCTTCTGCGAGACCCGACCCGACACGATCATCAGGTCCGACTGGCGCGGCGAGGCGCGGAACGCCTCCGAGCCGAAGCGCGCGATGTCGACGGACGCTGTAGCGGTCGCGATCATCTCGATGGCGCAGCACGCGAGGCCGAACTGCGCCGGCCACACTGAGTTGCCGCGGCCCCAACCGATCACCTTCCCCAGGGTGGTCGTCAGGACGTTCTTGCCCATCGACTCCGCGAGGTCTTCTAGTCCCAATCCAGGCCTCCGTTGCGCCAGATGTGGGCCAGCGCGACCAGTAGGATGCCCATGAACACGAGCATCTCGATGAGGCCGAACCACTTGAGCTGCCTCATGAGCACCGCCCACGGGTAAAAGAAGACGGCCTCGACGTCGAAGATGATGAAGAGCATCGCGGTCAGGTAGAAGCGCACGGAGAGGCGGGGGTGTGCGGGGCTGTCGGGGATGATGCCCGACTCATAGGGCGCGAGCTTCTTGCGGTGGGGCTTGGACGGGCCGAGGACAAAGCTGAGAGCCGTTATCGCCCCGATCAATCCGAGAACTATCAGGACGTAGATCAGCAGTGGGACGTAGCTCTCGAGCAATTCCGCGGCCTCAGGGTGAAGGGGCTTTAGCGAACGGCCTTAATTCTACTTGGGCCTTGAGAAATGCCGTACGGAGGCGGCGTTGGGCGAACCTGGACGCGAACTTGCCCATGCATCGGGTACTAGCGCTGGGCGGTGCGGTACGTCAATCGGCGAACCGTGAGGGGACGTACCTCGGCGATCCGCTCGAAGTCCGCGTCGACATGAACGACACCAAGGCCGTGATGCAGGGCAGTCTCAGCGATGAGCAGGTCGGGGATTGGCGTGCGATGCCACATCCCATGATGGTGCGCAAGGTCTCGCTGCAGCCGAAGCGCCCGCTCCAGAACGTCGGGAGGAGCGGCGACGACATCGAAGTTCGCACGAAGGTCGGACTTCAAAGCGTCATAGTCCTGGGCCGAGCGAGCGGAATAGAGCTGTTCAAGCTCGCCCACAGGACACACAAACAGCGAACCGGCCAGCTCCTGCAATTGGAGAGCAAGTCGAGGACTGTCTGCGCGGGCTGCGGCGCTCTTGTCGAGGATCCAGCCCGCTACCGCCACATCTCCTCCGAACCCAGGACCTTGAGGTCCGCACGGTTGCTGAGCCGTTGAAGATAGCCGCGCTGCCCAGCGGCCCGCGCTTCCCGTGCACCTTCCGCCGCGTGCATCGCGAGCCGCAGCGCCGCCTCGACCGTGGCCCGAGTGGTCTTGGCCCCTAGGGCCTTTTTCGCCTGCGCCAGAAGCCCCTCATCAATCTCGATAGTGGTTCGCTTCGCCATGCGTACATATTAGCAAGTGGAGATGTACACATGCGTCGGATTTGAAGCGGTCGTTCAGAAGCTGGCGCGGGAGACGGGACTCCGTCACTCATGCGTCTTTCCTCTTGTGCTCGATTTGCACGCTCTGTGACAGGGTGGCGTGGATGGGGCAATACCTGTTGCACGCCATGTCGATCGCCTGGTCGACCAGAGCCTTGTCGTGCTTGCCGTCCCAGCCCGTGATAAAGGTGATCTGGATCTTGGTGAACCGGCGCGGCCAGTCCTTGTTCTGCTCGCCCTCGACCTCGATCTCCAGCGACTTGAGTGGCTGCTTGAACTTCTTGAGCAGCAGCACCGCGTTGATGCCGGTGCAGCCGCCAAGGGCGGCCAGCAGCATCTCGGTCGGCCGCATCGCCAGGTTGTCGCCGAACACCGGCGGCTCGTCGATGCTGACCGTGTGCCCTGAGGCCGATTCGATGTCGAACTTGACCTTCTCGCCCGACCAGCGGGCGCTGACCTTCGGCATGGCCGAACGATAGCCCACCAAGCAGGCCGTGCGGCCCGCACCCGCCGGTACACTGGCCCCTCTTTGAGACATCCGCAATCCGCCGCGTTGACCCAGCCGGCGCGCTGGCAGCTGGTCGCCGGGGCTGTCGTGCTCGCCGCGGTCGTCGTCGTGATTGCGCTGCTCATCCAGCACGACGCGTGGGGCGACGGGAGCCAGGTCGACATCTCCATCCGTTCGGTGATGCAGCAGTACGGGTTCCTCGTCGGGTTTCTCCTGATCTACATCGAGGAGTCGGGCCTGCCGATCTTCATTCCCGGCGACGCCTACCTCCTTTACATCGGCGACCGCCTGGCACAGGAC
>Ga0073928_10007999_pt1 | contig 13439 bp, 6 predicted proteins | sample PaiPotPPA55metaG_FD_76969 | JGI IMG/M metagenome (GOLD analysis project Ga0073928, IMG submission 76969) | Iron sulfur acid spring bacterial and archeal communities from Banff, Canada, to study Microbial Dark Matter (Phase II) - Paint Pots PPA... ...
CGAACTCGACCCGAACTTTGCGGTGGCGTACGCCTACCTGGGCGTCCAGGCAACCACGAGTCTTGAACCCGGCCTCTCGGTGGACTACCGCACACAGACATACGAACTGCGCGACCGGGCCAGTGAGGCGGAGAAGTATTGGATAACCGCCACCTACCATAAAGGAGTTACCGGCAACATCCCAAAGGCCATCGAAGCCTGTGATCTTTGGATCCAGGATTATCCGCGCTCAGAGCTGCCGCACGTCTACCTGGGGGCAGCAATTCTGCCGGTCGTTGGACAATATGAGAGAGCGCTCGAAGAATCCTCCGAGGGAGTTCGGCTGCGTCCTGACTTTCCCCTTGCCTACGCTTTCCGCATTCGTGCGTACATCGCTCTCAATCGCTTCGATGAGGCGAAGGCTACCTACGCACAGACCCTTGAACGCAAATTACATACTCCCGTCATCGATTTCGAAATGTATAGCCTTGCCTTCGCGCAGAACGATACGGCGGGGATGGCTCAACACGCTACAAAGCTGGCTGCCGTGCCGAGGTTGGGTCACACAATGTTGAGTATGGAAGGCGATACTGCCGCCTACTCCGGGCAACTTAAAGACGCCCGCGAACTCAGCCGCCGCGCGATGGATAACGCCAAACGCGGTGGAGAGAAGGACGCGCCCGCGGTCTACTCTGGAACCTCCGCACTGAGAGAAGCCTGGTTCGGCAACACCGGTGAAGCGCGGCGACGCGCCACGTTGGCATTGAAGCTTTCGACCGGCCGCGATCTGCAGTATTTTTCTGCGCTCGCGTTGGCGTACACCAGAGATGATGCGCAAGCGAAAGCGCTGGCCGACGATCTGGACAAGAGCTTTCCGGAAGACACAATTGTGCAGTTCAACTATCTGCCGAGCGTCCGCGGAAGGCTTGCGCTCAACAAGGGAGATGCCTCTGGCGCCGTTGCGAGTCTTGCGGCCGCCGCACCTTATGAGCTTGGGGCGACGAGAGCCATTGGTTTGAATTGGACCGCGATGTTTCCAGTCTTTGTGCGTGGCGAAGCCTATCTGGCTGCGCGTCAGGGTAGCGAAGCCGCCGCCGAGTTCCAGAAGATCCTCGACCATCGCGGCCTCGTCCTGAACCAACCCATCGGAGCGCTTGCCCATCTTGGCCTCGGTCGCGCTTATGTGTTGCAGGGCGACACCGTCAAGGCCAAGGCGGCCTATCAGGACTTCCTCACACTGTGGAAGGACGCGGACCCTGATATTCCTGTACTGCAACAGGCCAAAGCGGAGTACGCGAAGTTGAGGTAGCGAAGAATATTCAACCATTAGACGTTTGACTCTATCGCTTATAGCGCCTGAAAAATCGCACTATCGATACCTCTAACCTCGATTTCTTACTCATCGAGTGTTCTGGAGAACAGACATCCAAACCGGTCGTTCACCGGTTCCTCCAGATTCTGCTTGCATCCGAAGTAGCGTTCCGTCGTCAGAACTGATGCGTGGCCGAGAAGGAACTGAATCTGCTCGAGTTCCCCGCCGTTTACATGGCACAGCTTGGCGCAAGTCCGGCGCAGGTCATGGGGAGCAAGGTGTTCCAGACCGAGGCCCAGAGCACACTGCCTGACGACATACCAAACCACGTTTTCTGATATTCCACGGCCCCAGGCTGTTCCATGTCTGCTGACAGCCCTGAAGACGTGCCCTTCGGTCACCTTCGCCGCAAGCATCCATCTGTCTACCAATTCCTTCACCCATCTCGGCACAGGGACGGTACGGACATGACCACCCTTCCCGATTAAGTCGACGATGACCCAGTGACCTTGACGAACTTGAATGTCTTCCTTTCTCAACGATGCCAGTTCCGCCCGCCGAAGGCCACAGCCGAGAAGGATCGAGATCATTGCTAAATCACGGATACCTCTAAGGCTCCCTCGATTTGCTTTGTCTAGAAGTGACAGCGCCTGTTCGAGGTTCAACCAGTTTCCAACCCGCGCATCCAGCTGCTTCACGCCTTTGACTCGTCGAATTCCGGCCGCCAGTTCTGGACTCAAGAGCCCCGAATCAGCCGCTTCGTAGGCGAGACGCCTGATCGCGGCCAGCCTCTGGTTGATGGTACCCGCCGCCAAGCCCAGAGACTCGAGATACAGCCGAAATCTCAGTACCACGGCTCGGTTCAGAGCGAGTCGCGGTTCGGAACAGTACCAGGTGATGAATTGTTCCATTGCGAACCTGTAGTTCCGCCGCGAATTTGGTGAACTCAGGCTGTTGAGCACTGAGTTCTTCGCATGATCGAGATCAGGCAGACGAAGGACGATCTTACAGCGAAGGGGCTTCTTATTCTTCTTGCGCATACGAGCGGCCTCCACGCCGCTAGCATGCTTGGAAGCGTACGTTCGACACTTTTCGACTGGTCAGGCAAGAATTGTCGGCGAGTGACTTGGCGATTTTGCGCCAGTTGACAGCCGCGATGCCTTTCTCAACTTTCGAATCTCCGACGCCCGCGCGGGAGACGCTCTAGTTTTCACTTACGACTTGTCACGACACGAGACGCGATTTCAACCTACGCGGTTCGTTCGGCCGCGGACCAAGTGTTGAACCCTGTGCCGCCGCGGATTCTGAGGTTCAACGCTGATCGGATCATCATCTGTCTACGTTGGGAAATGGTTGCAGCCATTGGCTACAATGGGCCGTGGATATGAACAACGGCCGAGAATTTTTCGAGGCTCCGCAAAATGAAGTCCCAGTTCGAGGGTTTCTGCACCTTCCAACCAATTCAGGTGGGGATTGCCTCGTCCTGACGCATGGCGCGGGAACAGACTGCGACTCTCCGCTTCTCGTGGCGCTGGCGGGTGCATTCTGCGCTTCCGGGTTGACCGTCCTCCGCTGCGATCTCCCCTTCCGTCAAGTGCGCCCGCATGGGCCACCGCAACGTGGCAGTGCGGACCGTGACCAGCAGGGGCTCTGTACAGCAGTCGCTTCCATGCGACGACAAACTTCGGGTCGTGTGTTTCTGGGTGGCCATTCTTACGGAGGGAGGCAGGCGTCGATGCTGGCCGCGTCTGAACCCAATCTCGTCGATCGGCTGCTTCTGCTCTCGTATCCGCTCCACCCGCCGCAAAAGCCCAGTGAGCTACGCACAGATCACTTCTCAACCCTCCAAACACTTGCGATGTTCGTTCATGGCACGCGGGATAGTTTCGGCTCGATCGATGAAGTGGCAGCGGCGCTGAAACTCATCCCGGCCCGGACCGAATTGCTTCCTATCTCGGGTGCCGGGCACGAACTGGTGTCGAAGCGGAATCGTGAAGAGATCTCGAAAAGAGTGGTAGAGGCTTTCCGGCTTTTCACATGCGACGTAGCTCCTTGCGGGCAATAAGCGCCGTGATGAAATAGACGAATCGGAGGCTATCAACTTGCCTGGCATTCAGATTCGCGCCGCGACCAGAGAAGATCTTCCGTGCCTCACGGAGATTTATAACCACTATGTTCTCCACACCCCCGTCACTTTCGATATTGACCCCTGGGCTATTGAGCAGCAAATTCCGTGGTTCGAGCAATTCGACAAGACTGGGCGATACCGACTTCTAGTCGCCGAAAAAGATGGCCTAGCTGTCGGTTATGCCGGCACTACTCGATTTCGTCCCAAAGCCGCATATGACACCACTGTCGAAACCACCATCTATTGCGCGCCGGAGTTTATCGGCAAAGGATTGGGTACCCAACTCTACGCCGCGCTTTTTGCGACTCTGTCCGGAGAAAACATTCATCGGATCGTCGCCGGATACGTGCCGCCGAACCCAACTTCGGCAGTACTGCACAAACGTTTCGGCTTCAAAGCAGTTGGAGTCTTTTCCGAGAACGGGTATAAGTTCAACCGCTACTGGGATGTTTGCTGGATGGAACGCCCATTGAAAACGCCCTAGCACTCATTGAGTCCAGCACAACAGGCAGGATCACAACGGCTGTCGTCCTTGCCGGAACAATCCAATTAGGGGGAGAGTTGGCTTCTAACTGGCTTTGCGACTTTCCTGTAGGTTGATTGCCGGCTGCGGCGCATGAGCAAGGTAAGTCGCGTTGCGTCGTTCCAGCGTTGTGTGTGCGCACTGCATCACGACTTCACGAAAAATCGTCATCGCTGCGGTATCGTTGGTTTCCATAGCGGCAAGGCCGAGCTGTAACTCGGGCAAAGTTTCTTTGAATCTGACCGCAACGACGTCCGGAAATGTGCAGGCCGCCATCGATTCTGTAGTAATCGCTAGACCTTCTCCTGCGGCGACGTACGCAAATTGTACTGAACAGGACTGCGGAGACTCCACGATGCGGGGAGTAATTCCAAACGGCGCTAGAAGCTCATGCAGAAAAGGCTGGTGAAAACGGCAGTCCTTGGGGCGCGACGCGACAATGCTGATATAGCGCAAATGCTGTACAGAGATACAGTGATCGTTCGCTAGCTCGCTCTGCCGTGACACCATTGCGACCAGCGTCTCCCTGCAAATCGGATCGAAGCGCAGCCCTTTGACCGGAAGGGCGCCCACCATTAGCAGGGCATCCACCTTTCCTTCCGGAAGTCGTGTCATCTGCTGCTCGGTCGTAAGCTCAGTGACTTCCAATTCGAAATCGGGGTACTCTGCCGCGAGCATACGGATCACGGCAGGTAGAAGAACGAACTGGCCTACAGGGCCACAGGCCACCCGCAGCCGTAGTCGTGTATGAAGGCCACTCAGGCACTCATGCGCCGCATCTACTGTATCTACGATGCTTTGAGCGTATTTGCGAAACACAGATCCCGCGTCAGTCAACCGAACCTGTTGGCGATCACGTTCAAACAGTTTGACTCCAAACGCCTCTTCAAGCGAGTTGATCTGAAATGTGATTGTGGGTTGACTCATGTACAAAGCACGAGCCGTCTTCCCGTAGTTCAGAAGATCGGATAGCGTCAGAAAACACTGTAGCTGCCTGATTCTAAAGTCCAAGTAGGGCCTCGGTGTCGTGCTGAAACCTATGCGCTGCTACGGGCTGTCAAAGCAAGAAAAGAAAATATGAAGTTGTGTCAGGTAAACCGGTCATTGCGCCAATTAAACGGACAATTTACATCGGTGTAATGACATCTTCGAGGCTGTTGCCTGTTTTGTCAATCAAAACTGCACGTCATTCCTTTCGTCCCGGTGTTTTTCTATCACGTGCAAGAATCTTTCAATTAGACACCAGCTTGGAAAGCCAATACGCTCCAATCATTCAACTCAAAAAGCTTTTTGAACCACAGTGAACCATTAGTTGATTAGTTCTCCTTTTGAAGGAGATGCTCTTCTTCCTCTGCAGCTCCATCTTCAAGTAAGCCTCTCCATGTCATTTATCCAACGCTTAATCGCCTGGTCTTCGACGGCAACTTAACCATCCTTCCGCACTAGAGCAGCTGCGAATTCAAGAGCCATGGCTAAACCGATCTTGCATCGTGAGGTTTCCAAAATGAAGACTACTCATCGCTTCTGTTTTATTTTTCTTCTCTCAGTCTTTTTGTTTGCGGCCACGGTATTGTCCGCTCAACAGACCGGCATCACAGGTCGAGTCACGGACTCTCAGGGTGCCGTCATCGCCGACGCAGCCGTCGAGGTCAAGCAGGTTGGGGCGGGATTGTTTCATACGAAGACCAATGCTGCCGGAACCTACCTCATCCCATCACTCGCCGCAGGAGATTACATCGTCACCGTTATGGCGCCGGGATTCAGCACCGTCGAAACCAAGGTTTCCATGCTCGTTGGCCAGACTCCGGAAATAGATGTCACATTGCCGATCAAAGGCGTCAGTGACGCCGTTATTGTCCGCGCCGACAACAATGCCGTCGACACGACTTCCTCCACTGTTGCAGGCAATATTACCCCAGACGACGTCAAAAGCCTTCCTATCAACGGCCGCAATTACATGGAACTCGCCACGCTTGTGCCCGGTGTACGCGTCAACGCCATCACCAACGACACACCGCTTGGCGGAGAGAACTCCGGCAAGTTTCAGATCAACCTCGACGGTCTTCAGGTCACGCAGAACACCGCCGACGCCAGCTTTGGGCAGCCCCGCTTCTCTCCGGATGCTATCAGTCAATTTCAGATCATCACGAATCGGTTCGATGCGACCGTCGGACGCTCTTCGGGCGTGGTGGTGAACGTCCAGTCCAAGAGCGGCAATAACGACATGCATGGCTCGCTGTTCGGATACTTTCGTAACGATGCGTTCAACGCTGCTGACCCTGTGGCGAAGGTCGTCACACCGCTGTCTGATCAGCAGTTCGGAGGCACCTTTGGCGGTCCAATTCGCAGGGACAAGCTGTGGTATTTCGGCTCCTATGAGGGGGAGCACCAGTCAAGCGGTATCACCGACTCGCCGCTGCTTCCGGGCAGCGCGACCAACCTCGTCTTTCCGCAAACCATCACCGTCAACGAGTATCTGGGCCGCGTCGACTTCCTGGCAACCGGCAAAGACCACATCTTCGGACGCGTCAACGGCTTCACCTTCAAGAATAACTACACCCTGGCTGCAGGCACTACAGATCCAAGTTCCGCATACTACGCCACGCGCAGTAACTACACCATACTCGGGGATTGGAACCGCGCCATCAGCTCGAAAATGGTGAACGACTTACACGTGGACTTCAGCCACTTCCAGTGGCAGAACCTTCCGATCTATGCTTCGCAGGCCATCACCTTTGGCACTGTCACGGTCGGTGCGCCGTACAACTACCCACAGATCTTTTATCAAGATGTCCAGGAATACCGCGACGATCTCTTTTACCTGGCGGGGAAGCACAGCCTGAAGTTCGGCGCGGAACTACTGCACGACGCCAATACCGGTCTGTTCCAGCAGAACCAGGCCGGCACTGCGAGCGCCTGTGCGTCCATCGTAGCTAAAACGGTCAATGGCGTATCTTATTCGGCTGCCCAGGTGGCTGCAGACCTGTTCCCCAAGGGAACATCGGACGTAGCGTCGTGGAACTACACCAACATCAACGATCCCACTCGGACCAGCATCAACTCCCTTTGCGCTCTCGGCACCTTCACGCAGGGTTCCGGCAACTTCAACGTCAATATTCCCCGTACCCAGATAGGCTTCTGGGCACAGGACGACTATAAGATACTGGCTCGGCTTACGCTCAATCTTGGCCTGCGGTACGACAACGATCTCGGGATCTTCAATACGAACTTGAAGCTGAACAACGGTCTTCTGACGCCGCAGAGTAACGACAATCATGAGTTCGCGCCGCGCGTGGGCTTTGTCTACGATATTGCCGGAAATGGCAAGACGGTGTTCCGCGGCGGAGCAGGGATGTTCTTCTCGGATGTCGCCGCTAACCAGACCATTGACGGACAGATCTTCAACGGCGTCACATCGCTGCAGAATTCGGTTACCGGCTCTTCCACCTCGAATCTGAATCTTCTCAACCCGTTTCCTCCCTCAATTACGGCCCCTCGCCAGGCAGTCCAACCGCTTGGTCCTAATGTCTCCACTCCGTATGCTCTGCAAATATCGGGCGGTATTCAGCGTGAGCTTCCTTATCGCACCGTCATCACTGCAGATTACGTTCACACCCGCCTTTACCATGACTGGATTCGCCTCAACTCGAATCTGATTCAGAACCCTGCCAATCCAGAGTTCAACTACAGTCCGAGCACTAAGCACACTGCGGGACAGGGGACCACATGTCCCACAGTAGGGGTGACGCAAGACATCACCCCATACACGACCAGCAGCTTCAACGTCTGTGCCCAGGCATTCACTAACGTTAACCAGTTCTTTACTCCAAATGATGCAGGCTCCATCTACGACGCTCTTCAAATGGGCATCCGTCATTCGCTAAAATATGGTTTTACAAGCGTCGTCGCCTACACTTACTCGAGGGTGAAGAACTCGAGCGAGTCGCCTTTCTACTATCCCAACAAACCTTTCGTGAACGGCATCCACGACGAGTGGGCAAATGGTCTGGATGACCAGCGCCACACCCTCACGGTCACCGGCGACTACAACATCAAATACGGCCTGTCCCTCTCCGGGCTCTTCCACTTTGGTTCCGGCAATGCTTTCGCTACTGCCGTCGGATCAACGCAGCCCACCGGCTACGCCCCCAGCACCAATCGCACATTCGCACTCAACACCATACCCATCGCTCCCGGAGCGGCTTGCCCCGCGGGCAGCACCTGTGTCACTGTCTATAACAACCCTGCCAACAACTACCTCGACACCGCGACGGGCTATTACCTCACCAAAAGAGACGCCCTGTACGGCCGAAATGTCTATCGTATGGACAGTCGTCTGCAGGAAGCGCACAAGTTTGGTGATCGGTTCCGTGGAGTGATTGGGGTGGAAGCGTTCAACGTCTTCAACCATTCCAACTTCGGTAATTACAACGCCGTCGTGACCGCAACGAACTACGGGACACCAGCAGCCACAACTTCTCCCGCAACTGGCATTCCTGTCGAATGGCGTCCGCGCTCATTGCAGTTCTTGGGACGGTTGGAATTTTAGATCGCGGCGTAATCTGAATCCACGAATGCATTACACGGACGCGCACCAAGTGATTCACACAGCGCGTCCAGCCGAGGGGAAACACATGCATCAGGCAGCAACCTGCTTTCGCGCCATCCACATCTCCGTCTTTTTGTTCTTCTCGGCACTCGCCGTTCCGGCCAATGCCACACCCCCCGATAAAGAAAAAACCATCACCATCTCCGAAGGCACAGACGTCTTCGTCACCGTCTCCCCCGACCATAAGACGATCATTGCCGACCTGCAAGGCCTTCTCTACAGCATGCCTATCCACGGCGGCGTAGCAAAGCAGATCACGACGCCTTACCAGGAAGCCTCGCATCCCGATTGGTCAGCCCAACGTGATCTCATCGCCATCCAGTCCTACGCCGGCGGCACCTTCCACATCTGGACCATGCATCCTGACGGCTCCGGCCTGAAGCAGATTACCAGTGGTCATGGGGACGACCGCGAGCCCCGCATCTCCCCGGACGGCGCCTCCATACTCTTCGCGTCCGATCGCGCCTTCAAAGGCAACTACGATATCTGGACCGTCAATATCGCCACCGGCGCACTCAAGCAGATCACCTCCGCAGAAGCCGACGAGTTCGGTCCCACCTGGTCTCCCGACGGCACGAAGATCGCCTTTGTTAGCGGAACCGGAATCGTCGGCAAAACCATTGAGTCAATCGACCTTGCCACCGGTCATCAGACGACTCTGGTTTCGAGCATCGCCGAAGGCCGCGTCGAAGCCCCCAGCTACTCCCCTGATGGCAAGTCTCTCGCCTACGTCCAGTTCCACGGCGTCGGAATGTTCATGAATACTGCCCAGCTTCTTATCACCGGTGCAACAATATATACCGGTAAATCTACCGATACATTCCCGTTTCCCGCTACTTGGATCTCCAACTCTGAGCTCCTCTACACCGGTGACGGCCACATCCTCCGCACCAACCTATCCGCTGCGTCCGAGACTCCTATCCCGTTCAGCGCCGCCATCAAGTCCATTCGTCCGCAATACGCGCACAAGGTCTACGACTTCGACAGCACCGGCTCCCATCAGGTCAAAGGGATCTACGCACCAGCGCTCTCTCCTGATGGCAAGCAGGTAGCCTTCGTCGCGCTCAACCAGCTTTACCTGATGACCATCGGCAGCGCGCCCGTGGCTCTCACCCACGACACTTTCTATAAGCAAGGTCCTGCCTGGTCACCCGACGGCAAAACGCTCGCTTATGTTTCAGACCGCGATGGCATAGAGAATATCTACCTCCACGATCTCTCGTCTGCGGACATCAGCGCGGACAAGCAGGTTTCCCCAAGCAAAACCGCGCAGATCATGCCGGCTTGGTCCCCCGATTGCAAATTCATCGCCTTTCAGGATCAGACCGGCGCCACTCTCGTGACTGAAGCGGCCACCGGCGCCATCAAGTCTTTAGCTCCATTGACTTTTTTCCCCGGCCGCCCAGCCTTCTCCGCCAATGGCAAAACCGTAGCCGTCGCCACCATCAAGCCTTACACGAAACGCTTTCGCGAGGGCACGAGCTCAATCCTCACGGTTGACGTTGCAACAGGCAAGACCGAATTTTTTTCGCCCGCTCCTTACGAGTCCATCACCACTCGCACAGAGGACGGACCGATCTACTCGCCTAACGGGAAAGAGATGGCTTTCGTGATGGATGATCTCCTCTACACCATGCCCGTTGACGCGGACGGCCACCCCACCGGTCCCGCCGTTTTACTCAACGACGAGACTACCGACGCACCCACCTACAGCGCCGACTCTTCCAAAATTCTCTATCTCAACGACGGCAAACTGAAGCTCCTCAACCGCTCAACGAAAGCCATCTTAACCGTGCCGGTGGAGCTAACATTCACTAACGCAAAGCCAAAGCAAAAACTGCTCATCCATGCTGCAAGATTCTGGAAGGGCTCCGGACCCGACGAGCAGAAAGACGTCGACATCGTTATCACGGATAACCGGGTCGCCAGCGTCACGCCCCACAGCATCACCCCACCTGCCGGTGTAACCCGCACCATCGAAGCCGGTGACTCAACCGTCATGCCCGGTCTATGGGAGAACCATGCCCACACCGACTCCGACAACTCCATCTACTACGGCGATCGTTTTGGCCGCCTCTGGCTTGTCTACGGCATCACAGAGATCCGTGCCATCGCGGACAACGCCTATCGTGCCCTCTCACATCGCGAGGCTTACGACGCCGGCGCTGCAGTTGGTCCACGTCTATTCACCACCGGCGAAGCCGTCGACGGCGAACGTGTCTACTACCCAATGATGATCCCCACTACCAGCGAGGCCCAACTCCACCGTGAGTTCAACCGGCTCAAGGCATTGGACTTCGACTTTGTGAAACTATACGTTCGCCTGCCATACACCTGGGCGGAGCAGGGAATTCAGTTCGCCCACTCACAGATGGGCGTTGAAACCGCCTCGCATTACCTTCTTCCAGCTGTCTCCCTCGGTGAAGACGGCATGAGCCATCTCAGCGCCACCGCCCGCACTGGCTGGGCCTACTCACGGTCGCTCACCGGGGTCAGTTATTCCGACGTCCGCACTCTTCTCGGACACTCAGGAATGTGGACCACCTCCACTACCTTCAGCCAGGCGCAATACGCCGACGATCCTGGGCTGGCGACTGATCCCCGCCGCACCATATCCCCGCCATGGGAGAACGCCCGGCTCAATCTCGCACTCACCGCCGCTCAAAAGACCGATACCACCTCAGCCTTCGCACACCTCAAGGATGAAGAGGCTACCGTCTCATCCGTTCTCGACGCTGGCGGCATCATTCTCGCAGGAACCGACTCTCCACTCGACCTGCCCGCCACCAGTCTTCATCTGAACCTGCGCGCGCAGGTAAAGTATGGCCGCGCTCCGTGGCAGGCACTCGAAACCGCAACAATTCTCCCAGCGAAGGCTTATGGTCTGACGAAGGACCTCGGCACGCTCGAGCCCGGCCATCTGGCTGACCTGATCATCGTCTCAGGCGATCCGCTTAAGGATATTGACGACGCGGCCAAGGTTGAATGCGTCATGAAAAACGGTCAACTTCAATCGGTAGCAACTGTCATGGCGCCTTTTGCCAAGAGCATGATCGGTGCCGCGATCTGTCTAGCACCGTAGCGAGGCCTTTGGAAAACCATCTGCGCTGCCGGCATTCCTGCCAAAGTGTGAGGGGCTTCTGGTGGATCGTGATCGGTCAGAATCCAGAGACACCGAACCACCTTGACCTCCCCATCGGTAAATTACGACCAGCTGAATATTCTCGAAGTTCTGATGATGCTAGCTTCGCGACAGACCTTCCAAATCCTGAGCGATCAAATAAATCCTGAGAAGTTCGGCTTACATGGATTGCTCTGTATGAAGGTGCGCCGCCAAGTAGTCAGTTGATGAAAACAGGGCGAGTCACTCATCCACGGTCGCCCGCTCCTGATTAGTGCCGACAAACGATAGGACCCTATTAGGCTCCTTCTGGATCGACAGTAATCAAACCTTTCCACACTCCAAACTCTTGACACGCCTGTTATCCTTAAATCTAGGAAAGAAGGAGAAGCCCGGTCATCTCAGACCGGGCTTCCGTACTTAATGCTGGACTTGAGGGTCCAGACTTAAATCTTTCCTTCGAAGACTTTGCACACTTTAAGGTAGGGAGGGGGTCTGACCGATGACGATGAAAGAGAACAACACAACCGGCCCCGTCCTGCGGCTTCGCAACATCCGCCGGATCATCCCTTCCATAATAATTTCCACATTATTTCTCGCGTCGATTTCGATCCGGGCCCAACTCCCCCCCGGCACAACCGACACCACCCAGCCCCAATCCCAAAAACAAGACCCTCTCCTAACCCAGGCCAACGAAGCCCTAGACAAGCACGACTACCCCACCGCCCTGAAACTCCTCACCACCCTAACCGAAAAATCCCCCAACGACCGCCACCTCCTTTACGACCTCGCCTCCACCCAGGAAGCACTCGATCAGACATCCAACGCCGAAGCCACCTACCGGCGAGCCATCACCGCCGACCCCAAATACTTCGACCCGCACCTCGCCCTCGGCCTCCTCCTCGCCCGCAGCGGCAAGCTCCCCCAAGCCCACGCCGAACTCCTCCAGGCCACCACCCTCACGCCCGAAAACCCCGCCCTCAAGGCCCGAGCCTTCCGAGCCCTCGCCCGCATCGACCAGACCGCCAACCCCACCGCCGCCAGCGACGAACTCCTCCAGGCCCTCAAAATCTCCCCCGAAACCCCCGACGACATCCTCCTCTCCGGAGAACTAGCCGAAGCCTCCGGCGACCCCACCACCGCCGAAGCCGCCTACCGCCGCCTCCTCGCCGCCGACCCGCAAAACCACGACGCCACCGCCGCCCTCACCCATCTCCTGCTCCATCAGCAGAAACCCGATCAGGCCGAAACCCTCCTCACCGCCGCCCTCGCCAAAGACCCCGGCAACCCCACCCTCAACGCCCAACTCGCCAGCCTCTACGACAAGCAGGGCAAAACCGCCCAGGCTCTCCCCATCGCCCAAAAGCTCCACGTCGCCCACCCCGACGACTCCGCCCTCACCCGCCTCCTCGCCCGCCTGTACGCCCGCAACCAGCAGTACGACGAAGCCGAACGCCTCTATGCCACCCTCGTCGCCGGCTCCCCGCAAGACCCCACCCTCCTCGACGACGACGCCGACACTCTGATTCACCTGAAGAATTACGCCGAAGCCGAAGCCCTCCTCAAACGCGCCATCGCCAACCCCTCCGCCTTTCCCTCCAAGGACGACCTCGGCAACGCCGCCAGCCATCTCGCCTTCGCCGCCTCCGCCAACAATGACCCATCAGTGACCTTGCAAGCACTGACGTTACGTGCTACAGTATTGGCCAATTCTCCTAGCTCGTTGTTCCTGGAGGCAACGGCACACGATAAACTGCACCACACCAA
>Ga0073928_10008003_pt1 | contig 13437 bp, 13 predicted proteins | sample PaiPotPPA55metaG_FD_76969 | JGI IMG/M metagenome (GOLD analysis project Ga0073928, IMG submission 76969) | Iron sulfur acid spring bacterial and archeal communities from Banff, Canada, to study Microbial Dark Matter (Phase II) - Paint Pots PPA... ...
AAATTCTCGGACAACAAGGGCGGCGTCGAGCTAAGGACGCCGTTGATCCGGTAGCCGACGCAGACACGTATCGTATACAGTTCATCGAGCACATCGAGCTTGGTCACGCAGAGCAGGGAGCAGCTGCTGTGAACGATGGAGCGCCGCAAGGCGACCGCGTCGAACCAGCCGCACCGTCTCCGCCGGCCGGTCACCGAACCGAACTCGTGACCCACCCGCGACAGATACTCGCCGTATTCGTCGAACAGCTCGGTCGGAAACGGTCCCGCGCCGACGCGGGTGGCATAGGCCTTGACGATGCCGAGCACCTCGTGAAGCCGGCGCGGACCCAGACCGGTGCCGGCGGCCGCTCCGCCGGCGGTGGTGGTGGAAGACGTGACGTAGGGGTAAGTACCCAAGTCCACGTCCAGCATCGCACCCTGGGCTCCCTCGAACAGTACATTGCCGCCGTCCAGGCCCAATTGATCGAGTATGCCGGTCACGTCCGCCACCAGCGGCTTGAGGCGCTCGCCGAGCTCCAGATTCGACTCCAGCACCTGCTGAAAATCCACGGCGGGAACCTGGAAATAGCGCTGCAAAACGAAGTTGTGGTAGTCGAGGATCTCGCCCAGTTTCGCGGCAAAGCGTTCGCGGTGAAATAAATCGGAGACCCGCACGGCGCGGCGCGCGACTTTGTCCTCGTATGCCGGACCAATTCCGCGTCCCGTGGTGCCGATGGCGTTCGCGCCCCGTGCCTTCTCGCGGGCACGATCGAGCGCCACGTGCGAGGAAAGGATCAATGGACAGGCGGGGCTCACGCGCAGCCGCTCGAACACGGGCACGCCCTGCGCGATCAGCATTTCTGCCTCTTTGAACAAGGCCTCGAGCGACAGCACGACGCCGTTGCCGATGAGGCACTGCACCTGGGCATGCAGGATTCCGGACGGAATCAACGACAGAATGGTCTTCTTGCCGCCGATGACCAGCGTGTGCCCGGCATTGTGGCCGCCCTGAAAACGCACCACGGCCTGCACCTGATCGGTCAGGAGATCGACGACTTTGCCCTTGCCTTCGTCGCCCCACTGCAGACCGATCACGACTAGGTTTTTACCCATTGCGCGCTACCCACAGCAATGCCAGTCCCGCCACCATGCTGATCAATCCGCCCCACCTTAGTTGCGCGGGTTCCGTATTGGCAAGCTTCGCCATCAGCCGCTGCGCGGCGGACGGGTTCACGAACGGCAAGATGCCTTCGAGCACCAGATACAAGGCAAAGGCGCCGCCCAGATAGCGGGCAAGTTCGGTCCAGCCAATGTCCATCATTTCGGAAGAGGCTGTGTCTGTGACTTATTGAAATACTTGAAGTAGGCATTGTCCGGCGCGATCACCAACACATCACCCTGGGTTCCCACTGCTTCTCGATACGACTGCATGCTGCGGTAGAAGCTATAGAACTCCGCGTTCTTCGAATAGACCCTCGCATACACCTCGCTGGCAGAGGCATCGCCCTGCCCGCGAATCTGGCCGGCTTGGCGCGCCGCATCGGCCAGGATCTCCGTCTGCTGCTTATTGGCGTCGGCCCGCGTGCGCTCGGAGGATTCGACCCCCTCGGCGCGCAGCTTGGCAGCCTGCGCCTTGAACGATGCGCGCATGCGCTCGAATACCGAATCCTGAACCTGCTGCGGCAAGTCGATCTTGGTGATGCGCACGTCGACCAGGTCCACGCCCATCTGCTCGGCCGCAGGGCGCGCGTTCTTCATCATGGAATCGGTGAATTCCGCGCGTTCGGCGGTGACGACCTGCTGCAGCGTGCGCTGGGTCACCACAGTCTTGATGCTGTCCTTGATGGTCTCGCCCAGGCGATCGTTGGCGACTTCTTCCGCACCGCCCGTGGCTTCATAGTAGCGGCGAAGATTATCGATGCGCCATTTCACGTAGAAATCCACCTTGAGCTGTTCCTGCTCGCGCGTCAGGAAAAGCTCCTGCCGGTACAGCTGAGTGATGATGCGCTTGTCGAAGCGGCTCACCTCTTCGACCAGAGGAATCCTGAAATGCAGGCCCGGCTCGAATTTGGAGTCGACGATATTGCCGCCGATCGACTTGATGGCGAGCTGCCCTTCGCTGACGGTGAACACGCTGGCACGCACCACCAGGATGACGGCGACCAGGCCCAATAGAATGTACAAGATCCTGTTTTGCATCAGCGTACACCGCGCGCGCGTGCGGGATCTTCGGGCGGCGACACCTGGATCTCGGGGACCCGCGCCGGGGGGACGGTCATCGTATCGTTCGGCATCGTGATCGTCTGAGGTCCGGCCGTGATCAACTTATCGAGCGGCAAATACATCATGCTGTTGCCGGTCTTGGCATCGATGATCACCTTGCGCGAATTCTTGTACACGTTTTCCATGGCCTCGAGATACATGCGTTCACGCGTGACCGCGGGCGCATGTTCGTATTGGGCGAGCACCTGATCGAACCGCGCCGTCTGTCCCTGCGCCAATGCGAGCACTTGCAGCCGATAGGCCTCGGCGTCCAGCACCTCTTTGGCGGCGGCGCCGCGCGCCCGCGGCAGCACGTCGTTGCGATACGTTTCGGCGTCTTGCTGATAGCGCTGGCGGTCCTTGTCGGCCTTGATGGCATCGCGCTGCGCGTCCTGCACGGCTTCGGGGACGTTCACGCCGGTGAGCTTCACGCCCAAGATTTGAATCCCCATGTCGTAGCTGTCGAGCGTCCGCTGCAGAAGGAACTTGGCCCGCGCGGTGATCGAGACATCGTATGCGAGGGCCTTGTCGAGCGAGGCCTGGCCGACGGCCTCGCGCATCGCGCTTTCGCTGACCTGGGTCAAGGTATCCTCGACGTCGCGCACCTTGAACAGCAATTTGAGCGCATCCGGCTGGATGTATTGGACCGCGGACTTGACCTCCACCAAATTGGTGTCGGCCGTGAGCATGCTGGCGTCGTCGACGACGCTGTATTGGTGCGAGACGTTGACGATGATCTTGCGTTCGATCGGCCAAGGCAGGTGCCAGTTGTAGCCCGGACCGCTGGTTTGCAGATACTTACCGAACCGCAGCACCACCGCGCGCTCCTGCGCGTCGACCCGGTACAGACCGCTGCCGATCCACACGGCGCCGATCAAGACCAGAATGCTGCTCAAGGATCTGCCGAAGTTGGCGGAACTCTGGCCTCCCCCTCCTCCGGCCCCCCCGCCGCCGCGCCCGAACAACGCCGACAGGCGGCGCTGGAAATTCCTCAGCACATCGTCCAGATCGTTCTGCGATTGTTGCGGACGGTTCCAAGGATTGCGTTTCTCGCCGCCAGGTTCGTTCCAAGCCATGCGTTATGCCTATGTTTGAACAGCGGCGCATTCTAACAGCCGACCGGCCGCTCACAAGAGAGCTTATGCCACGCGCTGTTCGCGGGTTCTTTTGTTGGTGTCTACCAGGTTGACACCCTTGCTGCCCAACAATTTCGCAACTTCGGTTAAGTCAAGTTCGACGTCGAGGTCCCAGCTCCCGTCCTCGCATTGCCGCTCGGTGCGCACGGCATTGCGCCGATACAGATCGGATCGGACGGCGGCGGCCAGCAACTCGAGGTGCAGGGTACGGCGGACCTGATTGGGGCGCACCGCGTGCGCCAATGCCTCGCGCAACCCCGGAAGGCCCAAACCGGTCGCCGCCGAGGCGCAGATCCTGACTGCCACTCCATCCGGACCCTCAACGACGCGGGGTTTTTCCTGAGTCAAGTCGATCTTATTGAGGACCACGAGCTCGCGGATGTCGCCCGCGCCGATGCCGCGCAATACCTCGCGGACCTGTTCGATGCGCTCATCGCGCAGCGGATCGCTCGCATCCACCACGTGAAGCAGGAGATCGGCGTCCCTGGCCTCTTGGAGCGTCGAGCGGAATGCCGCCACCAATTCGTGCGGCAGGGCGCGCACGAACCCTACGGTGTCGGCCAGCACGACTTCGCCGATCCCGTCCAATTTAACCCGCCGCACGGTCGGATCGAGCGTGGCGAACAGCTGATCGGCGACATAGGTGTCTGAGCCCGTCAGGGCGTTGAACAGGGTCGACTTCCCGGCGTTGGTGTAGCCCACCAGCGCCACGGTGGGAACCGGTACCTCACGCCGCACATGCCGGCTGGTATCGCGTTGGCGCGCCAATTTTTCCAGGCGCGACTTGAGAGTGCGGATGCGCTTGGCAATCAGCCGCCTGTCGGTCTCCAGCTGGGTTTCGCCGGGACCTCGCAAACCGATGCCGCCCTTTTGCCGCTCGAGGTGGGTCCAACCTCTGACCAGGCGGGTCGCCAGGTGCGAGAGTTGCGCGAGCTCGACCTGCAGCTTGCCCTCGAAGCTGCGAGCACGCTGAGCAAAAATATCTAATATCAAGCCGTTACGGTCCAATACTCGACGGCCGGTGAGTTTCTCCAGGTTGCGTTCCTGGCTGGGAGTCAGGGTCTGGTCCACCAGCACCAAGTCCGCAGCGTTCGCCTCCGCGCAGGCGCGAATTTCTTCGGCCTTGCCGGATCCGACGAAATATTTCGGATCCGGCCGTGCACGCGTTCCCAGCACGAGACCCACGCCGAGCGCGCCCGCCGACGCGGCCAGAGCCGAGAATTCAGCCGTGTCGTTGGGATCCACAGGGCGGCCCAGCCCCACGCCTACGAGCACCGCGCGCTCACCACCCCGCGGGCGTTCAAACAATTGCAGAGAACCACCCCGTCACTGGTTGTGACAAAGTCGCATTGTCCTACACGCCCCGCTTAGCGTCACTCGACGATCGCCGGTTCCGTCACTTCACCATCCTCGCCGGTCGGCAATCGCACATTGCGCGCGGGCACGACGGTGGAAATGGCATGTTTATAAACCATCTGACTCACGCTATTTCTGAGTAAGACGACGAACTGGTCGAATGAATCGATCTGTCCCTGTAATTTGATGCCGTTCACAAGATAAATTGAGACGGGCACGCGTTCTTTGCGCAGGGCATTGAGGAATGGATCCTGCAGAGACTGGCCACGGGCCATGAGTGAAGCTCCTTGTTTTTTAGAGTCATTTGGACCGCCCAACCACTTCCCTGCGGCAACGGGCACATTCTTATTCATGCTAGCACAGCGCACCTTGCGGCGTTACATCGGACGAGCCTGCGAATCCGCCCTCGGACAGTGCATCGATCATCTTCCGTGCAACCTCAGGATGCATGGAATCGATCCACTGCGCGCGCTCGCGCCGACGCAGCCAGGTCAACTGCCGTTTGGCCAGTTGCCGCGTCGCCGCAATCGCTTGTTCTATCGCCTCGTCCAACACACACTGTCCCGCTAAATGTCGCCATAGCTGCCGATATCCGACCGCGCGCATCGATGGATGTTCCGCGCTCAGATCCCTTCTTTCAAAAAGCTTGCGCACTTCCTCCAGCAAGCCGGCTTCGAGCATCGCACCGAACCGCATTTCGATTCTGGTGTGCAAATCGCGGCGTTCAAGGGGTGCGACTGCAAATTCTGTGACGTCCACGTCGGCAAATACCGACACTCGCTTTTGTTGCAAGCTCGTGATGCTCTTGCCGGTCAGCCGGTGCACCTCGAGGGCGCGCTGGATGCGCTGCGGATCGTTCACATGAATGCGCGCGGCAGCTTCCGGGTCCACTCGTTCGAGCTCCCGGTGCAGGGCCGTCCATCCCGAGGCCGCCGCTTGGGCGTCGATGTCCGCGCGCACGCCCAAGTCCGCTTCCGGCAACTCTGCAATCCCAAAGCTCAAGGCGTGGAAGTAGAGCATCGTGCCGCCCACCAGCAACGGGTGCCGCCCGCGCCGCCAAATATCCTGCATCGCATGAGAGGCATCGCGTGTGAAGTCGCCGGCGGAGTAGTTTTCCGCGGGATCGCGAATGTCGATCAGGTGGTGCGCCACGCGCGCCCGCATGGCGGCCGTGGGCTTGGCGGTGCCGATGTCCATGCCGCGGTACACCAGCGCCGAATCCACGCTCACGATCTCGAGCGGCAGCGTTTCGGCCAGGCGCATCGCCAGTTCGGATTTGCCCGACCCCGTGGGGCCCATCAACAAGACCGCCCGACGGCGGTTGGGCGCCTCGCGCATCAGCGCCCGCGCAAAAAAAGCCGATCGAGATCGGTGAGCGACAAACGCACCCACGTCGGGCGGCCATGGTTGCATTGGTCGGCGCGCTCCGTGCCTTCCATTTCACGCAGCAAGGCGTTCATCTCCGGCAGGGTCAAATTGCGCTGCGCGCGAACTGCCGCATGGCAGGCCATGGTGGCGAGCAAGTGATTGATCGACTCCTCCACCCGCCGCGAGTGGCCTTGCTCCAGCAAATCGGAGAGAACATCGCGCACGATGCCGCCCGGATCACGGCCTGCCAAGAGAACGGGAATCGCCCGCATCGCCAATTGGTCGGGCGCGAGGCGCGACACGCCGAAGCCGAGCGCCGCAAACTCCTGCGCGTGCGCCTCGGCCGCCTCGGCCTGCGCCGGGCTCACCTGCAGAATCTGAGGGATCAGGAGTTGCTGCTGCGCCGTTTCTCCCGCCAGCAATTTCTTCATGCGCTCGTACATCACCCGCTCGTGGGCGGCGTGCATGTCCACCAACACCATGCCGTCGGCGGTCTGCGTCAGGATATACACCCCGTGCAGTTGCGCGATGGCATACCCTAAGGGCCGCTCGTCGGCGCGCTCCCCAGCGTGCAGCCCGTCGACGACGCCGATGCCGGGGCCTTGGCCGGCGCTGAACCCGGGTCCTTGATTCGTGCTTGCGCTCGCATTGACGCCGAAAGCTACGCTAGCGCTGGCGCCTGCGCTCGAACTACTGCCAACACCCTCCCCCGTCCCCTGGCCCGCGCCTTCGCCGACGCGGAATTCCGTGCGCTCGACAAAACCGCGATAGGCATCCTCGCCGGTCCGTGGAGCCCGCCCCTCCGGCAGCACGAAGCGCGCCTGGTCCCGCAGCGCGACTCGATCGAAAGTCGCGCTGCCGGTGAGCCAATCGAGCGGCGCGCTGCCCGCGGATTCGGCGCTGGGACGCGTGTCGGCCAGCACCCGCTCCAGGGTGCGGAAGACGAAATCATGAATGCGGCGCGAATCGCGAAATCGCACTTCCAGCTTCTGCGGGTGGGCGTTGACGTCGACCGCGGTCGGATCCAATTCCAGATACAAGAGGTAGGCGGAAAACCTGCCGTGGAACAATACATCCTGATAGGCGAGACGCACCGCGCCCGCCAACAGTTTGTCGCGCACGAAGCGGCCGTTGAGAAAGGCGAATTGCAGGTCCGACTGGCTGCGCGAAAACGTCGGCAGCGCCAACCAGCCCGACAGGCGCAGACTCTGCGTGTCGTGCTTCAGCTCGATGACATGGCCGGCGAAGTCCTCACCGCATATTTTCGCCACGCGCGCCAAGCGCTCCGCCGCGGTGTGAGCCGGCGGCAACGACCACACGGTCTTGCCGTTGTGGACCAGGGTGAAGGCCACGGCGAAGCGCGACAGCGCCAAGCGCTCCAGCATGCGCACGATGTGCTGATATTCGGTGGCGTCGCTGCGCAAAAATTTCCGCCGCGCCGGTACATTGAAGAAGAGATCGCGCACCTCGACGCTGGTTCCCGGCGGATGCGACGCGGGCACAGGGGCCGCAAGCGCCCCATCGCGGGCTTCGACGGCCCAGGCGTGCGCGGCCGTCGCCGCACGCGAGACCAGCGACAACCGGGAGACCGACGCTATGCTGGGCAGCGCCTCACCGCGAAATCCCAAGGTCGCGACGCGCTCGAGATCATCCAGCGAAGCGATTTTACTGGTGGCGTGACGCGCCAGCGCCAGCGCGATCTCCTCCGGTTGAATCCCGATGCCGTCGTCGCGTACTCGAATCAAGCCGCAGCCGCCGCGTTCCAATTCCACCTCGATACGCGTTGCGCGCGCGTCGAGAGCGTTTTCCACCAGCTCCTTCACCACGGAAGCCGGCCGCTCGATCACCTCGCCGGCAGCGATTTGACTGATGAGTGCGTCGGATAACAGCTGAATGGGCAAGAGCGACCTCGTAGCGTGCATTTTCGCACAGCACGAGTCCTGTAGGAGCCTGTCTGACTAATGCGCCTGCGGCGGCCGCCGCTATTCGCCCGAACCGCCTGCAGTGGCCAGAACCGGCCGCGACGCGGCGCCAGTCGCAAGTTCCGCCACCCGCGTGCCCGCCGGCGGATTGGCGTAAAAATAATCATGCACGCCCTGGTGGATGGCGGCGGCGAGCTTCGCCTGGTGCGCCGGTCCGCGCAGCCGCAGCTCTTCTTGTGGATTCGAGATATAGGCGGTCTCGACCAGCATCGACGGGATATCCGGGGACTTCAGCACCATGAAGCGTGCCTGCTGAACCTGCGGCTTGCGCACTTCGCCGACGCGATTCAATTGGCGCAGCACGCGCTCTGCCGCGACCTGACTGGCGCTCAATGAGGCCGACTGCGACAGATCCAGAAGCACCGAGGCGAGCACGTCGTCCTTGTCGTCGAGCGACACGCCGCCGATCAAGTCGGACGCATTTTCGCGCTCGGCCAGCCAGCGCGAGGCTTCATCGGTCGCACCACGCTGCGACAGGATGTACACCGACGATCCGTCGACGCGCCGATCGCGGATCGAATCGGCATGAATGGATACGAACAGATCCGCCTGCTGCGCGCGGGCACGCCGCATCCGGTCGCGCAAGGGCACGAAATAGTCGCCGTTGCGAGTCAGCACGGCCTTCATGCCCGGCTCCGCATTGATCTTGAGCGAGAGTTCCCGGGCAATGGCGAGTACCACGTCCTTCTCGCGCGTGCCGTTCTTGCCGATCGCGCCGGGATCCTCACCGCCGTGGCCCGCGTCGACGGCGATGACGAGATCGCGGGCATCCCGAGGCGCATGCTCCGCCTTGACCGGAGTGTCGACGCTCTGACTCAACCCTAAGTCGATGACCAGCCGATACCCGTAGCGGTTATTGGGCGCCGCCAGAAAGCTTTTGGCTTGGATGGGCCGCGACAAGTCCAGCACGATGCGAAGCTCTCCCGAGGGCCGGCGCGCCATGCGCACTTGCTTCACCGTTCCGGTACCGGCCGGTGCGGCGCGCGCGCCGCTCGCGAGCCGCGCATCGGCGACATCGAGGACCACGCGATCGGGATTCTTGAGAACCTGCAGGCTATGTTGGGTACTGCCGGAGAGATCCAGCACTACACGGGTGCTATCGGGGCCCGCCCACAGCCGGATGGCCCGCACATCGACCGCATGCGCCGGCAGCAGCAACAGCGTCGACAGCAGCGTCACCCAGGCGATCGGCGATACCAGAGATCTCATAGCGCATTAAGTTAACGCCTAAGCGGGTCATTTTTCAAGTTAAATTAGAGACATAGAAACTTAAGCTACTGTGGGTACTAAGCTATCGTGAGTGTTGTGGGTACGAGGCTGCCGTCGCGTCGCAATCTATCCAGCCATTCGGTTCCGAGCATTGTCTTAGCGCTCAAGCCGGCTTGCCGCGCGTCGCCCGCATAGAGAAGGGTCAATTCCAAATCGGCCGGCGGCAGCGCGGCGCCGCCTCTTTCGGGCCATTCCACCATCATGAGCGAGCCCGGCCCCACCAGATCGCGCAGCCCCAACTCATCGACCTCGGTCAGGGATTGCAGGCGATACAGGTCCACGTGGACGCAGGTGAGCGTCGCGAGCGGGTAGGTTTCCACCAAGGTGTACGTCGGGCTGCGCACCAGCCCAGCGACTCCGAGGGCCCGGAGCAAACTGCGCACGCACGTGGTCTTTCCCGCTCCGAGCTCACCTTTCAGGTACAACACGGCGCCCGTGCGCGCGGCGCCGGTCTGTACCGCGTCCCTGGGGCTAGCGCCCGCCTGCGCCGCACCTGTCGGCACGGCGTCCATCCGCACGGCGCCCGGCAACGAACGCGCGAGCGCCTGCCCGAGAGCCTCGGTCGCGCTGCTGTCCGGCAAGTTCAGATCCATGGAGGCATATTAGTACGCCGTCAACGGCATTTGAGTAATGGGTGTTACGGCAACGTCTGCGATTCCCGCGAACTCAATCGGGATGGATATGTCCTCGGTGCCCGCATTCCTGAGGACGGCGAAGTGCAAGTGAGGCCCGGACGTAAAACCGGTGTTGCCGGAGTTGGCGATGTACTGCCCGCGCACCACGTGCGCGCCGATTCGCACGCGGATCGAATCCCAGTGCAAGTGGGCATAGAGGCCAATCGTCCCGTCACTGTGCAGAATCTCGATGACATTGGCCTGGTCCATCATCACCAGGGCGGCGGCACCTCGAAAGGAATCATGACGTGCATTGATCACCGTGCCCTCCCGCGCCGCGTAAATGGGGGTTCCATCGGGCAGTACGATGTCCACTGCGTACTGACTGTCGGGGGATGTATGAGTGATTCGGGTGGGAAAGGCCTGCGATACCGGATAGGTCGAGCCGACACCAAAGGGTACGCGATAAGGCCGCGGCGGGTTGTGCACGGCATCGGGTGATCCGAGAGCCGCTCGCCAGGCGTATCGCAGGCCCGCCTGCGCCGTGCCTGTTCGTGTCCCTCGCACCAGAATCTGCCGGGTTCCCGGCTCCAGGGTTGCGCGATAGCCCGCACCCTCGGGGATGGCGGCGATGCCGGACTCAATAATCGAGACCTCAAATGTGACGACACAGAGGCAGGCATTGATGGCGGTCAGCTGCGTCGATTCGGCGTCATCGCTGCGATCGACCGCCAGGTGCAGCGTGCTGTCCTTGGGCCCGAGACTGAAGGAATCATTTGCCGTGCCCGAGGCGGGGGCCCGGTCGGTGAAAACCCATTGTCCGTTTGCATCACGGTACCTATAGCCCGTTTGGCCGATCACCGTGGCGCTCGGGAGGGTGAGTGCCAGGGCGGTCAGCGCGGCCAAAGCGCCCGCGTAGGGAGCTCTGCGTGGGGTGGCGCGGGTTGTTACGTTCCGCACGCCGCCGTCATGGCTTGCCGGGCTTCCTCTCGCTTGGCGTCAGCTTCCTGGTCGGTGTAGAAGACGCGGTTGCCGTCGGCATCTCGCTGGAAGACCCGCCGCGCATCCTTGAGCGCGTAGTAATGATTGCGCGCGTTGTCGCATTGAACCTGCGTGACATTATCCTGCTGAGCTTTCCTCGCGTCGTCCTGGGCTCTTTTTCGATTGCGCTGTGTTTCCTCTGCCTTCAGGATTGCCTGCTCCTTGGCAATCCGCGCGGCTTCCGTCGGGTCGGACTGATCGACGCGGACGGTGGACTTTTGTGCCGTCGACGTGTCCGCCCGGTCCGAATAGACCACGTGGCCCTGGGCATCAACCGATTTATACACTTCGCCGGCAAAGAGGGGGCAAGCCGGACGCGCCAACAGAACGAGCGCTACGAGGACAAGGCCGCGCTGAGCAAAAGCTGATGTCATGGGTGAATGTGGCACATATCCCTCGCCAGTGCGCAAATCTACTGCGATGCGGGGAATCGTTTCGGCGATTTTCGTCACAAAACACCTAGAATTCACTGATGTATTGCCCCACCGTACGCACATCCCCGTATGAACACACTCGCACCGCCCGCCGCCCGACTTGACCCAGCTGCCCTGCTGGCTGACTTGCGGCGTTGGAGCAAGGAACTGGGCTTTGCACGGCTCGGAGTCGCGAACATCGACCTCGCACCCGACGAGGCGCATTTTCTCGACTGGCTGCGCGCAGGGTTCAACGGCGAAATGGCCTATATGTCCCGCCATGGAGTAAAGCGCAGCCGGCCGGCGGAATTGCTGCCCGGAACGGTGAGCTGCATCAGCGTGCGCATGGATTACTGGCCCAAGGATGCGGCCGACGCCGAGGCCACATTGGCGGACCGCAGCGTGGCCTATGTCTCCCGCTACGCCCTGGGCCGCGACTACCACAAGGTCATGCGCACGCGGCTGCAGCAGCTCTGCGACCGTATTCAGAGTTCGGTAGGTCCCTTCGGTTACCGAGTATTCACCGACAGCGCGCCGGTTCTGGAAAAGGCGCTGGCACGGAATGCGGCGTTGGGTTGGATCGGCAAGCACACCAATCTGATCGATCGCGATGCGGGCTCGTATTTTTTCCTGGGCGAGATTTACCTGAACCTGGACTTGCCCACCGACGAGCCCAGCAGCGCGCACTGCGGGTCCTGCACCGCCTGCATGCCCGCCTGCCCCACCGGCGCCATCGTCGCGCCCTATCGCCTCGACGCCCGGCGCTGTATTTCCTACCTCACCATCGAACTGGCCGGCTCGATTCCCGTCGAGTTTCGCCGTGCAATCGGCAATCGCATCTACGGCTGCGATGACTGCCAAATGGTGTGTCCGTGGAACAAGTTCGCGCGCCCCACCGCGGAAAAGGACTTCTCGGTGCGCCATGGGCTGGACCACTCGCAACTCGTCGACCTTTTCTCGTGGAGCGAGGCGCAATTTCTCGACAGAACCCGAGGCAGCGCGATCCGCCGCATCGGCTATGAGCGGTGGCTGCGCAACATCGCCGTCGCGCTCGGCAATGCGCCGACCTCGCCCGCACTGCTCGAATCACTGCAGAAACGCGCGCAGCACCCCTCGCCCCTGGTGCGCGAGCACGTGCACTGGGCGCTGGCGCAACACCGGTCAACGCCGGTCGATGACGCGCACCCGTAAATTGTCGCTCAATCGGCGGGCATTCAAGCGCGCCGGCGGTTAGCTGGGCGGCAGCAAACTGCTGCCGACCGGATTGAAGAAGTGCCGGCCGCGCCGCGCCTTGGTGATCTCGGCGAACAGCTGCTGATAGTCGTTGTCGTTGTTCACGTGATCGATGGCCGCGGAATTCACGATCAGCAGCGGCGCGGCGTCGTAGCTATGGAAGAACCGCGCATACGCCTGGGTCAGTTTTTCCAGATAACTGCGTTCGATGTGCTGCTCATAGCGAATGCCGCGCTTCGCGATGCGATCCATCAGCACGTCGATCGGGGCCTGCAAGTACACGACCAGATCCGGTTTGGGCGCATCCACCACCACCCTCTCGTAGACTCGTTCGTACAGCGCGTATTCCGCATCATCGAGGGTCACGCGCGCAAACAGGCGATCCTTCTCCAGCAGGTAGTCCGCCACGCGCACGGCGCCGAACAAATCCTCTTGGCGAACCTCCTCCAGTTGCCGGGCCCGTTGAAACAGAAAGAACAATTGCGTCTGGAATGCCGCCGCGCGCGGATTCTTGTAGAAGCGTTCGAGAAAGGGATTCTGATCCGCCTGTTCCAAGACGAGTTGGCCGCCCAGCGACTGCCCCAAGCGGCGCGCCAGACTGGTCTTACCCACACCAATCGGACCCTCGATGACAATGAATCGGTGCGGTATTGCGCTCACCATTGAAAGCTCTTGTGCTAGTCCAGGACGGAAATCCCATCGCCGCCGGCACGCCGCGACAGTTCCAACACGTTGCCGTGTCCCGGAATCGCAAGCGTGGGGGCGATGTCAGCCAAAGGATA
>Ga0073928_10008008_pt1 | contig 13432 bp, 12 predicted proteins | sample PaiPotPPA55metaG_FD_76969 | JGI IMG/M metagenome (GOLD analysis project Ga0073928, IMG submission 76969) | Iron sulfur acid spring bacterial and archeal communities from Banff, Canada, to study Microbial Dark Matter (Phase II) - Paint Pots PPA... ...
GAAAGTGCGCCAGCAACTTGGTGTAATACGCCTTGGCCGTGGCATTGTCATTCGCCGCTTCCGCCAGCCGTCCCAGAAAATACAGCGCCGCGCTCGCCGTCGGGTGCGCCGGATATCGATCGAGATGTTCCCTCAGCAACTGTTGCGCCTCGTGCTTGCGATGCAGATAGGCTTCCCAGGCGACGCGCCAATGGCAGGCGGCGCCCCGTGGTTCCTTAGGAAAGCCTTCGTAAGCGGCCCTAAAAAGAGGGACGTATTTGTCGTATTCGTTGGCCACCAGATAGCGGTTCGCGGCGGCAACTAAAGCCTTAAAGCGCCATGATGAATCCGCATGGTGCTGATCCAATTTCTTGACTGTCTGCATCATTTCGTCATCGTCATTCAAGCGCCGCGCGCACTCCGCCAGATAGTAAAGCCGTTGCGCCTCCGCCTCCGGATCGGCTACTTCCAGCGGGCGCAGATATTGATACGCCGCCGTGACGTCGCCGTTCATGTATTCGGCGGCGCCCACGTCGACCCGAGCCAGATCGCGCGTGGCGCCGGTGAGCTGTGGCACGAGCGCTTCAAATTCCGCGCGCGCTCGCCGGTATTCCCTTGCCGCCAGCAGCTTGTTGCCCCGTTCGATCAGTTGCTCGGGTGAGGGCTTCGGGTAATTCACCAGCGCCGCGGCCGCTTGCGTGGCTTGCGACGACGTGGGGTATCCGCAATACACCCGTTGATAATACTCGGCGGCGTGCTCCCGGTCCTGCGCCGCTTCGTATGCCGCCGCCATGGCCATGTCGCCATCCGGCTGTGGTAGTTCGGTGTAATGGTCGTGGAGGATGCCTATGGCGTCTTGCGCCGCTCCGGTAGCGGCGAGCGCCCGCGCCCGCACCACCAGGGCTGCCCCGCCCACGGGCGAACGCACGGCCACCGAGCCAGCCGCCGCCGCATCGCGCGCCGCGCTCTGATGATCGCCCGTCTCCTCCTCGGCTGCTGCCAGATAATAGGCGGCGTAATCAGCCAGCTTAGGAAGCTTTGGCTGGGCCGCCTTCAGATGCTGGATGGCGTCTGCGAACTTCTTCTGCTCGAAGGCCGTGACGCCCTGTCCCAGGTCGGCCAGCGCGGCCTTCTGCGCAAAGGCCGCGCCCACCCCCAGTAGCAGCCCGATCGCTGCACTACGCCAGCGGCCCAGGATATTTCTCTCCCATCCACGCCGGGTTGTCATTGGCCAGCGTGCGCACCAGTTCCTGATGCAGATAATCGGGCATCGTCGGCGTGGCCAGCACGAAAGTCTGCCGATAGGTTTCGCGCGCGCCGTCGATGGCTTCCTGCAGGGCCGAGTACAAATCGCCGCTCGCGCGACCCGCCTTGACCGCGTCCGGCCTGTAGAGCCGCATCTCGGCCACTTGCACGCGCGCGAAGCGCTGCGCGCGCAGATGCAGGTTGCGATCACCCGCGCTCAGCGCATCCCAGTCGGGGCGTGGGGGCGTGGCGCCTTCAATGCGCACCAATTCGGGCGCCGCGGCGCGCACGGGCCGCTGGCGGGCTTCGAGCACCGCGCCGGACACTTGCGCAAGCAACTCCAGACCGGCGCTTTCCACTGGGCCTGTGGCGTACAGCAAGCCCACCACGGTCTCAGCCACTACGATGGGAAACAGATGAGCTTTGTCATCCGGAGCGTGCTGGAAAACCTTCATGACGGCCGCCGATACTTCCACCGCCGAACAGATGGTGACCACCGGTTCACGCGACTCGATGGCCCCCGCGAAAGCCGCAGCTTCCGAAGCGGCGAATTGCACCTCGCGGAAGCGCTCCTGGGCTTCGCCCGCCACACCCCTCAGGCGCTCGCCCGTCACGCGTTGTTCGTTGACGTGGAATACCGCGCTGGCGTGCGCGAATGGCGCCGATGCGTCGCTTAGGACGCTAGCCACTTCACCGAATACAGCCGCCTGCCGCAGCCGCCGCACCGCCTGATTCAGATGTTCGGCCAAGGCCCGCCCAGCCTCTTGCACGCTGGCCGACGCGCGCGCTTCCGCCTCGCTTTGGAACAACTGTTCCAACTCGGTGAATAGCTTTCGTAAGGAAGGAGGGGCTGCGGACATCCTGCCTCGATTCTAACAGGCAGGCTCGCCCCTAACAGGCAGGCTTGCCGTGGAGCGGCTTTAGTGCGCGGCCAGATTGTCCCCGTGCCAATTCGTTACGCCCTTGGGACACATTGGCGCACGCTGCACCCGTACGATGCGGCTCTCAATGGCGTACAGAAACACCGTTTTCCGCGGTGATTCCGGCCACGCCTGGACCACTTCCAATCGGTATCTGAGGTATGCCATCTCGGTCTTCATGCCCAACACAAGTGCACGTGGGGTGCCAGCAAATCGTACCGCACCACGGCGCCGCGAAGGGGCGGTCCCGACTAAAATCAAGCTATGTCCTCAACCCTCGCCAACAAAATCGCAATTGTCACCGGCGGCACACGCGGCATCGGCCGTGCCATCGCGGAACGCCTGCTCCAAGAAGGCGCATCGGTGGCTGTATGCAGCCGGTCGCCTGAAAACGTGCATGCCTTTGTAAAGGATTGTAAAGATATCGCGCCCGGCCGGGTCTACGCCGAAGCGGCTGATGTCTCACAACTCGACCAAGTCCAGCGCTTCATTCGCGCCGTCGAGAACCACTTTGGAGGTATAGATTTTTTAATCAATAACGCAGGCATCGGCATCTTTAAAAGTATAGGGGACCTTGCGCCTGATGAATGGCGGCGGGTCATCGACTTGAATTTGACTGGAGTTTACTATTGCTCTCATGAGGTTTTACATCACATGCGGAATCGTGGCGGCGGCTATATCGTCAACATAAGTAGCCTTGCGGGGAAGAACCCATTCGCAGGCGGCGCCGCTTACAATGCGTCGAAATTCGGGCTGAACGGATTCAGCGAAGCCATGATGATGGATCATCGTCACGACAACATTCGCGTCAGTTACATCATGCCGGGAAGCGTCGATACCGGCTTCGGCGGGAGCAGCCCCGCTTCGTGGAAAATTCAGCCGGAAGATGTGGCTGAGGTGGTGGTGATGCTTCTCCGCATGCCTGCCCGCACACTGGTAAGTCGGGTAGAAATCAGACCTTCGAGGCCTCCCAAATGAGCGCAATCGTGCATTCGAAGCCGGCTTTGACATTGGCACGCTGCGTGCTCTTCTCACTTGCGAGATGGCCCTAATGGGATTGGGACTCGAAAGAGGCAAAGCTATGGCGCGAATGAACAAACTACTGGATCCCACACTTACTGGAGCGGAAGCGGAAAAGCTGGAGTCCGACCTGCGCCGGCGTATCGTCGGCCAGGATGAGGCGGTCTCACAGATCGTCAATATTTATCAAACTTATTTGGCTGGCATGTCTAGCCCAGGGCGGCCCGTGGGGAACTTCCTTTTCCTGGGGCCGACCGGCTCAGGCAAGACCCGCATGGTGGAAGCAACGGCGGAGAGCCTGATCGGGGACGCGCGCGCCGTCATCAAGATCGACTGCGCCGAGTTTCAGCACAGCCACGAAATCGCGAAGCTGATCGGCTCGCCTCCTGGATACCTGGGTCACCGCGAGACTCACCCTCTGCTGAGCCAGGAAGTGCTGCAGCAGTACTACACCGAGAAGGTGAAGCTGAGCTTTGTGCTCTTCGATGAGATCGAAAAGGCCAGCGATGCCCTGTGGAACCTGCTGCTGGGCATCCTCGACAAAGCCACTCTCACGCTGGGCGACAACCGCCGCGTGGATTTCTCGCGCGCCATGATCTTCATGACCAGCAACCTGGGCGCGGCAGAGATGGGTTCCATCATGCGTCCCAATTTGGGATTCGCGGCTTCCGAAATGGAACGTAAGTGTGCCGAGGGCTTGGTGGATGGCACTCTCACGGAAAAGGTCTCGCGCGCCGGCGTGGAAGCCGCCCGCAAGAAGTTCACGCCCGAATTCATGAACCGTATCGACAAGGTGGTGGTATTCCATCCCTTGGGCGCGGAGCAGTTGCGCAAGATCCTCGGCCTGGAATTGAACATTTTGCAGCACCGCATTTTCGAGACGGCCAACGGCGCTCCGTTTGTATTCTCGTTGACCGATGACGCCAAGGATTTCCTGCTGCGCGAAGGCACCGACATGAAGTACGGCGCACGCCACCTCAAGCGCGCCATCGAGCGCTCGCTCGTGCAGCCGCTGTCGAATTTGATTGCGACCGTGCAAGTGCGCGGAGGCGACCTGGTCCGCGTGGATTACGACGACGAGGCTGGCCGCATGACCTTCTTCAAGGAAGCCGAAGACTTGGCGCCTTATACCATGATGCAAATGGTGGAAGCGCCGATCACCTCTTCCCCGGGCGCTTTTGCTGCGGGCGCCACCGTGGAGCCGCCGCGCGCGGCCAACGCCAGGTCCACGCGCCGCTCGTAGTTGTAGCACAGGCATTGCTGCCTGATGCCGCGCCGAGGTGAAGACACGGTTGTTTTGGCATTCCGGCGCCCCCTCTAAAGCCGACCCATGGTACGGCAACAGCATGGTGAACGGCCTGCCGGGTGATTTTTGGTAAGATACGCAGGTCATCCTGCGACTCGGCAGGGTTGGCACTCGAAGAGGGGGCAAACATGAAACAGGCGTTTTTGAGCGTGACGTTTGCGGCCGCGTGCGCCGCGTCTTTGTGGGGGCAGACGGGCAGCGTGGTGAACGCTCGCCAGATGTTCGGTTATCCGGTCTATACGGAGGAGGCGGGTGCCAGAGCGAAGATTTCGTACCATGGGGGTCCGATCCTGCTGGGCACGAACACGCTGTATATCATCTACTACGGCACGGTATCGAGCGGGACGAACGGCACATCGACGATCATCAACGATTTCTTTTCGAACGTTGGAGGGTCGGGGAATTACAACGTCAACACCACGTACTACGACAGCGCCGGCAACCACATTAGCAACTCGCTGGCGTTCTCGGCCGCGGCCAACACCTATCACGACAACTACTCGATCGGGAAGAACATCGGCAGCAACGGGATTGAGAAGATCGTGGCCAACGCGTTGAACGGGGGGCACCTGCCGATCGCGCCGGCGTCGATTTACTTTGTGGTGACGGCCCCGGATGTGACGGGGTCGGAGATTTCCGGACTATGCGCCTTTCACGGGAATTCGACCAAGCTGGTGACGGGGATGAATATCGTGTACTCGGCGATTCCGGACTTTGGCGGTGCGGCGCTTAAGGGCTGCGACGGCAACATCCAGGTCTTCCACGAGAACAATAGTCCGAATAGCAACCTGGGCGCGGATGATGCGCTGGACTCGTTCATGCATGAGCTGTCGGAATCCGTGACGGATCCCTACGGGACGGCTTGGTTCGGGCCGGGCGGCGAGAATGGCGATCTGTGCAATTTCAATTACGGCACAACGTACATCGCGCCGAACGGGACGCACGCCAACACGCATCTGGGGACGCGGGATTACCTGGTGCAGACGATTTTCTCCAACACCGAGAACAAGTGCTTGAACACGCTGCCGTAGGCCTAACAAGAATTAGTCCGCAGACGGAACCCGATGAAGCGCACCTGGACGATCATAGGGGTAGGCGACGTGCCGGCCAGTTTCAAATGGTACCAGGCACTGTTCGGTCAGCCGGCTACCCCTCCTGCGCATGATTACTTTGGGCAAATCCTCGATTCAGATGGGACTGTCTTGCTCTGCCTCCACGAGTGGGGCGCCCACGAGCATCCCTCATTGATGAGCCCCGATCACGGGACACCCGGCAACGGCCTCCTGTTGTTCTTCCGTGTCGATGATTTTGACCTGGCGCTTCAAAGGGCGCGCTCTCTCGCCACTCGGCTCGAAGAGGAGCCCCACGTGAATCCGAACACTCAAACCAAGGAGTTCTCGCTCCGAGATCCGGACGGATATTACGTTACGATCAGTGCGGTCTCTGCGGCCTGACATGGCGCTTGCCGCTGCCTGGCGCCGGGCGGGTTTTATGGGCGCAACGAGGCGCGACCTCGCTGCCCTCGCCGGGCGGCGCTTGCCGTCTGAGCGCGCATTCCGTTAGGCAACGCCTCGCGGAGTTTCGATTATTATGATCGTTCTACGCGCCAACAGGAAGTAAGTTTTCGCTTCAAGTTGACGGAAACGCCCATGCCGTCGATGTGTGCTTCGCCACGGCCAATGTGGCAGGCCTTACTGGTTGCGCACACACGTGTACCCTAGCTGCAGATCCTTCTTTCCCGCGGCCGCCGCGCTCTCAGGGTCGAACGCGGCCATGTCCCCGGAACTCCGCGAGTCATCGAAGTGCCTGGGACGTGCCTCAGGCGTTCCGAACACTTTGCCTACCACAAAGCCGTCGCCGCAATGCCCGTAAAGGACAAACCCGCCTGTCAAGTCATAGCTTGCGTAAGCCTGCCAGGGCCGCAACTCCTTGCCTGCACTGGTGACACGAAAGACGACTGGATGGTCACCGGGTTCATAGTCCACGTGCATATCCACACGGTACGCGCGAATGGCTTTGTTTGGTTTTACCTTGGAGTAGTCCGGGAACGGCGGCTGTCGCTCGCATTGGCCAACTGACTCGATCGCTTGCACGTCTTGATACATATCGAGCGACAAGTAACCGGTTTGCGAAAAGTCGAAGGCGCCTTGCGATCTGACTCGACAGCCTCGAAGAACCTCCAGCGGAGTCCAGGCTCGCTCTCCTCGCATGAGTTGAATCGAAGCTTGGCCGCATTGCGACTCGTCCAATCTCAGCTCGAACCACTTTCGGATATCATCATGGAAGACCAGCCGCCCTTCCAAAGCTCGGATCTCCGATTGCACGCTCGGTCCTGCCTCGCTGAACTTCGGACATTCTTGCCCGGCCGCGGACACGGCTGCGGAGGTTACAAACGCGCACGCCAACAATGAAGCCCGCATGTGCCGTATATAGCACAAAGGAGCCATATCTGTGCCGTGGATTCTCGAAGGTGATCGAGGCTGGGAGATTAGTGTCGGGCCGCCCCTCCTCACATCCACCCCGCATGATCCACCACCGCGTCCGGCGCGCCGTGCTCCAGCGCCGCGCGCAGGTTATCCGGCAGCGGCATCTTGCGCAGCGTATCCGCGTCCACCAGCACGTTCACCGTCTCCACCGTCGCGATCACCCGCTCCTCGCCCGCCACGCGAAACTCCGCCGCCAAGGTGAACGACGTGTTGCCCAGCCGCACCGCGCGCATCGATATCTCCAGCACCTGGTCATAACGCGCCGGCGCCTTCCACTCGATCGTCTGTTTCACAAGCTGGAAATCCAGGCTCCCTTCGATAAACGCCGGGCCGAAGCCGACGGCGCGCAGAAATTCGCTCGTCGCGATATCCACGTAGTCGGCATAGCGGGAGTTGAACACCACCTTCTGCGCGTCGCACTCTCCGTAGCGCACGCGCAGGTAATAACGGAAGGCCACTCCTGATAGCGTAAGCGAAAATACGGTAAACTGTCATTATGCGTATTTGGTCTTCTCTAGCAGCGCTCTCGTTAGCGTCCGGTGTGGTTTTATATGGTCAGACGGTACCCCGGCCCGCCGGCGAGTTCGCGATCACCATGGCGGATGGCAGCCAGACTCTCCTGAGCCATTACGCCGGCAAAGTCGTAGTGCTGGCCTTCATCTCCACCACCTGCCCGCACTGCCAACACACTACGGGCGTGCTCAGCGAGATCCAGAACGAATATGCCGCGAAGGGCGTACAGATCCTGGGGTGCGCCTTCAACCCGGATGCGCCTACGCTGCTGCCCGGCTTCCTCGCGCAGTTCAAACCCGCCTTCCCGGTGGGCACCGCGTCGCGCGATGCGGTATACGAGTTTGAGCAGGCTTCGCTGGCCAAGGTCAATTACGTTCCGGAGCTATTGTTCATCGACCGCAAGCGCGTCGTCCGCGCGCAGTACGGCGGGGCGGACGATTTTCTGAAAGAGCAGGAAAAGAATATTCGCGGGCAGTTGGACACCCTGCTGAAAGAACCAGTCGCCACCAGTAAGAGCCACGGCACGCACAAGACTTCTAGCGCGCCGGTGGCTTCCGCACATAAACCCGCGTAAAGGGAGTTGTCGCGGCCAGTTCGTACTGCGCGAGCCACGGGCGCAAGTCATCGAAAGCGCCGATTGCGAGGCGCGGATTCAGGGGTCCCAAACCATCCAACACCAGCGACGGATGTGTGCCCGCCAGTTCTGCCCGATGCGCGCGCGTCGCTTCGCTTTCGACCGGTTGTGATTGCGTCAAGTGCCGGTCTGCCGGGACGCCGGTGAGCGGCTGGCAATCGAGGAAGCGGGTGCCGGCGGTCATGCCTGTGTAGACGAAGATCTCCGGCCGGTAGCCCCAGACGAATAGCGTGTCGCCTGGCCGCGCCATCCCGCGCGCGAGTGCTGCGGCTTTGCGGCTGTCCTGATCCATCGCCAGATCCACCCATTGGTGCGGACGTCCCGCGGCCAGATCGCGCGCCAGCATCGCGTAGCGCGGCCCGAAGCGCACCAGCGGGATCAGCAGCAATGCCGCTACCGCGATCGCGCGTTTTCGGCCGAGCAACGTAAAGCCGCGCGCGGCCGCCATCACCGCCACGGGCAGAATCTGAAAATAGTAACGCGGGAAGAAGCGCCACCCCAGCACGACCGCCGCACATGACAGCGCCGCCCAAGCCGCCCAGCGGATGCGCTCCGCCTTCGCATCGCACCACCAGAACCACACGGCGGCCACCACTAGCCCACCGTGAAAACCGATCCAGTGCGCGGTTCGCTCGATGCCGTTCAGAAGGGGGCGTTCGACGAAGGTCGATCCGGCGTATAGGCGGCCCCATGCCCAGACCTGCTCATAGTATGCGCGCAGGGCGCCCTGGCCGGCCAGCCACGCGGCTGCCAGCGCGTTCGGCAGCACGAATCCGGCGGCCAGCAGCGGCAGCCCGCGCTGCCCCAGCACCACCGCGCACGCGGCCAGCACAAACAGCGCCTTTACGTTGATCAGGAACGCCACGCCGGCAGCAACGCCGCTCGCCAGCGCGCGGCCGCGCCACGCCAGCCATATCGCCGCCAAGTGCGGCGCCAGCATCACCAGGTCCGCCGCCAACGGCGTCACTGACGATGGCAGATCGAACACCAGAAAGAAGGCTAGCAACGCGGCGGCCCAATAACCTTCGCGCCAGCCCCACAGATCGCGCGCGAACCGCCACGCGAGCCAGCACGCCAGCAGTGCGTACAGCGCACCCGCGACGCGTAGCGGTACTCCGTCCCGCGCGCCCCAAACCAGGTAGGTCCAGGTGAGGAGCGGGGGCTTGTCGAACCACACGTCGCGGTACAGCGCCTTGCCGTGGATCATCTGCGCGGCCGTCGCCAGCGGCAGCGTTTCTTCCGCCCACAGGATGTCGAGGTGGCACATGCGTGCCGCCAGCACCGCGAGGAAGAGGATCAGGAAGAACCCGCGCGCGTTTTTCAAGAGCGTATCGTATCGTGGCGCGAGCGCAGCCTGCATCGCACTGACCGTGAGTTCCCATTCAACGCCGCATGGTGCCGCCGCGCCAAGCCCTCCAGATCCATTACGACAGCGACGCGCTGGAAATCAACGGCGTCCAGGCTGAGGCCGCTCAGGCTGCGCTCGCGCCTGCGCAGCGCGCTAGCGTTGTAAAGAAATCCGGGAAAGAAACGCCAGCTGCCTCCGAGCTGTAAAGAACGGATTCGCCGTCGGCGCACAGGGCGGCGATAGTAAACGCCATAGCGATCCGGTGATCGCCAAAGGAGTCCAACTTGGCGGCGTGGAAACGCTGGCGACCCGGGACTTCGAGGCCGTCGGGTAACTCGCGCGCCTCGACGCCCATCCTGCGCAGGTTCTCGGCGATGGTAGCGATGCGGTCGCTCTCCTTGATGCGCAGTTCAGCGGCATCGCGAATGACGAGGCCGCCTTCGCTAGAGGCGCCGAGCACGGCCAGCACCGGGATCTCGTCGATCAGCGCTGCCGTGGTTTCCTTTTCGATCATGCCGCCGCGGACCGGCGCGCTCTCGACCAATAGATCGCCCACCGGCTCGCCGTTGCGGCTCTCGATATCGAGTACGCGGACGGGCGCGCCCATGGACGCCAGGAAATCGAGCAGCGTAGCGCGGGTGGGATTTAAGCCTACGCCGCGAATGGTGAGCGTCGAGCCGGGCAGCAGCAGAGCGGCCACGATGAAGAAGGCCGCGGAGGAAAGGTCGGCGGGGACGATGAGGTCGCGCGCCGTAAGGGTCGGGCGGCCTTGCAAGGTGATCACGCGCGATGCGACCCGCAAACCGGCGCCGAATTCGCGCAATGCGATCTCGGTGTGGTCGCGCGAGCGCAGCGGCTCGTGGACCTCCGTGACGCCATCCGCGTAGAGACCTGCTAAGAGCACACACGTCTTGACTTGGGCGCTGGGCACCGGCAGCGTGTAGGCGATGCCGTGGAGCGGCGCGCCCTGGACATCGAGCGGCGGGAAGCGGCCATCGCGAGCGCTGATGTGCGCGCCCATCAGGCCGAGTGGCTGCATGATGCGATCCATGGGGCGGCGCGAGAGGGAGGCATCGCCGCCGATGTGGGTGGTGAACGGCTGCGCGGCGAGGATGCCGGAGAGCATGCGGATGGTCGAGCCTGAGTTGCCGGCATCCAGCGGCGCGGCAGGCTCGCGCAACCCATCGAGCCCGCGGCCGTGAATCACAACGTCCGTTCCGTTCCGCTCGACTGGAACGCCCAGCGCTTCGATGGCCCCCAGCGTGGAGCGGCAATCGCCGCCGGTAGCGTAGTTGCGAATCCGCGTGTCGCCCTCCGCGATGGCGGCGATGATGGCATAGCGGTGCGAGATCGACTTGTCGCCGGGCAGGCTGACATCGCCGGAGAGCGACTGGGCGGGGCGAATGCGCTGCGGCATGGCAATCTTATTCTACTCGGGGCGGCGTGCTCTGCGCAGAGTGCCATGTTAGGGCTCCCTTACGTCAGCGCCTCGGTTGCGAGCGAAAGTCGCCTGAAGTGCGTGGCGCACGCCCGTGGCGTGCCGTGTCCCGACTCTTCGGGACACTTGACTTGCATGATTCGAAAGCGCCGCCCGCACAGGCGCTATGCCGGGGACTTGCGCCGCATCAGATGACGTCGCAAAAGCGAAACCCGCCGGAAGCTCACCGCGTGTAAGGCAGTGGGATTAGACTAGACCTGGAAGACGGAGCTAAATACTCCTCCCTTGCGCCGCCCCCAGTTTCGCTTCCAGAGCGCCTTGACGCATCTCGGACAGCGCCATGAACGACACGACCAACTCGGAACCGCGCATAAGCAAACCTGGCGACGTCTGCGAGAATTTTCGGCGAGGCTTCGCTTGGTTGGATGGCCCAGGTCACGCCACCATCCCGTGCCCCCGCAAGTCCGCGATGCCAATGGCACGTGGCGCTATCTCTCCCTGTCCCAATGCCCTGCTCCCGAACGCTGAAACCTGGTCGAGCCACCCGAACTTGACCCCTGGTCGCGCGAACAGCTTGAGAAAAATTCATTCGTGCCTCCAACTGCCGACGGCGCCAAGACCGATGCCTAAACAGCACCCCCCCCCCAACCCCTGGCGCCCGCATTGCGCCCGGGCTCGTCCGGTCCTTCAATCGGGAGCGTCCGTGGGGCGCCGCAGTGGATCCACCACGGGTACGATTGGCAAAGGGTCACCGAGCGTTTGCAACACCCGGAGCCTTCGTATCTGGTACCGCTTTGTGGACTGGTGGTCGCAGCACTGCGGCGGCAGCGGTTGCGCACGGCGCTGGCGTGCGGGCGCCGTAATGGGCGCCATCTGCGTGCTCTGCGCAGAGTACTGGCGGGCCGCGCGGGACGTACTATATACTCCCTAGCCCTTTCCTGGAGCGCTCGACTCATCGATCATCGAACTAGGCGGACCTAACACCGCCCCTTGGAGGAAAGCATGCAGATGTCGTTTCGTGTAATGAGTGTGGCGATGGCCATGGTAGGGTTTGCAGGCGCCAGTTCCCTAGCGCCGGGAGGTGCGCCGGGCAACCCGGCTGATACGTACCAGACGAATGGCGACGGCTCGTCCGCCGGTGTGAGTTTGACGGACGGAGCTAGCTCGTATTCCACGTCGACCTGGGACGTGTTCGCGCCCGAAGAAGCATCCGGCGGGGCTGGTGTGAACGTGGTGGGCCTCCCGGGGCCGCGAGCAGTAGGCGGCCTTCCGGGTGGAACCGGCGGCTTTTCCGGCAGCCCGGGCTCCGTGGGCTCCTCGGGATCCTCGGGTTCTCCAATCGGTAGCGTTGGCGGCGGCGGAGACCTCACCGGGCCCGGCGAGAGAGGCTCTATTGGCAAAGGCGCGCTTGGGTCACCAGCCGTCAACACTACGCCGGAGCCTTCCTCTCTGGTACCACTCTGCGCGCTGATGCTGGTTGGTCTGGCGCGCAGACGGCAGTTGTGCGCTCTGCTGGCACGAACGCGTCAGTGAACAGGGCCGGGCACGCGGGGTGACTTGTACTATGCTGAAGGTTCAGCATGTACACTAAGTTCACTCCGCTCGTTATCCTGGCCGCCATGGTGACTACCAACTGCTCGTCCAATAAGGATGCCAACCCGAAGATCAGCAGCCGCCCGTTCGGCCAGACGCCGGCGGGCGAAGCTGTTTCGCTCTACACGCTGCGCAACGCTAAAGGCGTCGAGGCGGACATAGCGACGCTAGGCGGCGTGATCGTTTCGCTGCGCGTGCCGGACCGCTCCGGCGCGATGGGCGACATCGTGCTGGGTTTCGACGATTTGGCAGGTTACCTGAAGCCGGGGCCGTATTTCGGCGCCATCATCGGACGCTACGGCAACCGCATCGCGGGCGGGAAGTTCACGCTGGACGGCGTAACTTACACCCTGGCGAAGAACAACGGCGAGAACAGCCTTCATGGCGGCAATCGCGGGTTTGACAAAGCGCTTTGGAAGGCAAAGCCAGGCGCGGACGGCTCGCTCGAATTATCCTATCTGAGCAAGGACGGCGAGGAAGGCTATCCGGGCAATCTCTCTGTCACGGTGGTGTACACACTCACCGACGACAACGAGCTGAAGATCGACTATTCGGCGGTGACGGACAAAGACACCGTCTTGAACCTGACGAACCACTCGTATTTCAACCTCGCCGGGCAAGGCCAAGGCGACGTGCTGGCGCACCAGGTGACCATCCACGCGGACCGCTTCACGCCGGTGGACCAGTCGCTGATCCCGACCGGCGAGCTGCGCGATGTGGCGGCCACGCCGTTCGATTTCCGGCAGCCGCACGCCATCGGCGAGCGGATCAATTCCGGCGACCAGCAATTGGTCCTCGGCAGGGGGTACGACCACAACTTCGTGCTGAACCGGAACGGGGGGGGGCTGGAGCCGGCGGCGCGCGTGACGGAGGCGAAATCCGGCCGCGTGCTGGAAGTTCTGACCACCCAGCCGGGCGTGCAGTTCTACACCGGCAATTTCCTCGACGGC
>Ga0073928_10008011_pt1 | contig 13428 bp, 18 predicted proteins | sample PaiPotPPA55metaG_FD_76969 | JGI IMG/M metagenome (GOLD analysis project Ga0073928, IMG submission 76969) | Iron sulfur acid spring bacterial and archeal communities from Banff, Canada, to study Microbial Dark Matter (Phase II) - Paint Pots PPA... ...
AGGCAGAGGCCGCGATGGGCGAGCGTTTCGAAGCGTGCGCCTTTCACGACTTCGTGCTCGATCAGGGGCTCGTCCCGCCCGACGCGCTCCGCGCCGCGGTGCTCGAACGGTTCGTCCCAAACGGAGTGACCCAGCGATGAAAGCGACCGTCTTCCACGGCGCCCGCGACGTGCGGGTCGAGACCGTCCCCGACCCCTCGATCGCGGAGCCGACCGACGCCGTCGTCCGCGTCGTGAACGCCGCAATCTGCGGCTCCGACCTATGGCCGTACCGCGGCGTCGCGAAGTGGGAACCGGGGGCACGGCTCGGCCACGAGTTCACCGGCATCGTCGAGGCCGTCGGCAGCGGCGTAACCGCGTTCGCGCCGGGTCAATTCGTCGCCGCGCCGTTCTCGTACGCCGACGGTTCGTGCGCGTTCTGCCGGCAGCACCTCTACACGTCGTGCGAACACGCCGGGTTCTGGGGCGGTACCGACAACGACGGCGGACAGGGTGAGTTCGTGCGCGTCCCGTACGCGGATGCGACGCTGGTCGCGATCCCCGACGCCATCCGCGACGACGAGACAAAACGCACCGCAGCGCTCGCGCTGACCGACGTAATGGGAACCGGGTACCACGGCGTGGTCAGTGCAGGGACGAAAGCCGGCGGCACCGTCGTCGTGGTCGGCGACGGCGCGGTCGGCCTGTGCGCGGTCCAGTCGGCGCGCTATCTCGGCGCCGAACGCATCGTGTGCGTCGGGCACCACGCCGCGCGGCTCGCGCTCGCCGAACGGTTCGGCGCCACCGACGTCGTCGACTCGCACGATCCCGGCGCCGCGCAGCACGTCATCGAGATCACCCACGGCGGCGCCCCGAGCGTCGTCGAAGCGGTCGGGATGCAGAGCTCGCTCGACCTCGCGCTCGCCGTCGTCCGCGACGGCGGAACCGTCGCCTTCGTCGGCGTTCCGGCCGGCATGGAGACGCTCGCGTTCCGCCGTCTCTTCAGCGGCAACGTCGCGCTCCGCGGCGCACTAGCGCCCGTCCGCGCCTACCTGCCCGAACTGATGTCGGCGCTCGCCGCCGGCACCATCGATCCCTCGCCGGTCTTCACCCTGAAGCTCCCGCTGGCGGGATCTCCGCAGGGCTACAAAGCGATGGACGAGCGCGGAGCGATCAAGGTCTCCCTCGAAATCTCGACGCCGTAAGGTCCGGCCACGCGCACGAACCAGCTCGCCAGCAGCGCGAGCAGCGCCGCATCGTCGAAGAGTCCGAGCAGCGGGATGTCGCCAAGCAGGTTCAGCGGCGAGAGGATGAACAGCGCCCCCGCCAGCGCGAGCAGCTTCAGCCGCAACGGAACGCGCGAATCACGCACGAGCGCATAGGCCCGAGCAACCGTCCGCCGCGAGGTCAGGAAGAATCGAATCAGACCCATGCTCGTTTCAACGCGCCGATTCGGAGTTTGTTTCGCCCGCCCGCCGTCCAAGGCGAGCCTCACACCGCCCGCGACAGGTAGAACTTGAGCTGCACGCGCGCAACATCCCCCTCGACCGTCAGCAACGCGTACGAATAGAGCGGATTCAACCGTTTGTCGGTCGGCGACCCCGGATTTGCGAACAGGACGCCACCCGCGCGACCGGTGACCGGCCGATGGCTGTGCCCGAACAGCACGACGTCGACCTCGCCGTCCTCAAACGCGCCGAGCGCCCGCGACTGCGTCGACCCGCGCGTCCCGTCGCCGTGAACCATTCCGACGCGTACGTCCTCGATCCGCACGACCTTCCGCCGCCCGAACCGTTCCCGAATCGCCGCCCCGTCGTTGTTCCCCGCCACCGCATCGAACGGCGCAATCGCTTCGAACAGCGGCACCACCAACACATCGGTCATATCGCCGAGATGTAGGATGCGCGTCACCCCGGCACGCCGCAACCCACGCTCCAGCGCGCGCGGCAGCGCGCGCCCGAAGCGCGGAAGATGCGTATCGCTGACGACGCCGACACGGGTCACGCCACTATCGTGCCCGCTCGCGAGCCCGAACCAACGGCTCGTCGTCGAGCACGACCGCAACGATCGTGACGGCCTTCGCGAGAGAATAGACGGCGTTCGCCGCACGACGCCGCAACCGCAGCGCAGGAACGTCGGAGCGCAAAACGGCGATGGCGTGCTGCCGGTCGCGAACCAGCACGGCCAAGACCTGCTGGGAATATGACACGAAAAAACCTCCGGTGTGCGGAGGCTTCATCAGAACCGACGTGCCGAAGCGGTCAGGTCAGCGAGATGGCGCCTCCAAGAATGCAAAATCAGAACGCGAAACGACGAACATCGTCCACGTGCGGGTCGAAATGGGCAGAAGTCGGTTCATGCGCGTTCTCCTTTCTCGCCGCATTGAGTGCGGCCGGTAGTCGAGATTATCACGCGACATCACGTTTCGTCAACACCACACCCCAAACAACGAACGATCGCCGCAGTAAAACCCGACCTCCATCATGTCGTGGGAGCGGTGCGGTACACGGCGTAAGGACCGTGTGAGCGAGCGTGCGCAGCCCTTCGACAAGCTCAGGATGAATGCGCGGAAGCGATGCGAAGACAGAGGTGGCGCGGACAGGATGTCCGCGCCACCGTGTCCGGAGCCGTGTACCGCACCGCTCCCACGACTACGCCGCGGCGTGACCCGGAGGCGCTCAGTGAGCCGCCCACCCTCCGTCGATGCTGATGGGGGCGCCGGTGATCGAGATCGCATAGTCGCTGCAGAGGTACGCGCAAAGGGCGCCGACTTCGGTGGGGTCGATGAAGCGTTTGGTGGGCATCGCGTCGAGAAACGCGCGCTCGAGCGCCTGCTCTTCGGTGATGCCGCCGCCGTAGGAGGTGACGAGTCCGGCAGCTTGGCCGCGCACGAGGTCGGTCATCACGGCGCCCGGGCAGATCGCGTTCGCGGTGATGTTGAGCTCCGCTCCTTCGATCGCGAGAACCTTGGTCATGCCGACGACGCCGTGCTTCGCGGAGACGTACGCGACTTTGAACGGCGAGCCGATCAACCCTTGCACGCTCGCGACGTTGACGATGCGGCCGCGCTTGCGCGCGATGAAGTGAGGCCACGCGGCCTTCGACGCGTAGAAGACGCTGTCGAGATCGATCGCGCGCACGTTCACGTACTTCTCGTCCGGAAACTCGGCGATCGGGGCGACGAACTGCACGCCCGCGTTGTTGACGAGATGGTCGAGCCCGCCGAAATCGTGCGCGGCGCGGTCGACGGTGGTGCGGATCGCAGCGGGATCGCGTACGTCACATGCGTAGGCGCGTGCGGTCACGCCGCGCTGCGCGGCGACCTCCTTCGCGGTCGCAGCGGCGGCGTCGCCGTCGAGGTCGACGACGGCGATCGCCGAACCGGCCTGGGCGAGTGCCTCCGCGCACGCCCGCCCGATCCCTCGGGCCCCGCCTGTTACAAAGCTGACCCGGTCGTGTAGATCGATCGTAAGCAAGGTCGTCGCTCCTTTTCCGAAGGAATCGCTCACGTGGGTACTCTGGTCCTCTCCAATGTCGCACGAGCGTTCGGCGAGGTCGTCGCAGTGCGCGACGTCTCCTTCACCGTCGAGCCCGGAACGACGTTCGGTCTGCTCGGGCCGAACGGCGCCGGCAAGACGACGACGATGCGGATGATCCTCGGGATTCTGCTCCCCGACCGGGGCTTCGTCAGCTGGGACGGTGCGCCGGTCACGCTGCCGGTGCGGCGGCGGTTCGGGTATCTGCCTGAGAAACGCGGACTCTACGGCTAGCTCAAGGTGCGCGAGCAGATCGCGTACTTCGGCCGCCTCCACGGCGTGGAGCCACCCGAGGACACGCGGCGCGCCGACGCGTGGATCGAGCGGCTCGGGCTTGGCGAGTACGCGAGCCGGCCGTGCGGCGAGCTCTCGAAAGGAAACCAGCAGAAGGTGCAGATCGCGTGCGCGGCGCTGCACGAACCGGAGCTGCTCATCCTCGACGAACCGTTCTCCGGACTCGATCCCGTCAACGCCGAAACGCTCCAGGGCGCGCTGCGCACGCTGCGCGACGGGGGCACGACGCTGATCTTGTCCTCGCACCAGATGTGGCAGATCGAAGATCTGTGCGAGTCGTTCTGCGTGATCTCCGGCGGAACGGTCCGGGCGAGCGGAACCCTCGCCGAGCTGCGTTCGGCGTGGCCGACGCGCATCGTCGAAGTCGAGCCGGTCGCCGCGCCGTTGCTCAGTGTCCTCGACGCCGTCCCCGGCGCGCGCCGGCTCCCCGAGGCCGACCGTCCGGCGCTGGCCTACGAGATTCCGGCCGACGCGGACACGGCGGCGCTCCTCCGCCGGCTCGTGGACGCCGGCGACGTGACGCGTTTCGAGCGCGTCGACCCGAGCTTACGGGACATTTACCTGCGTGCGATCGGAGCGGCGGCGTGAACACGATCGGGGTCGTCTTCAGCGCCGAGTTCACCCGCCGCATCACCGGGCGTGCGTTTCGTGCCGGCACGGTGATCGGCGCGATCGGCATCGTCGTGCTCACCACGCTGCCGACGCTCCTCAGTGGGATGACCTCGAGCGCGTCGAAGAAGGTCGTGCTGATCGGGGAACCCGCGCTGACGGCGCAGGCCGAAAAGGCGATCGCACGCGACTTCGAGGTGGCGGCGAGATTGCCGCGCCTCGACCAGGCGCCGGACGCGAAATTCCTCGACACGCATGGCAAGGCCGCCGCCGTCGCCGTCCTGGCTGCCCATCCCGGCCTGCGCGTGACGGTCTACGCACGCGACCCTTCGCAGTTCCGCGACACGTTCGCCCGCGATCTCGCGACCGTGCAGATCGGTCTCGCGCTCGGGGTCCCGCCGGCCCGCGTCGAGGCGAGCTCGAAAGTGCCGGTCGACGTTCACGACGTCTCGGGACGGTTCGCCGATGCGGCGGCGGCCGACGCCGCCAAGGGCGTCGCCTATTTCTTCGTGATCCTGCTGTACCTCTCGATCCTACTGAACGCGCAAGCGATCATGACCTCGGTCGCCGAGGAGAAGACGAACCGTATCGCCGAGCTGCTGGTCGCGACGCTCGATCCGGCGCGGCTGCTGGCGGCGAAGATCCTCGCCACCGCCGCGACCTCGTTCATTCAGCTCGGCGTATGGGTCGCCGTCGGGATGATCGTCGGGCGAATGGTGCCGCACGCTTCCGCCGGAGGCGCCGAAGCGCCGTCGCTGCTCGGAAGCGTGGACATCTCGACGGGCGAGCTCTTGGCGTTCGTCGCGTTCTTCGTGGTCGGCTTCGCGCAGTACGGCGTGCTGTACGCAGCCGCGGCGTCGCTGATCAACCGGACCGAAGACTTGGGGGCGGTGGCCGGACCGCTCGTGATCCCGGTGATCATCGGGTTCATCTTGGCGATGCTCGGCATGAACGCCCCGAACGATCCGCGGATCGTCGCCTTCTCGCTGGTCCCGCTGGTCTCGCCGTTCGTGATGTTCACCCGGGTCGCCGTCAGCAGCGTGCCGGTCTGGCAGCTCGTCCTCTCGCTCGCGGTGAACGTGGCCGGTGCGGTGCTGCTGGCTTGGGCGTCAGGTAAGGTCTATCGCGTCGGCTTGCTGCTGTACGGCCGTCCGCCGTCGCTGCGGCAGGTGATCGCTACGCTGCGAACCTGATCAACAGCCGCCGCCGATCGTCAGTGCGCCGGTCGCGAACGTCGCGATCGGCGGCGTGACGACCGCCGCCGACGGATCGGTCGAGGGATCGATCGAGTGTTCGAACGCCGCCTGCATCTCGGGATAGCATGCGATGAGCGTCGCCATGTCGGGCGAGCGGAAGGAGTTCAGCGTCGCACCACGCTGCGTCTGCGCGCCGGTGAACGGCTGCAGCGTCGCGGGCACGTCGTTCGCCGCATTGACGGTGATCGCCGATCGGCCCAGGATCATCGGCGCACTGAGTCCCAATCCGTTGCTGATCGCCCGGCCGCACACGGCGCCGGCGGTTGCCGTGCCCGACGCGGGCTGCCAAAAGCCCAGCGTTTGCGCGACCGGTGCGGCGAGCGGTGCACCGTTCCCAATCAGGTCGGGCGGCGGCGTCGCGCAGATGGCCGGCAACGGCGCGCCGGCCGCGGCGCTGTACGCCGCATAGAGGCTGTACTGCTGGTACGGGTTGATCTCGGCCGAGACCATGCCGCCGTAGCGCGCGACCATCTCGACCCGTTCGCCGAGGACGCCGGTCTGCAGCGCCCACATGACGCCGAACATGACGAGCAAGAAGACGGGCAGCGCGACCGCGGTCTCGATCAGCGCCTGGCCGCGCGAGCGGGCCGTCACGAGGTGCTGCATGCAAGGGATCCCACGTCGAGCTGGCCGGAGAACGGTTTGATCGGAACGGTGTTCCACCAGCCGGTGACGGCGGAGAACTCGGGGCCGCCGACGCGTTCGCCGTAGGCGTCCGACTTCGGGAACGCCGTCGCCGGGTTCCCGCCGAAGTTGATCGCGAACCAGTTCCAGCCGTTGGGGCCGGTTGCGCTCGTGCCTGGCGCGTACGACTCGATCGGCTGGAACGCCTGGCCCGTGCGCGGGTTGGTTTGAAAGCCGGGCTGCAGCCACTCCTGCGTGACCATCGCGGAGGTCGCGGCCGCTCGTCCGATCGCGGTGAACGTCGGCGGCTGGAAGTTGAGGAACGACGGCACGATCGGCGCGACCTTCGCGCAGGTGACGATCTCGAGCTGGATCGGGACGTAGTCCGCCTTGACCGTCGCCGGTGTGCCCGGATTGTTGATCACCCAGGCACCGCCGTCTTGCTCGACGTCGTTGAGCGGCGAACGCGCCTGGACCCGCACGACGCTGTAGGTGAACCCGCAGTCGCCGCCGTTCGCCTGGCCGCAGTTTTGCTGCAGCTGCTGCACCAGCGCGCGGGCGTCGGCCTCCGCTTGCGCCTGCGTGTACAGCGAGGTGCGGTTGACCAGCTGCACGTCGGCGGTGTAGCGCGCGACCGCGCGGAGATACTCGGTCCGCAGCTGGTTGAACGACGCCGAACAGCCGGCTCCGGAGCAGCCGGGATCGTTGTAGGCAGCGGCTTGCAGCCCGGTAAGCAGGTGGCGGATCCGCCATTCCTCGACCGCCGCGGCGTACATCAGCGAGAGCTGCTGGTTCCACGTTTGGGTTTGCGCCGAGAGCGCGGCGGAGGCGGCGGCGTCGGCCGCGTTCTGCGCGCGCACCTGCCAGCGCAGGACTTCGCCGTACTGCATGGCGGCGAACGCGAGGACGAGCGTGGCGGCGATGCCGAGCGCCCAGATGGGCAGCGTTTGGCCGCGCGAGCGCGAGGTCAGGAACATCCGGGCGAATTCCCCTGCGGGTTGAGCGGATACGTACCGATCGCGGTCGTCCCGATCACGTAGCCCGGCGGCATTGCGATATCCCAGTTGTTGACCGTCGCCATGCACGGCTGCGAGGGGTCGAGCACGGTCCCGGTCGCGTCGCCGCCCGGCCACGACATCGCGTTCAGCTTGGCGCCGATCGTCGCGTAGACTTGCTGATGGATCGACATCGCCGCGTACACGGCGCCGGGACCGATGCCGTTCTGCGGCGCGCTCCAGTTGCTGCCGTCCAGATACTCGGCGAACCCGGAGGCCCACAGCGAGGTGTTCGCGGAGCAGCCAGCGTTCGCGCTCGGCTGGCAATGGTAGAGGAAGCGAAAGCCGATGTGATACGGCGGCGCGTTGCCGTCGTCGTTGAAGTACGTCTTCTGCTTGGCGAAGTCTGCGGCCGAGTTATACGGGTTCCCGTCGAGCTCGAAACCGACGCCCGAGACCATCATGTTGGCCTCGATCACGCCGCTCGAGAGCGAAGTCTTCGGCAAGATCATCCCCAGCCCGACACCGTTGTTGCTGATCGTCGCCTGCGTGTGGGTCGGGCGGACGACTTGCGCACCGCCGTGACGGTTCGACGAAGCCGCGACGTTGTAATCGACGTCGACGCTGGTCGCATCGGGCTGCGAGGACTGCACGTTGACGGTCGCGTTTTGCGCGACGGTCGGAAACGGCCCGGCGATCGCGGCGTTCGGATCGTTTCCGAGGACCGACGCGTGCGCGGCGACGAACGCCGCACCGTCACCGCCGAGCTGCGCCAGCCCGATCAGTCCGAGCTCGAAGGTACCGAACAGCAGCGTCAACACGACGCCGAGAACCACCGCGGTCTCGGGGACCGCCGCTCCCCGAGACCCTCTCATGGCCCGCTTTGAGCCGCGGTGAGCTTGTCCGAGACGTGGTTCAGCGTCGCCGAGACGGCCTCATAGACGTGCTGCAGCCCAACGATCGCGACGACCGAGATCAGCGCCAGCACGAGCGCGTACTCGGTGAGCGACGCTGCTTCTTCGTCGCGCAGCATCGCGACGAACGGGGTCATCGAGTGATCACCTCGGGGGTCATGACGAACACCACGTCCGTTTCGGACTTCTGGTAGCGCGTCGAGCGGAACAGCTTGCCGAGGATCGGCAGATCGCCGAGCCCCGGGATCTTGTCGATGTTGCGCGTCTCCTGGCGGCGCAGGAGACCGCCCATGACGATGCTCTCGCCGGATTTGGTCACGACGTCGGTGGTGATGCGGCTGGTCCTAAACGAGGGCAGCGCGATCCCGCCGGCCGTGATCCCGTTCTGGAAGTCGAGATCGCTGACTTCGGGGGTGATCTTCGAGTCGACGCCGCCGTCGGGCAGAATCGTCGGCGTGACGTTGAGCCGGACGCCGTACTCCTTGAACTGCACGTTCACCGCGCCGAGCCCGCTCGCGACGATGAACGGAACCTCACCGCCGACCAGAAACTTGGCCTCGGAACCCGGCATGGAGACCAGTTCGGGCGCCGACAGAACACGTGCGTTCCCGTTGCGGACCAGCGCGTCGATCGTCGGCGCGAGGAATGCGGCGCGGATGAAGCGCCCCGCGATGACGTTGAGCCCGTGACTGGTCGCCTGGCTCGGGGTCGTCTGACCGTTCGGACCGGTCGCGCCCGGGTTGTCGAAGATCGGGAAGAACGGGTCGCCGTAGCTGACGTTGCCGGTGGAGTCGACGGCGGCACTCTGCAGCCGGACGCCGAGCTGGGTCAGCGCGGTACGGTCGACCTCGAGGATGTAGACGTGCGTGTCGACCTGCTGCGTCACGTCGAGCACGAGCCGGTCGATCAGCTTCCCGTCGACGCCCAGGTTCGCGCCGGCCAGAGCGCGCACGCGCTGCAGCACGGTCTCGGCGGCCGCGCGGTCGCGGACGCGGCCGCTGACCATGACGTTTCCTTTGTTATCGTAGTCGACGCGGACGTCGCGCGCGCCGGTCTCGCGGGCGATCTCGCCCTGCAGCGCGCCCAGCGGCTGTTCGACCGTCACCGCATTGACGATGTCGTACTTCTGATTCTTGGCGTACAGGGCGAACCGGCCGAGCACGTCGGCGATGCGGCCGAAGCGGCTCTGGTCCGCGACGGTACCGCGCACGACCAGCGCGCGGCCGACCGGCTCGACGCTGACGCCGGCATCGCCGATCGTCGAACGCAGCATGACCGCCAGATCGTCGAGAGTCTGCTCGGTGACGGTGACGTCGTACTCGCGGCGGCCGCCGTTGGTCCATACGAGCAGGGTCGTATGGCCTGGGGCTTTGGCGTTGACGATCACTTGCGACGTGCCGACCGGAACGACGCCGGCGATGCGGCCGTCGCCGACCGCGACACGGGTGAGCCCGGGCGCCTCGATCGTCGTCGAGCGCCCTGACGGGAGCGAGATCGCTGCGATTGGCTGCGCATATGCCGGGGCGACGAGCGCAAACGACGCGACGATGGACGGGAGGTAAGCCAGCGGTTTCATCCGCGTTCGTTCTGCCCGCGCGAAGGGCGTTAACGCGTCAACGTCCCGTCGACAGTCCGTAAAAGTTCCCACGTTTACGCGAGGCGAAGGTCCTAGTGACGGTATGACCCCGGCGTGACTCTCTCGATGCGGCTCCTCGCCGCGACGTTTGTTGCGACGGCGCTCCTGGCCACTCCGGCTACCGCCCACACCGGAACCCCGCTTATGCGGGTGGCCGAGGGGGCGGGCTACGTCTATGCGTGGTCGGCGTCCGCATCAGAGGTCACGCTCTCGCGCCCTGGACTCACGATCGTCCTCCGCCCCGGCAACCGCCGGTACGAGATCAACGACCGCGTGGCGTACGCCGACGAAGCACCCGACTACGAGAACGGCGACTTGTTCGTCTCCTCCGACGTGGTGAACGTGTTGCGCTTACTTGCCGGACGCAACCCGGATGCGCGCGCCACGGAGGGCGCGCGCACCGGATCCGCCTCCACGCCTGCGATAGCGAGCGGTACGCTCTCGATCACGGCGCACATGGCGGCGGGTCGCGATGCGATCGTAGTCGACGGGATGGCACCTGCTTCCGTGCCCGTGACCCTCACACTCGTCGGTTCGATCTCACGCGATATTCCGGACGTGCTGCTGCGGCGGGTGACCTTGCAGACTGACGGCACGTTCCACGCGACGATCACCGTCGCACCGGCGATGCCTCGCGGCAGCTATGTCACCGTTACGGCGACGTCGCTGCCCGGGGTGTCCCCCGCCTCAGCGCGGGTCGTCATCACCCCGCCCAACCCCACCATCGATTCGTCCATCTTCGACCACCTCCCCAAAGATCCCAAATGACGGACCCGTCCGTGAAGGAGCTCTCCGTGACCACTGCGTTCCTCGACATGCTCAAGGACGATGAGGGCGCCACCCTCGTCGAATACGGCCTCGTCGTCTCGCTCATCGCTGTCGCCGCGATCGTCGCTATCGGCGCGCTCGGCCAAAAGGTGAGCGACACGTTCAACGCGATCGCCGGCAAGATCACCCCGCCCTCGTGATTCCGCCGTTCGTCCCGATCCTCACCGCAGCCGCGGTCGTGGCTGCGGTGAGTGACGTGCGCGCACGCAAGATCCCGAACGCGCTGACCGGCGCGCTCGCGATCGCCGGTGTCGCCGTCGCCGGGACGACCGGAGGTCTCCCCGGGGCGGGGACCGCGCTTGCGATCCTCGCCATTCTCCTCGCCGCCGGCACCTACGCGTTCACGCGCAGCTGGTTCGGAGGCGGAGACATCAAACTGCTCGCAGCCGGATGCTGCGGGCTGAGCCCCGCCCTCGCGGCGGACTTCTTGATCTACACGGCGCTCTGCGGGGGACTTCTCTCGCTCTACGCGCTCGCGACGTCGCAAAGGATGGTGACCTCGCTGATCACTCGGCAGCTGCCGCAGACGGGCGAACGGCTTCCCTATGCCGTCGCCGCCGCCGGTGGCGCTCTCTCCCTGTGGGTGGCACTCTTATGTCCCGCGTTCTTGCTCGTCCGCTAGACACGCGAACGATAGCACTCTCCGTCGCCGGTCTCCTCGCAGTCGGCACCGGCGTCCTGACCTACAACTACCTGGCAGCGGTCGGCCATACGACGGCACCCGCGGTCCAGCGCACGATCCTGGTCGCCGCACGGACGATCCCCGCGCGCACGACGATCACCGATGCGATGCTGGCGCGCGCGTCGCGCTCCGCCGACGCGGTCGACCCCGACACGCTGGTCGTTCCGGCCTCGGCGATCGGCTCGATCGCGATGAACGAGATCCCGGCCGGCAGCCAGATCACCGCATCGAAGCTCGTCCACTACTCGGTCGCCGGTCTCCCCGGGCGCGTCCACGTCGGAATGCGCGCGGTCTCGATCGCACTCGACCGGGTCAAAGGCGTTTCGAACCTGATCCAAGCGGGCGACAAGGTCGACGTGATCGCGGCGACGCTGCCGCGCAACGACACCATGCCGAAGGCGGTCACGATCATCCGCGGCGCCACGGTGCTCTCGGTCGGCACCATGACCGAAGCCGGCGCCACGCCGGCGCCGGATTCCGGCGGACAGCCGCAGCAGTACTTGACCGCGACGCTCGAAGTGAACCCGAAGCAGGCCGACCTGCTGACGCTCGCCGACGTCAACACGACGCTCCGCCTCGCGCTGCGCTCGCCGAAGGAAAACCTTCGCAGCCAGCCGGTCGAAAAGCTCGTGCTGAAAGGAAACGACGCGCCGCCGCGCGAGGCTCCGGTCTCGCCGATGCAGGCGCTCATGCCGCTCTTGGCGCCGCGGCCCGCGGCCGCACCACAGGCGACCCCGCAGGCAAAACCCGCCTCGCCGGTCGCAGTGATCGACGGCGACAGGATCGTCCAGCCCGGCACGGCGCACTAGCGCCATGAAGGGAACGATCGCGGTCGTCGTCGGGGCCAAAGGCGGCGTCGGCGCCAGCACGCTGGCGGTTAACTTGGCCACGGTGCTGGCCAAGACGCACGGCAAGGCCGCGCTCCTGGACCTCAATCCCGGCCGCGGCGACCTGGCGGCGCTGCTCGACCTGAAACCCCAATTCAGCCTGGCCGACCTGTGCCTGAACGTGACCCGATTGGATCGCGCCATCTTCGAAAAAATGCTCGTCCGGCACGCCAGCGGGGTCCACCTGTTGGGCGCGCCGCTCATGTTCGGCGACACCCGCGTGGTCAGCGCTCAAGGAGTGACTCAGGCCCTGGCGATAGCCCGGAATGTTTTTCCGGTCGTGGTCGTGGACCTCGAAGATTGTTTCCACGAAGAACAAGCCGTGACCTTGCGCGAGGCTTCCAAGATCCTCCTGGTGGCGCGCCTGGATTTCACTTCCCTGCGGAATGCCCGGCGAATTTTGGATCATTTGCAGGACCTCGCCATGGATCCCAAGCAGGTGCAAGTGGTAATCAATCGATTCGGCCAACCCAATGAGCTGCCGGTGGCGGAAGCCGAGTACGCCCTGGGCCAGGAATTGCACCACTTCATACCTGACGATCCCAAAACGATAAACGGCGCCAACAACACGGGCATTCCCGCGGTACTCAAGGAACCAGCCGCCAAGGTGTCGCGGATCATCACGGACCTGGCCAAGGTCATGTTCGAGCGGCGCAGCCAGCCGCCGGCCCTGGCCGGCGCGGCCAGTTAAGCTAGGCTCACAAGGGAAGGCATTCATGTCACGATCCAACACGGACCCCATGGTTGTTTCCAAAGAAGCGGAAGACCTGGAGGGGATATCCACGGCCGGCCGTGTCCTCGATGATCTGCGCCGCCTCAAAGCGCAGCTTCATGAGCAGCTCGTCGTCGGCATGGACCTGGCCGCGCTGGGGACGATGACCAAGGAGCAATTGCGGATGGAGGTGCGCCGCGTGGCGGATGACCTCTGCCAGCGCAGCTCAAACTTGCTTAGCCGTAAGGAGCGCGAGCATCTCGTGAGCGAGGTGCTGGATGAGACGTTCGGTCTTGGTCCTCTGGAACCGCTCATGAAGGACCCGACCATAACCGACATCCTCATCAACGGACCCGGCACAGTCTATGTGGAGCGCAACGGGCAACTGGAAAAGGCGCCGGTATCGTTCACGGATAGCCGGCACCTGTTGCACATCATCCAGCGGATCGTGGGCCAGGCCGGCCGGCGCGTGGACGA
>Ga0073928_10008012_pt1 | contig 13428 bp, 12 predicted proteins | sample PaiPotPPA55metaG_FD_76969 | JGI IMG/M metagenome (GOLD analysis project Ga0073928, IMG submission 76969) | Iron sulfur acid spring bacterial and archeal communities from Banff, Canada, to study Microbial Dark Matter (Phase II) - Paint Pots PPA... ...
CGCCGCGCATCCCATTCCCTCTCGACCGGAGCAAGTCAGATGCAGAAAATCACCGCTGCACCGAATCACATCCGAAACGCATCGTAAATCGACTTTTTCAGCAACCTGCTAGGGCTAGGCATTTCGACAGGGGCGGCGGCAGGGGTTTTCGGGATGCTCGCCGCCCACGAGATGATCCATAGCCGACACCGCAGCGAGCGCGCCCTCGGTCTCGCGATGCTGGCCGGTGTGACCTACCTGCAGTTCCGCATCTCTCACCTCCACGGTCATCACCGCCGGGCCGCCACCCGCGAAGACCCGGCCACCGCACGGCAAGGCGAGAATGAGTATCGCTTCGTGCTTCGTTCGGCCACGGGACAGCTCGTGGAGGCTTGGCGCTACGAACGCCGGCGCACACAGGGGAAGCCATGGCCGATCTCTGGCAACCGCGTCCATCGATACCTGGCGTTTTCCCTTGGGGTTTATGCGGCGATCGCGGTGTTCTTCGGATGGCGGGGTGTCGCCTTCGAGCTGGTGCAGAGCGTCACGGCCGTCTTTATCCTGGAGCTCTTCAACTATGTCGCCCATTACGGGCTCGTGCGGCGAACGTCGCAGGGCCGGCTCGAGCCGCTCGGCTCCGCGCATTCCTGGAACGTCGCGCATCGGGTCGACAATAGTCTGCTATTCAACAGCGGCCGTCACACCCATCACCACCGCGCGCCAGCGATACCCTGCCAGCGGCTCCGGGCGATCGAGCAAACGCCCCAGCTTCCCTTCGGCTTCGCCGGCAGCATCCTTCTCGCACTGATCCCGCCACTCTGGCGACGCATCATGGATCCGAAAGTCGATTATTGGATGGCTGCGTCACCCATTGGCGCTCCGTGGCCAGTCACTGCGGCGCGCGGATCCTGAGTGCCGGCATCTCCCATAGGACGCGACTCGGCGCGATCCAGCGTCTTACGCCGGCGGGAACCGGACGCTGATACGCAAACCTGGGTGATTATCCGCCATTTCGATGCGCGCATCGTGCAGCTGCGCGACCGCAGCGACGAGGCTGAGGCCGAGGCCATTGCCGGGACTGCTCCGGCTGCGCTCAAGGCGATAAAAGCGCTTGAAGACGTGCTTGTGGGCGTCCGGTGGAATTCCCGGACCGCGATCAGCGACGGAAACAGCCGGGTCGGTAGTATCCTCGGCGACCTCGACGACAATCTCGCCCGGTCCGCCGTGCCGGATAGCGTTGTCGAGGAGATTTGACATCGCGTCGAACAGGAGATCCCTGTCCCCGAGCACGGGCACGGTCGCGCCACCGGTAAGCGTGATGCGGCAGCCACGCTCTTCGGCAGCGGCATCGAACAGCTCACCGACCTGCCCGACAATCTCGGCCAAGTTGACGACACAGAACCCGGCCCTTCGCCCCTGTGCCTCGATCTGCGAAATGCGAAGGAGCGAGGAAAACGTGCGCAGGACTTGGTCGAGATCCTGAATGGTGTCGCCAATGAGCACACGATCGCGTCCGGAGTCGCGCTCGCCATGATAGGCCCTCTCGAGGCGACCCCGCATCCGCGTCAGCGGGGTCCGCAGGTCATGCGCCACATTGTCTGATACCTGCTTGTTCTCCTGCATCAGCTCCTCGATGCGCTGGAGCATCGCGTTCAGATTTTCCGCAAGCTGGTCCCATTCGTCTCGGGTGCCGCGAAGCGGTATGCGCCGGCCGAGTCCGCTGCGCATGATCTCGCGGCTGGTGGCGTTGATCGCCTCGATCCGTCCGACGGTTCGCCGCGTGACCGAGACGCCGGCCATGCCGGCGAGGACGAACATCAGCGCGACGCCCCAGGCGAGGGCGGTGTTGATCGTCTCGACGAACTCGTCGAGGTCGTCGATGTCGCGGCCGACAAGCAAATGCGACCCATCGGGCAGGGTGTTGTAGGTCGCGCGCAGCAGGGGGCGCTCTGCCGCGTTCGGCTTCCATTCCGGAGCGCGGAAGTTCCCCCACCCGGCCGCGCCATGAAGTGCCGCCGGCCAACTCTGGAGATTGCCCGCGATGATGCTGAAGGATGCATCCGCGAGCAGGTAGACGCCGTCCTCCAGGCGCGGCTCTGCGATGCGGCCCACGATGGCGGCGGCAAGACTGTCGCGTCCTGCCCGGTCATAGGTCTCGACGAGCAGCGCGCGTTCCGCGGAGATAAGGTGGTCGGAACGGCTGCGCAGATAGCCGGCGGTCGACCAGTACACGTACCCGAGAAGCAAGAACACCGCGGCGCTGAACAAAGCGACGCAGACCAGCGCCAGCTGGAGAGTCGAAGACCTTAAGGTCTTACGGAGGAGCACGGAGGCGGAATCCAATGCCGCGCACCGTATGGATGAGCGGGTAGGCGCCGCCGCCGTCGACCTTGCGTCGCAGGCGCCCGACATAGACATCGATGATGTTCGTCATCGGATCGAAATGCAGGTCCCACACATGCTGCAGCAGCATCATGCGTGAGACCACCCCTCCCGCGTTGCGGACGAGATACTCGAGTAGCTGGAACTCCTTGGGCAGCAGCTCAATGTCGCGACCGGCGCGTCGCACCACCCGGGCGAGCAGATCCATCTCCAGATCGCCGACCCGCAGGATGGTCTCCCGCACGACCGTGGCGCTGCGCCGAGCCAGCGCATCCACTCGAGCCAGCATCTCCGAAAACGCGAACGGCTTAACCAGATAGTCGTCGCCGCCGGCGCGAAGCCCGCGCACGCGGTCGTCGATCTCGCCGAGTGCGCTGATGATCAGCGCAGGGGTGGTGACTCCATGCTCCCTGAGGCGGCGAATGATCTCGATCCCGTCGATGCGAGGCAGCATTCGGTCCACGGTCATCACGGAGTAGTCGGCCGTCCGGCCGCGGCTCACCCCTTCGTCGCCATCACAGGCCAGATCGACCTCGTAACCGCCCGTCCGCAGGCAATCCACGAGCTCCTCGGCCGTTTCCGGATCGTCCTCGATGACGAGAACGCGGCGCGTACTGTTTACCATCGCTCTGATCTCAAAGATTGCCGCACTGTCTCGAATACATCATACGGCGACGAGCCAAAACTAACATTTATGTCAGCAACTGACGCGCTATTCATTTGAGGCGCGCAGCGAGACGGCCTAAGCCTTTTTGCCATAGCGATGGCCCGTCCCCCGGGCGTAAAAAACGAACGGAAAGCTTAGGTGCCGACCATGTCCACCGCACGGCCGAACCGTGGAACAACTGCGTCGTTCGTTCCGCGCCACCCGCGTCCTGCCGAACGGTCAAGCCTATCATGAGCACGCAGCCGCGATTGCTGGCACTCGCGACGGCCGTGCCACCCTATGTGCTCCGGCAATCCGACGTTCGCGTGGAGGCGGACGTGTTCTTTGGCGGAGAGCGCGAAACCGCACGACTCCTGCCGGTCTTTGCAAACTCCGGTATCGACACGCGCCATTCCTGCGTCCCGATCGACTGGTACCGCGAGCCGCACAGTTGGATGGAGCGCAATGCGATCTACCTCGACAGCGCCGTCGCCCTGTTGGAGCAGGTTTCGCGGAATTGCCTTGAGAGCGCCGGGCTCGAGCCCGCGGATATCGACGCGATCGTCGTCGTCTCCACGACCGGCATCGCCACGCCCAGCCTCGACGCTCTCCTCATCGGGCGGATGGGGCTGCGTCCGGATGTACAGCGGCTGCCCGTCTTCGGGCTCGGATGCGCCGGCGGCGTGCTCGGCCTCGCGCGGGCCGCTGCGCTGGCCAGGGCCGCACCCCACAGCCGCGTGCTGTTTCTTGTGGTCGAGCTCTGCACACTCTGCTTCCGGAAGGACGACTGCTCGAAAAGCAACGTCGTTGCGACGGCGCTGTTCGGCGACGGGGCCGCTGGAGCCATCGTTTCCTGCCGTGGCGAGGGGCCCGCGATCGGGCCTGCCGGCGAATATACTTGGCCCGGCTCGCTCGGGATCATGGGGTGGGATGTCGCGGAGGACGGGCTCAAGGCCATCTTCTCCCGCGACATACCGAGCCACATCAGACGACATCTTCGCGAGGTCGCCGCCGATTTCCTGCGGCGAAATGCGCTGTCGTTCGAAGACATCGGCGCATTTGTCTGCCATCCCGGAGGCGCGAAAGTGGTCGCTGCGCTGGAGGAGGCATTCGGGCTACCCGAGGCCACCATGGTCGAGGCCCGGCGAGTCCTGCGCGAGTACGGCAACATGTCAGCGCCGACCGTACTGTTCGTTCTCCATGCCATGCTGCGGAAGCACGCCGGACGCCGGATGATGCTCACGGCCATGGGGCCTGGCTTCAGCGCCGGCTTCCTCGTCCTGGGCGGCCAATGAGCGCGCTCGATGTGATCTTTGGCGGTCGCTGTTCGGCAGCTCTGCGAGCTGCTCCACGCCAGGCGTTGCTCGTCGCGGTGGGAGGCATGCTCGCAGCTTGCGTCGTGGGGAGCGGGGGGCCGATTCCCTTCGACATTGGCGAGAGCGAGGGCTGTTACGCTAATCCGAACTGGACGCCGCCGGAGTTTCGGCGACCAGTGCCGCCGGCCGGCTCTGGCGTTCAGCTCAGCCCGATCCCCGGCGAGAGCGGTGTGAGCAACACAAGCAGTTGTCTCAGCGGTCGCGGTGGTCACCGTTAAGGTCTTGACCGCAAACAGACGAGAGGGTTACGGGCCGCCACTCGATTCTGCACGGACGGCGTACAGCGGAGCTGTGGGAACGCCTGCCTTCAACCCGCCGGCTCGATTGTCACGCCGCCGAGTCGCAGCCGATCAATCATGCGCTCCGCATCTCCATCGCGTCCTCCTTCGGCGGCTCAAGCGGAAATGACGACGGCGTCGAGCGCCAGCGCGCCTTGCCCTTCGGGCAGCACCAGGAACGGGTTGATGTCGAGGCTCTCGAGCGCGCTTCCTTGCGCCGCGGCGAAGCGCGACAGCGCCGCCAGCGCGGCGGCCAGCGCGGCGAGATCGGCCGGCGGGCGGCCGCGCATGCCGCGCAGCACCGGCAGCGCGCGCAGCTCGCCGATCATGCGGCGCGCCTCGGCCTCGTCGAAGGGCGCGAGGCGGAAGGTCAAATCCTGCATCGCCTCGACGAAGATGCCGCCCAGCCCCAGCATCACCACCGGCCCGAATACCGGGTCCCAGCGTGCGCCGAGGATGGTCTCGACCCCCGCCGGCGCCATCGGCGCCACGAGGCAGCCGGACAGCCGCGCCTCCGGCCGCGCGTTGCGCACCCGCGCCGTCACCGCGTCGAAGGCGCGGCGCACCGCCTCTGAGGTCGCCAGGTTGAGCGCGACGCCGCCGATATCGGTCTTGTGCGCGATGTCAGGCGAGACGATCTTGAGCGCCACCGGCAATCCCAGCGCCGACGCGGCGTCCTCGGCCTCGGCGGCGGAGCGCACCAGACGATGCGCGATCACGGGTATGCCGGCGCGCTGCAGCACCGCCAGCGACGCGACCTCGTCCAACGGACCCGGCGGCAGCGCCACGGCCGGCGGCAAATCCGGCGCGGCGCCCGGCGCCGTATCGAAGGCGCGGCGGAAGCGCGCCAGAGCGGCCACGGCGCGCACGGCGAAGGTCGGCTCGTTGAACAGCAGGCAGCCGGCGGCGGTGAGCGCGGCGCGGAACTCCGGCGTGTGGAACGCGGCGACCGAGAACAGCGTCCCCGGGTAGCGCTTGCCGAGGCGGGCGAACACCGCCATGAAGCGCGGCGCGTTGACCGGCGAGCGGCCGATCGAGCCGATGAAGCAGGCGAGGCTCGGATAGGCGCCGTCGGCGGCGGCCATCTCCAGCGCGCGGTCGAGGATGCCCATGTCGCTGACCACCTGGCCGGTGACGTCGATCGGGTTGCGCGTCGCCGCGAACGGCACCATGGCGCGGATGCCGTCCTGCAGCGCAGGCGGCGCCGGCGCGACGTCGAGGCCATGCGCCGCCGCGGTGTCCGCCATCAGCACGCCGACGCCGCCGGACACGGTGATGATGCCGAGGCGCTCGTTCTTCGGCAGCGCGCGCGCTTGCGCCGCGGCGTAGCCGATGTCGAAGAACTCCTCCATGGTGACGGCGCGGTGGACGCCGTGCTGGCGGAACAGGGCGTCGAAGATCGCGTCGGTCCCGGCGAGCGCCGCGGTATGCGAGGCGATGGCGGCGATGCCCGCCTCGGTGCGGCCCACTTTGAGGCACACCACCGGCTTGCGCCGCGCGCGCGCCAGCGCCAGCGCGGCGGCGAGCTTGGCGCCGTCGCCGCAGCCCTCGAGATAGATCATGATCACGGCGGTGCCGGGATCCTCGGCGAGATAGGCGACGCCGTCGGCGACGTCGACATCGCCCTCGTTGCCGGTGGTGAGGATCAGGCTGTAGCCGAGCGCGCGGTCCTGCGCCACCTGGTAGGCGACGCCGCCGAACGCGCCGCTCTGGGTGATGAGGCCCATGCGCCCGGCCGGCGCCAGCCCGGGGCCGAAGGCGAGGTGGAAGGTCGCCACCAGCCCGTTCTCGAAATTGACCAGGCCCATGCAGTTGGGCCCGAGGAGGCGCATGCCCGTGTCGCAGGCCAGCGCCTTGATCTCCTCCTGCGCCCGCCGTCCCGCCGCGCTCACTTCGGCGAAGCCGGAGGTGAACAGCACGACGGCGCGCACGCCCTTCGCGGCGCAGTCGCGCAGCGCCGGCAGCACCTGCGGCTCGGGCACGGCGATGATGGCGAGGTCGACCGGCCCAGGCACGGCGCGGACGCTGGCATAGGCCGGGAGGTCCTGGATGGTCGCCGCCTTGGGGTTGATCGGATAGAGCGGCCCCTTGAAGCCGCTCGCCTTCATGTGGGCGAGCGGGATGCTGCCGAGCTTGGTCGGGTCGCTGGAGGCGCCGATCACCGCCACCGATGCCGGTCGGAACAGCGGCGCGAGCGAGCGCGGATCGAGGCGAGGGTCGGCCATGGCAGCGACCGAGATACACGAAACGCGGGCGCCGCGCCGCAATTTTCCGCTAGTCCGCGATGCCCGGCGGGGCAATACTGGCTGTCGGCTCAAGCATCAAAAAGGGGAGGAGGCAAGATGAGGACCAACCTGAAGCTGGCCTTGGCGCTGCTGTGCGGCGTCGGGCTCGGCGCCGCGGCGACGCACGGGCTGCGGGCCGCGCCGGAGATCACGCGCAATGTGCTGCAGCACGCCGATCTCACGGGCACCACGACGACGGAAGTGTATATGACGATGATCGAGGCGCCGCCGGGCGCCGTTTTCGCGCCGCATGTCCATCACGGCGACGAGTTCACCTATGTCATGGAGGGCGCGCTCGATCTCGACATCGCCGGGCAAGGGACCAAGTCGGTGAAGGCCGGCGACACCATCCATGTCAATCGCGAGACGGTGCATGGCGGCAAGGTCGCCAGCGCGACACCCGTCAAGCTTCTCGCCGTGCACATCGTCGACAAGGGCAAGCCGCTGGCGGAGCCAGCGCGTGACAAGTGAAGGGCGCCGGAGCGGCGCGGCCAACCGCGGAGGGTCTCGCTACTCGAAACGCAACGCGACCATGGGGTCGAGTTGCGATGCTGTGGGCGGGATAGACGCCGAAGCCTATCCCGATGAAGCTGGCGAACCCGCTGGCCAACACGACGGTCCACCAGTTGATCAGAACCGGCCAATTCGCGTACCAGGCAATGAAAGCGGCGGCCGCGCAGCCGGCGAGGGCTCCGACAAAACCGCCCATCAGCGCGAGCGCCATGGCTTCGATAAGGAACTGCCGGCGGATGTCGCGACGCCGCGCGCCGACGGCCATGCAGAGGCCGATTTCGCGTGTCCGCTCGGTGACCGAGACCAGCATGATGTTCATGATGCTGATGCCGCCGACGACCAGCGAGACCGACGCGACGGCGGTCAGCAGCAGAGCGAATGTCCGCATGGCGCCCTGACGAGCCGAGAGGACGTCCGCGGGATTTTGCACGCTGAAGTCGTCGGCCGCTTCCTGACGGAGATGGTGGCGCTCGCGCAGCAGTGCCGTGACGCGCCGTTTCGCCGGCTCGATGGTCGCCGCGTCCGCGAGTTTCAGGGCGATGAAGTCCAGCCCGTCCCGTTCGCTTCCGAGCACGCGGCTCTGCGCCGTCGATAGAGGAATGAACACGACGTCGTCCTGACTTCTGCCGGATCCCGCCTGCCCCTTCGTGTCGAGCTCGCCGATGATCGTGAACGGGATGCTGCCGATCCGCAAAACGTCGCCAAGACGCACATGGCCGCTGAAGAGCTGTTCCGCGATCATCGACCCGATGACGGCGACCTTGGCCCCCGCACCGACTTCGCCGGCGGTGAACATTCGGCCACGGGCAATCGGCCATTCCCGGGCCAAGAGATAGTCGGGCTTGATGCCGGCAACGAGCGTCGCCCAGTTCTGGTTGCCGGCGATCACCTGGGCATTGCGGGACACGAGCGGGGAAGAGATCTGGACGCCGGGCACGGCACGGCCGATCGCGCCAGCGTCTTCCTCGGTCAAGGTGTGTCGCGTCCCGGCGGAAAGCCGGGCACCCCCGGAATCCTGGGCACCGGGGACGACGATCAGCAGATTCGCGCCCAGCGTGCGTATGGTCTCGGTGATCTGGGCCTGCGCGCCTGCGCCGACGGCGACCATGCACACCACCGCGGCGACACCGACGACGATGCCCAGCACGGTCAGTGCGCTCCGCATCCGATTGGCGCGCAGCGCCCGCAAAGCGGCCCGCAAGCCTTCGGTGACGTTCATGAAATCGATCTCATCGATGGCGCCGGAGCAAAGCCGCGACATCCCGCTTCGGTATCGCCGATCAGCTGTCCATCGTGCAGCGTGATGCAGCGTCGCGCTCGGTTCGCCACGTCAGCGGCGTGCGTGACCAGGATGACGGTCGAGCCCTCTCGATTGAGTTGCTCGATCAGTGTCAGAATTTCGTCGCTGGTCCGGCTGTCCAGCGATCCGGTCGGCTCATCGGCGAGGATCAAGGCCGGACGGTTGACCAGAGCGCGGGCGATCCCCACCCGTTGTTGCTCTCCGCCAGAAAGCTGGCTCGGCCAGTGTTGCGACCGATGTCCAAGACCGACGCGATCCAGTGCGGCGAGGGCCCTGCGGCGGCGCTCGATCGGGGCCACTCCGGAGTAGCCGAGCGGCAACGCGACGTTCTCCAGCGCGGTGGCGCGGGGGAGCATGGGCGCCGTCTGAAAGACGAAACCGATTTCCGCGCCTCTTATTGCGGCACGTCTATTCTCGTCGAGAGAGCCGACGTCTCGTCCCCTCAGCCGGTACACACCCGAATCCGGACGGTCGAGGAGACCGAGGAGACTCATGAGGGTGGATTTGCCGGAGCCGGAACGGCCGACGAGGGCAACGAATTCACCCTCTTCGATCAACAGAGAGACATCGCGCACGGCGTCGACGCCGCCATCGCCCGAGAGATGGCGCTTGCATAGAGACACGACGCGGACCAGCGGGTCGGGCACCTCAGAACCCCAATCGGATGCCGAAGGCGCGTGTTCCGAGCTTCGCGCTGCCGTTCCCGATGATCACGGGCTGCCCTTCGCGAAGCTCGCCGGCCAGCAGCTGGGTCCCGCCCTCATCACTGATGCCGACGGTGACCGGCACCGGCTTCGGCCCTCCGCGTTCGCCGAGCACCCAAACCGTGGCGGCGGTGCCGCTGGAGCTGCCCTTGAGCAAGTCTTCGTCGCCCGGCGACGGGGCATGCTCCGGGCGATAGCGCAAGGCTTCGTTCGGAATCTTCAGGGAGGATGGCGTTTCACTCACGGTTATCCGCAGCACCGCCGTCATGCCAGGGAAGAGCAGGAGCCCCGGGTTGGGTGCCGTGATGAGCGCCGTATAGGTGACGACATTCTGCGTGACTTCGGGCGACTTGCGGATTTGCAGCACGCGGCCCTCGAAGACCCGATCGGGATAGGCGTCGACGGTAAAGCGTGCCGCCTGCCCCACGCGCAAGCGTCCGACATCGGCTTCGTCGATCTTCCCCTTGACCTCCATCTCGCGCAAATCGTTGGCGATCTTGAACAGCGTCTTGGCTTCCAGTGTGACGGCGACGGTTTGACCGGGGTTGAGGTCCCGCTTGATCACGACGCCGTCGATCGGCGCTCGCAGCGTCGTGCGCTCGAGGTCGACTTGCGCTTGGTGCAGCGCGGCCTGCTTCTCGTCGACGACGGCTTCGGCGTTGTCGACATTCGCCGCGGCCATCGCCTCCTCGGCGGTGGCGATCTCGACGGCCTCCTCCTTCATCCTGATCTGCTGGATCGAAGCGGCGACATCGGCCGCGCTTGTCTCGCGCAGGGAGCGCGCGTGCCCCAGATCTCTTTCCGCCACGCTGCCGGTGCGGGCCAGGGCGACCTTGCGCTGAAATTCCCCCTCCGCCTCGTCATGCCTGGCGCGCATGCCGGTGAGCTGAGCCTCGGCCATCTTGCGCGCCGTGCTCGCATTCACGACGGCCAGCCGAGCGCGCTCGACCGCCGCTTTCTCGACCCGTGCGGTGGCTTCGGCGACCTTCAAGGCGGCCTCAGCCTCGCTGACGCGCGCCGCGAAGAGCTCCGTGTCCAGTCGGGCAATCGGCTGTCCGGCTTTCACCTGGTCGTTGAAGTCGACGAAAACATCGGCGATCCGGCCGGACAGCTGCGAGCTGACGTCGACCGTGAGCACGGCGTCCACCGTCCCGGTGGCCTTCACGATGGTGGCGACGATGCCGCGCTCGACCGGCGCCGTGATGTAGCTGGGGCTGTCTTGGCCATAAACCGTGTAGCCGGCGGCCAACGCGGCGCCGAGTGTCAGGAGAGCGACGGCATGAAGCCCACGCATGTTCTGCGGCATCGCGAGGAACGACGGTCAGGCGGCCGCCACGGCCGCCCGTCCGCCTCGTCGCCGCTGAGCTAAGGCAGGTTGCCTTGGCGGTTGCCGCAGACGGCGGAGTTGCTTACGCCGGTTAGCGGGCCGTTGGCGCCGCCCGCCAGGTTGTTGTCCTTGCCGAAAAAGCCGAAGGCGCCGGACGCCGCGCCGCTGCCGCACTGCGCGCCGACTTCCGTGGCTTGCTGCCGCCCGGGGTTGTTGGTGTACCGGTCGCTCCCGGGCGTGGAATTTCCCGGCCCGGTGGTGGTGGTCTGCGCCGCCGGCGTGACGGTGGCGTTCTGCGCCATGGCGGCGCTGGACACTGCCAGCCCGCCGATCACCGCCGCGGCGGCTACGAGAGTGATTTTCATGACTTGCGTCCTCCCACAGTCATTTGTCTCCGGCGAAACGAGCCGGGGAACCGTTGCATTGTGCGGCCGGCAAGATATTTGGCCGTGCCGCTTCAAATAACGGCGCAGCAAAAACCTAACGCAGGCAAATGAGCGAGTAAATAGAAGAGGAGAGGTTAGTGTCTTTAATCGATCGTAGCTGCATTACTAATTCTACTTGGAAGGAAGGCGCGCGCCGCCGTCAGCGGCCTTGGTCAATGCGCACCAGCTCGGCGGGAAGGCGGTTGGTGAGCCACAGATAGAGCATGTAGAAATCGCCCATGAAGGACAGGATCGGGTGCTCGAAGGTGGCCGGGCGGTTTTTCTCGAAGATCAGGTGGGCCAGCCAGGCGAAGGCGTAGCCGGCGATGGGCGCGGCGACGAGGCAGCGCCAATCCTTGGTCGCGAGAAAGGCGAGCAGCAGCACGACCGACAGCGAGGTGCCGAAATAGTGCAGCGCGCGGGTGCGCGGGTCGAGATGGGCGCGCAGATAGTCCGGCCAGAACGCGCTGAAGCTGCCGATGCCGTCAGCCATGAGACCCCCTAAAATGCCGCGCCGCTGATCACTTTGTCCTTCGTCCGCCCCTTGTCAATCGGCTGCGGGGAGCGTAAGTGAACACCCCGCGGCGTGAATTTTCCCTTCCCGGGAGTGTCTGATATGGCGTTCAAGCTAGCGGTGGTCGGCGCCACCGGCGTCGTCGGCCATGAGATACTGAGCATCCTGGCCGAGCGCGCGTTTCCCGTCTCCGAAGCCTGCGCCGTCGCCTCCGAGCGCTCCGCCGGCGGCGAGGTGTCGTTCGGCGAGAAGCAAATCCTCAAGGTCCAGGACCTCGACAGGTTCGACTTCAAGGGCGTCGACATCGCCTTGTTCTCGCCGGGCGCCAAGGTGTCGGCGGTGCATGCGCCGCGCGCCGCCAAGGCGGGCGCCATCGTCATCGACAACACTTCGCAATTCCGCATGGACCCGGACGTGCCGCTGGTCGTCCCCGAGGTCAATCCGCAGGCGATCGCCCACTACAAGAAGCGCGGCATCATCGCCAACCCGAATTGCTCGACCATTCAGATGGTGATGGCGCTGAAGCCGCTGCACGATCTGGCGCGCATCAAGCGCGTCGTCGTCGCGACCTACCAGTCGGTGTCCGGCGCCGGCCGCGAGGCGATGGACGAGCTCTTCAACCAGACGCGCTCGATCTACGTCAACGATCCCGTGCGCAAGGAGCATTTCACCAAGCAGATCGCCTTCAACGCCATTCCCCACATCGACGTCTTCATGGATGACGGCTCGACCAAGGAGGAATGGAAGATGGCGGCGGAGACGCGCAAGATCCTCGATCCTGATATCGCCGTCACCGCCACCTGCGTGCGCGTGCCGGTGTTCATCGGCCATGCCGAGGCGATCAATGTCGAGTTCGAGCGTCCCATCACCGAGCAGCAGGCGCGCGCCGCGCTCAAATCGGCGCCGGGCATCAGCGTCATCGACCACCGCGCCGACGAGGGCTACGTCACGCCGCAGGAATCGGCCGGCGAGGACGCCGTCTTTGTCAGCCGCATCCGCAAGGACCCGACCGTCCCGCATGGCCTCAACCTCTGGGTCGTCGCCGACAATCTCAGGAAAGGCGCCGCCCTCAACGCCGTCCAGATCGCCGAGATCCTGGCGAAAGACTACCTGCAAGCCAAAGCCGGCAACGGCCCCCTCCGGCGCAGCGCGAGCTGAGACGCCGACTTCTCTGCGACTGCCCCCTCACCCCGACCCTCTCCCGCAAGGGGAGAGGGAGCGCAGCGAGCGCGTCGCACCATTTCCCCTCTCCCCTCGCGGGAGAGTCGCGGGAGAGGGAGGGACCCGGCGCGAGGCGCCGCGAGGGTGAGGGGGCTCGCTGCCGCTGATTGCTACTCCCGATAATCGAGCCCGATATCGAGCACCGGCGCGCTGTGGGTCAGCCAGCCGACGGAGATGAGGTCGACGCCGGCGGCGGCGATGGCGGGCGCGGTCTGCGGCGTGATGCGGCCGGACGCCTCGGTGACGGCGCGGCGGTCGACCAAGGCGACGGCGCGGCGCAGCGTCTCCGGGCTCATATTGTCGAGCAGCACGGCGTCGACGCCGATGGCAAGCGCCTCCTCGAGCTGCGCCAGATTGTCCACTTCCACTTCGATCTTGACGAGATGGCCGACCGCCGCGCGGGCGCGCGCGATGGCCGGCTTGATGCCGCCGGCGACGGCGACGTGGTTGTCCTTGATCAGCACGGCGTCGTCGAGGC
>Ga0073928_10008014_pt1 | contig 13424 bp, 9 predicted proteins | sample PaiPotPPA55metaG_FD_76969 | JGI IMG/M metagenome (GOLD analysis project Ga0073928, IMG submission 76969) | Iron sulfur acid spring bacterial and archeal communities from Banff, Canada, to study Microbial Dark Matter (Phase II) - Paint Pots PPA... ...
AGCATACGATCGACCGATCGGCTCATTTGTTTCAAAATAAATCCAGGCGCCACGCGATTCATCATTTTGAGCTGATTCGCCTGACCTGGACGAATTTCCAATCGATCGGTTTGCATTCCTTTGACGGCGACTTTAACCATGTCTTCCACCCTCATGATAGAAACGCCTTTCATGTCTTCAGAATTAAAGTAACCCAGGAGTTCGGTTTTTGACGCCGGCGGCGCTAGCTCGAATACCTTCACTTTAGTGTCTTTCAGTTGCACACGGAGAGACTCGGTGAACGAATGCAGACCGGCCTTGGTGGCGCAATAGACCGGTGAAATGGGCAATGGAACAAATGCCAATCCAGATGAAACATTCATGATTGCGGCCCCTGATTTTGTTTTCAAATGCGGCAAGAACTGCTTCACCATGCGAATCGGCCCGCTCAAATTGATTTCAATCTCTCGAGTGATGTCTTCGAGGCTTCCAGCTTTGTCGTGAACGTTGATCTCACGCATGATGCCGGCGTTGTTGACCAAAATGTGAGCTCAGGAAATTGGTTGGTCACCTTTTCGTAAAGAGTGGCGATCGCTTTCGGATCGGAAACGTCGCGTCGCAAGGTGTGAACTTTTGAAAAGGCCGCCTTCGCACGGTCCAACTTGGCTTGATCGCGGCCGGTGATAAGAATCGTGTTGCCAAGAGCCGTGAGTTGCCTCGTGAGTTCGTAACCGATGCCGCTGCTGCCGCCAGTGATCAGAATCGTATTGCTCGTGAGTTTCATAATTAAATGCCCGCTCCAATCAAAGACGCCCAGCTTCCGAGCACTGCGGACACTGCTGGTCGGACAGCTGTCCATTAGCACGTCTGGCCAGAGCGCGATGGTTGTGCACGTTCCAGTTCACAGAGCGCGAATCCACTCGCGAAGGCGCTTCGTCTCCATTACCACCAGCTCGGGCTCACGAAACCCATGGGCCAGGACCGAGATTCCCTGCAATGCCGAGAGAAGATGAATAGCAAGTCCTGGTGAGTCGTCTCCTTGTCCATCCGCCCTAAACTGATCCTCTATCCACGCAAGCGACTCTCCGAAGAGTGCCGTAGCTCTTTCCGCGAGGGGCCCGCCTTCCTTATGCAGCTCGGAGCAAAGCGTCCCAAAGGGGCACCCTCCGCGCGCGAGCACATCCCGATTCTCAAGCGTATTCTCGACACACGCCCGAAGCCGTTCTTTCGGGGAACGCTTGCTGTCCCACTGTTCTCGCAGCGCCCGAAATTCCAACAAGTGCTGCTCCACAACGGCTACGCCGATTTCATCTTTCGTTTTGAAGTAGTAGTACACGTTGCCGACCGGGACCTTGGCCGCCTCGGCAATATCGGCGATGCTCGTCTCCCTGAACCCATGTCGGTACGCCAACTTCACAGCCGTGCGAATCAGCCGCGCTCGCTTTTCCGATTTCGTCTTTGGCATTGTCGCAACTCAGTTAGTCAGTTGACTAACTTCACCCTATACGCGTCTCGTATGTAATGTCAACTCTTGATGTCAACTCTTGATCGTGGTTCATTGACCTGTTGGCGAGGCAGATCGTCGCCCCAACCCTGAATACGCTTATCGGAGGCGCCTCGAAGCTGTTTGAAACATCCGGCGAACGAGAGAAAATGCGACCGCGAGCGACTATTCTCATCTGACTTAGTGCAACGACGTCGAGTATTTCCTCATGCTCGTGGAGGATCACAAGATGGAGATGCTTCTGTCTGGAGGCCGCCGCGAGGAGTTGTCTACCTGTTGGGCTTGGTTCGGGGCTCGCAAGCAATTCGTAGGCGGCGAAAGGTGAATTGTTTATCAAGGGAGGAAACCACCAAATCATAAACAAAACCGACCCGGCGCTAGTTCTAACTGCCCCTCCCTTCAACATGAGTCTGAGCGGCCCCTGATTCCTTATCTGTGATCGACGAATTGCCTACTCTCTTTGAGGATCAGGACTACTTCTGGGCCTACTTCCGGAATAAGCGTAACGGTATTGAAGTGAATACCGGGTGCACGAGGAATCGACCACAGCCCTTTAGCGAAATGAAATTTCCCGACCGACGCAAACCCATTGTTTTTCACTTGATTCGTCATACCCCCCGACAGAATTCCGAAGATCCAGTGGCTCTGAATAAGTCGCTTTCTACAGCATCGGGCCCTTTACGGAGTCCTGTAGGCCACTAAATACACGTAATCCTGATTCATCCTCACTCTCCTGCGGCCGTAAGAAATCATCTTTTTCCAGGGCGTCCTTGGCTAAGCCTTTCTTCCCCTCCATCAGTTCATCGAGGAGCTGATCAAATGTCCGCGCAACTCTTCCGCTTTTGTCTTCCAAAATCGGCAAATAGACATGAACTTCTTTCTGTTGGCCAAGTCGATATGCGCGATCCGTCGCTTGAGCCTCCACTGCAGGAGGCTACCAACGACCGTAATGGATGACGTGGCTTGCTTCAATGATCGTCAAACCCACACCAGCTACAAACGGCGATAGAATTAGCACGTCGAATCCGGGCGCCTCGCGAAACTGGTTGAGAATCCCACTCCTTGTTTCAATTGCGCTCTTTGGTAGAGAAGTAGCCCGCGGGGTGTCGCCATTCACAATTCTTATTGGTTTTTCGAATTCGCTGCTTAGAACTCTCGCCAATAGGCGCTGCATGTCTTTAAGCCGGGCAAATTATAATCGCCTTCTCGCCTGCCAATCGAATCTTGAATCTTGTACAAAAGCGATAGAACCTCGCGGAGTTTTGACGATTGAGCTTTCAGTTCCAAAACGGAACAACCATCCCCGTCGCCATCAAGAAGCTGCGGATGCTGATACAGTCTGGCGAACCTGTGCAACAGGTCTAGCTTCCCCTTGGTAGCTTTCGTGCCGCTCAGTCCGTCCACTAGGGACATATGTTTTCCGACTTCGGGTTCGGACATGGAACAAATGAGTTTATGTTCGTGTTTCTGCGGCAACTCCAAGACTTCTGCCTTACTTCGCCGTAATAGAAACGCATTCGGCTGTTGATAAAGAAGGCGAGCTTTGAGGCTCGCAAACGCGTGGTTTTCCTGTTGCTCGTATGCTTGAGAAAACTCCTTGGCTGAACCCAATAGCCTTGGCTGAACCGTGTCTATAATATTCCACATGTCAACAAGTCGATTCTCAACCGGAGTGCCGGTGCAGGCAATGCGGAAGTCTGGCTGAAGTGGGACGCGGCGCTCGGTGGCCCGGCGTTCGCGGTCCAGCAGCTCCAGTTCGCTCATGCGCAGCAGGTAGCGCGGATAGTCGACGTCTTCGGCGGCGCACTGCCGGGCCACCTTGTCGTACTCGCGCAGGAAGGTGGGCAGACGCAACGCCTCCAGATGATGTTCCAGCAGAACCTGCGGTGTGTCGGTGGGGACCTGTACTGTCTCGCTCATGCGGTTGCCTCCTGAAGCAGTGTCATGTAGTCGGCGGCTTGTGGGGTACGGACCTGAGCGATGGGTAGGTGGAGATAGTTCTTCAGATCCAGGCGAGGCGGTCTTCGTTCGATCCGGCACAGCAGCAGATGCTCCGCGTCAACTTTGTTGCAAGCGAAAGTTGGATTAAGTTCCATTGGGATGAGGTCGCGAGTAACGCTAAAGAAGCCGCTTCCGAACGACCGAAGGCGGAGCGAAGGCGCTTCACATATCGATTTAGGGTTATCCGGTCTCCAAGGGGACAACGAGCACATTTTGGTCGATCTGGATGCGGGAACCTACAACATGCGCAAAGCAACCTGCTCGTACTACTGCATCTCCTGTGACGGTGCTGTCAATGCTGTCATCGGGCAGCCAATTGATTTCCTCGTCGCAGCACAACAGCCATTGTCATTCCTTGAGCTTCAAAATACCGGGCAAACCTATAACTATCCATGGGACGCAGCATGGAGCAGCGATGATACATACGTGGCCAGCATCGATCAGAATGGAATGGCGAGCGGCGTTTCGGAAGGCACGTTCAACGCGGGTGCCTACGCTTCCAGCGCTCTCATCTACAATCCCCATTACTGCGCTTACAATGCAAGCTGTCCGGCTCAAGGGGCCCTGGAAAACACCAGCGGCGGCTCTGTCAATGCGTGTGTAACACCTGATGGCGAGACTACGTCTCCAATCCGTCAGACCTTAATCGACCCATATACGCCGACCACAACAGATTATCTTCAAACTCTCATAGCAAAGCGCGGTCAAAACGAACTCCGCGCTCAGCGATCGCAGAACCACATCCGTCAGCCTGCGAATCTCACGCAGAGGATGGTCCTGAGGTACACGCTGCTCCAACGTCAAATAGCTGAACATCCCATCCTATACCCGCTCGTTTCCACGCACAAGCAATAGACGAACTAACCCATCAATCGGACCAAGACGGGAACCTGTTCAACAAGCTCCTAGGTTGTGCCGGCTCCTGGCGCGTGCAGACATGCCAGGAGCCCGCCCCAATTCTAACTACGTTTGACGTACTTTTGTCACCAGAGAAATTTGAATCCGAACTGAGTGTCTCTGGCCGGGAAGGCATTGCTGATTGTGCCGAACGAGCCCACAAATTGTCCTGCGTTTTTTGGATCCGAAGTTCTATTACCTAGGAACTGATTAGGGGCATAGAAGTTTGCACGGTTGAAGGCGTTGTACATCTCGGCCCGGAACTGCAGCCGAGCGATCTCTCCAAACCTCCAGTATTTCTGGAGCGACAGATCCCAGTTCTGATAGCCGGGGGCGCGGAGATTTGAGAGGTAGCGGGCCGAGTTCCCGAAGGAGAATGGATTCGCGGGATCGTTGAAGGCAGCCACATTGAACCATCGATCGATCGTGGGGTGTGCGATGTGGACGTCGCCAGTGATGTCGGGACGCCGATTACCACCGTACTGGCCGAGGGTGTTATTGGCCGGAGCGATGGACAGTGGGAATCCCTGCTTGAAGGTGGAGATGCCAGTGACCTGCCAGCCGCCGACAACGGCTTCGACGGGCGTACTGAGGTGAGATCCGATCGTCTTACCCTTTCCGATGGGAAGCTCGTAAATGTAGCTGACTACGAGGCTATGAGGAATGTCGGCGCCATCGACAGATTTCTCGGCGGCGAGATTGTAGTAGTTGCGAATGCTGGTCGGTCCGGAGTTGGCCCAGCCATTGTTGCCTTCGACGTTGTCGATGAACTTCGAGAACGTGTAGGAGGCTAAGACGCTGAAGCCAGCGTGGAAGCGATGCGTGTAGGTCACTTGGAGAGCATCGTAATAGGAGTCACCAACGGGCGCTGCTTGCTCTTGGACACTGCAGTAATGCGGGAACGGACGCAGAAGTTGCTGACGTGGAACCATGGCATTTTGCAGTTGGCAACCGCTGGATGTAATCTTGCCGTAGAAGGGGTTGGGGACCAGTTGGTTGAGAGCAGAAGCTCCGAGAGAAAAGAACTGCGGATTGAGCATATTCCTCTCGTATCCACCCGCCGACAGTTTGATCCCGCGGTTGCCAACATAAGCGATATCGAGCAGGTCGTTGTTGTGGATGGAATACTGTACCCCGAACATCCACTGCTGGAGGTAGGTGGAGGCCCGATTGCTTCGAACGGCCGGCACGCCCTGGCCAACGTCCTGCAAGGCACCGAGTGCGCTTCCCTGGGGCTGGAGAATTCCATTCGGCACCGGATTACTGAGCGTATTGAATGGTATGAAGTTCTGAGTGCCTCGAATTGGCGTGGTTTGCGTGTAGCCGTCCGCGGGTCCGTTGCCGGTGTAGGACGGAATGAAGAAGATCCCATAGCCGCTGCGGACAACGAGTTTGTCGGTGACCCGATAGCTCGCTCCGAAGCGCGGCCCAACGTTAGAGTAAGAGGTATTGTAGAGGCCCCTGCGGTTTGGTCCTCCGTTGAAGACCAGCTCGCCCGGCGTGCTGATGCCGGTTCCGGCTCCAATGGGGTTGATCGCAGTGAAATCGAAGTATTGCTGCTTGTTATGCCGCTCAGTGAGGGGAGTTTGAACCTCGTAGCGTATTCCCGCGTTGATGGTGAGACGCGGAGTGGCCTTCCAGTCGTCCTGCACGTACCCGCCAAGATAGTTCTTCTCGGTTGCGAGTTGAGCGTTGACGCCGGTGGCGCCATTATTGTCGGGAATGCCCAGCAGGAAAGAGGCGAAGCCCTGACCTGTTGACTGGGTCACGTTAGCTGGATCGGGTCCGGCGGTTGAGTTGATGGGGAAGTTGAATTTTGATCCATAGACGTGTCCACCAAGGATCTGGTTGACGACTCCCATGTAGCCGAAGGACAGCGTATGCCTGGTCAGGCTCTTGGTCAGGTCAACTGAGTAGGTAACGTAGTTCCGTGGAACGGCATAGGAGTCCTGACCGTTGACGGCACCGGGCCCGAGGCCGGAGTAACCGTCGATCTTGATTTGCGGAAATTGATTCGCAATCGGGTCGAGGCCGCTTGGCATACCGAGAGTAGATGGTTTCAAACCGTCTCCCTGGGTAGCCGACTGTTCAATCCAGCGGTTCATGCCGGCGTTCGCGCTGAGAATGAGCGACTGGCTGAAGATATGGCTATAGCCCAAATCGAAGCTCCAGCGATTGTTCGGGTTGTACACTCCGGGGCCGCCGGGATCCGAGTCGCCGAAAAAGTTGGGCGAGTTGGTCTTCTGCTCTGATTTATGCGAGTAGCGGGCATAGATTCGGGACGCATCACTTAGGTTGTGATCTACGCGAATGGAATACTCATCGGATTGGGCACTGGCTGGAACCGAAGCGAAGAAGTTGTTCGTAAGTCCGTTCGTGGTGGGTGAAGGCCAGTATTTGCCAGCTGCGATCTTCGCGGCAACCGGGTCGATTCCCTTAGCGGAATTACTGAGCTTATTGCCGGCAATAGCATCACGAATATAGCCCGTCGATGTGGCGATAAGGCCAGTCTTCGGGTCAACCTGGCCCTGCGTAATTGGGCGCGTGGAGTAGGGGTCGTAGATGGCGCCAACATTGACCGGACGGCCGAGAGCATCTTGGATCGGAGCGCCATTTTTGTCGACCACAACCTGACCGGTCAGGAGACCGCTGAAATCTCCACCAATGAACGTCGGAGTGGGCACAGTGGCGGTGAGGTTGGCGGGGGTCGATTGGCGGAGCCTTTCGTAGACGCCGAAGACGAAGGTCTTTTCACTCTGTTTATAGATGCCGGGAATGTATAGAGGACCACCAGCAGACACTCCATACTGATTGCGACTGAAGTCGGGACGTGGCTTGTTGTTGCGGTTGTTGAAGTAGTTGTTGGCGTCGAGGGCGCTATTGCGATAGAACTCGAAGACGTCACCGTGGAAGCGGTTGGTTCCGGATTTGCTGACGACGTTGACGACGTTGCCGCTGCTCCAGCCGTATTGAGCGGTGAAGGCGTTGGTCTGGATTTTGAACTCCTGGACGCTTTCGACGGAGGGCACGTAGACAACTCCGCCCCAGTCCTGCGCGGTGTTCCAGGTTCCGTCCAGGAGATAGGCAGCGGTGCCGAAGTGGGTTCCGCCGAAGTTGAGGAAGGAGATGTCCTGATCGGCGCTTCCTGAGATGCCGTTGGAGTTGACCATCTGGGATTGCGTGGAGTTGTTGACGGAGGAGTTCAGGGACGCGAGGCCAAAGACGTTGCGGAGGTTCAGCGGCAGTTCGACGACCTGCCTCTGGGAGATGTCGGCTGAGATGTTGGCGTTGTCGGTGTTGAGAAGAGGCGCCGAGTCGGAGACTACGACCTCCTGGGTCACCGCACCGACCGACATGATGATGTCCTGAGTGGCACTGGCGCCCGCGGCGAGGGAGATTCCGCGCTGTTCGTATGTCTGGAAGCCAGGCTGCTCAACCTTGAGGGTGTAATCGGCTGGCGGAAGCAGCGTAATGGTGTAGGCGCCGGATTCTTTGGTGACAAACGTCCTGGTAATGCCGCGTTCGGCGCTTATGAGGGTGATCTTCGCGCCCGAAACTAAACTGCCTGAACGGTCAGTCACGGTACCGCTGATTGTGGCAGTAAACGCCTGCGACTGGGCTGATAAACGGGTTGCCCCGAAAAGTATGCCCAGGGCGAACATCACTATCGTCGCAACCATTTGCGATCGTGTGGCTCGATTGAATTCCATTGGATGTGCCTCTCTCAAAATGATTTGTCCCCATTTGCACTGGTCGGCTCTCAATCCGGCAAATATGTTGTCTTGAAAGCGATGACAACCCTAGAGAGGGTGCAGCAGATGTGTCGTGGAGAATCACAGATTGTTTACTGATGTTTTGGCGACCAATGCCCCGAGGTTTTTCCGATGAAATAAGCCCTTTGATTTCAATCACATGGTGGCTGGCGCGACTTTGGGCAAGGAAGCGGGCCAATCAGGAAGCGAAAAGGGGGAAAAAAACCGGATTACCGATGGGTTTTCGGTTCACCTTTCGGGTCCCTCCACGACATCAGAGCCGCTTACATTTACCAGAAATAAGCCGCTTCTATCTTGGGGGACCCAGGTTGGCCATCAATGATCTGGGTGCTCAGGACTATCTCCATATTTTTCTTGTTACCGGATGCGCGTGCCGTATTGGCAAGTTGGGTCAGGGACGTTGGGTTGGTGACGAGTTCACCTGCTGCAATTGTCCCCCCCCGACCGATACCGGCGATCACAACGGCAAGCTTTCCGGTATTACCATCAGTAAAACGGGCTACGATCGCATAGTCGCGATAGTTATTCGTGGCCATCTGTTCGACCCGATTAATACCCCAGTTGCTCTGGGATGGAGATTCGCTGTCGACGATGCGAAATTGAGTCATCTCCGGAGTGTTGGCGAAGTGATAACGAAGCGGATTTGTCAGACGCAACGTCCAGGCGTTGTCGAACGCCCCGACAAAAACCGTCGGACCGCTTCGCAGATCTGTAAGGTTCGTAAGCCCTTCACCCTTCAAGCTGTAGGGCTTATCGTTCGATTTCAGTATTCCGGTGATCTGGATCACTGCATTCAGATCGTCAATAACGACGGCCGTAAGATTGTCCTTGAGCAGAATCTGACGAGTTGGATCGGCTGAATCTCGGAGCGCCACCGCTGCATATTGGTTCTGGTCGGCTATACAGATGAGTACCGGCTCATTTGTATTGACAACCGGTCCCCAGAAAAAATCGAGGGCAGATCGATGCATCGACTTCCAAGCGTATGCCGCCGCCAGGCAGCCGAGCAGAATTACAAGCGAAGCGCCGGCGACGATTGACCAAAAGTGGCGATTTGACGACGCGCCTGCTCCAACACCCTCGTGCAAGGTTGAACTTCGATGCGGCTCGTCAAGGACGATGGTCGGATGCGTCGTCTGGTCTTCGTCCGAGCCTTGCGACCATTGGAATGTCTGGTTGTTTGAGTCGTCGATTACTGCAATGTGGGATTCTTTTTCGGCATCCAGAGCAAGATTGTAGCGGAATACAGTCTCGGGTTTTGCAATAACGGATTTTACGGGCTCGACATCGGTCGAAACCTCAGAGGTAACGGCTGCGATCAGACGATATCCACCCTTGGGGATGGTTTGAATCACACGGGAGGATTTTGGATCGTCTCCGAAAACATATCGAATCTCTGAGATGCAGCGGACGAGTACATCGTCTCCGACGAAGGTATTGTGCCAGACGGCCTCAAGCAGCCGATCTTTTGAGAGCACTTCATTTGGGTGAGAGGCCAGATGCACCAAAACCTGCATGACCTTGGGTTCGAGGTGCCAAGTCTTTCCTTCTTTTTCTACGGAGTTGATCTGAGGTTGGATCAACCAATCGTCGATGCGGAAATCGCCTTGCACCAGCTCTACCTCACCAAGTGTAAACTTCTCTATCTAGCCGACACCAGGATTTGCTGGCGTTTTTGCCAAACGCTTTGTCCAACTTCCGGTCGCTGTCTGCTAATCGGAAATGATTATACCTTCCTTAATCTTCAGGTCACTACGAATTTGTTGGGCTGGCCGTCTCGGCAGTGTTCTCAGCCGGTTGGCTCCCCCTCGGGCGTTCCTCGACCAAACTTCGGCAAAACATCGGGCTTCGAAGACGCTTTTCTTTGAGCCGTACTGTTACGATTTTGGTCTCTTAACGCACAGTGATTGTTCAATTTACCGCCCCACCAGGAAATCAACGATCAAAATGAAGCATTCATCGCTACTTTCAACGCTTACTTTTATTGCCATCGTTTTTTTTCAATCTTCAGCGTTAGGCGAACAGGCAACGAGCGTGGCAAACTCCGTCGCGCCCGTTCCCTCCCAGAAACAAATCACCCTGCTACAAGTTGTCACCAGCAGTAGACCCTTGAGCAATGGCATCGAGATCCGAAGCGGGAACGCCATTCTGCAAATCACTGCCCTTCGAGAGGATGTTCTGCGGGTAAGGGTGGGACCACACGGTCGTTTGCCGGAAAACGCCTCTTGGGCGGTACTCCCCAGTTCCCGCATAGAGAGCGCGACTGTCTCTGCTGAAGGGGATGCCGCCAGCGTTGGTTTTCATACGACTGCATTGAGAGTTCGGGTTGAGCGGGCAACGATGCGGCTGCGGATCACCGATCTCAAAGGGGCCATCGTTCAGGAAGATGCCGCCAATCGTCCTATCGAGTTTCATGGTCCAGCCTTTCGCGTTTACAAAACCATGCGCCCCGAGGAGCACTATTTTGGGCTAGGCGACAAACCTGGGCCACTCGACCGGAAAAATCACGCCTACAACATGTGGAATACTGACAGTTACGGTTTTCAGGAATCGACCGACCCTATCTATAAGAGCATTCCCTTTTTCCTGACGTCTCTCAGAGGTCTTACCAGTGGCATATTGTTAGACAACACATGGCGGACAAATTTCGATTTTGGTAAACAATCGTCAGATACCTACTGTTTCGGCTCGGAAGATGGCCCGCTCGACTACTACGTTCTATATGGCCCCGACGCAAAGCATGTATTGTCTGCCTACGCGTGGCTCACTGGTCCCACTCCCCTTCCCCCTCTTTGGTCTCTCGGATTCCAGCAATCTCGCTTCAGTTACCATCCAGCGTCGGAGGTGAAGGCAATCGCTGATCGGCTTCGCGCGGATAAAATCCCCGTCGACGCGATATATCTGGATATCGACTTCCAGGACCACCACCGGCCATTCACCGTCGATCAACTCCAGTTTCCGCACTTCTCGCAGATGATCGAAGACTTGAAAAAGCAAGACCTTTACGTTGTGGCGATAACGGACCTTCATATCGCCTATCTTCCCCATTCGAACTACGCTCCATACGACAGCGGCATCGCGGGCGACCACTTCGTAAAGAATCCTGACAACTCGGTCTATGTCGGCAAAGTTTGGCCTGGACCCTCCGTGTTTCCTGATTTCACACGTAAGCGCACACGCGAATGGTGGGGTTCGCTCTATACACAATTTGTTCATGAAGGCGTGTCCGGATTCTGGAATGACATGAACGAACCGTCTGTATTCGACGGGCCCGGGGGGACCATGCCCGATGACATCAAACACCGGGTCGACGAGCCAGGCTTCCAGCCGCGCACAACGAAGCACCTTGAGATCCACAACGTTTATGGAATGGAGAACTCCCGGGCGACCTACGACGGACTGCTGACGCTCTCTCCCGATCAGCGGCCCTTCGTTTTGACACGCGCCACTTATGCAGGCGGACAACGATATGCGGTTACCTGGACGGGTGATAACAGCAGCACGTGGAATCACCTTCGCCTTACGACTCCGATGCTGCTGAACCTCGGGTTGAGTGGTTTCGGCATGAGCGGAGCGGATGTTGGTGGCTTTATCGGCAGCCCGGGACCGGAGCTGCTGACACGGTGGTTCGAACTTGGAGCTTTCCAGCCTATTGATCGCGATCACGCCTCCGACACCTCAGCCAACCAGGAGATTTGGGTTCACGGCCCCGAACAGGAAGCTATCCGTAAACGCTACATCGAAGAGCGATACAAACTAATGCCCTATCTCTATACTGCGGCGGAGGAACTGTCTCGTAATGGACTGCCAATCGTTCGCCCTCTCTTCCTTGAATTTCCCGATGCGACCAAAGACAGCCATCCTATAGATCTGGATGCGAGCAACGAATTTCTGTTTGGCGATAATTTATTGATTGCTCCACCCATCTATCCAGAAAAGCCCGATGCCTACCCCGTTGAGCTTCCTTCAGTGAATTGGTACAACTACTGGACAGGTGAAAAAGTAAGTGGAGGAATTTGGTCGGACGGTGCCACAGGGCTTAACAACCCCGGCTTCATCGGCCGGAAGATCACGATCAAGCCGCAGTTGGATATTCTTCCAATCTTCGTCCGCGAGGGATCTATCCTTCCGCTACAGCCTCTCGTACAAAGCACAAGCGAAACTCCGAAAGGCCCACTCACCCTGCGCGTCTATCCAGGAAAAGACTGCAAGGGTTCAGTTTATGTGGATGATGGGCGGTCTTTTGCCTATAAACACGGCGAGTTCCTTCGAATGGAATTTACGTGTTCGGAAAAGGCGGGTGGCATTACCGTTCACATCGGCCCCCACCAGGGGAGCTACGTTCCATGGTGGAAGAATCTGCAGGTTGAGATTTACGGGAGGACTACATCTTTCCAGAAAGCTTCTATAGTCGGGAGTACTGAAAGCGTGGAGTCGTCCTTCGACACGCTTCACCACGTAACATCGTTTCTAGTTCCTGATAATGGTAGCGGAAAAGACTTGCAGGTTGAGTGGGCCCGGTAGGATCGTTATGAATCGCGATCAGCGAACAGCTTCGGATCGGAATTTATTGATGAGCCGCAGCATCGCGCCGACGAAACGAAATATTCGATTTGCCGCCCATATCGCCATCTATCTTTTCTCCCTTCTGCTGCCCATAGGAAGTGCTTTCGGGCAAACCAGCTTCGAATCTTATTTAGCAGACGCGGTCAACGCGCAGTCAGCAGGCAATATCTCCGCCGCCATCGCCTCCTATCAAAGGGCACTGGCTATTCGACGAGATGTTCCGGAGGTCTGGGCAAACCTTGGGTTGATGCAACATCAAGCAGGAGACTACGCTGGGGCACTGTCCAGCTTCAAAACTGCCCATCAGCTGCAGCCAAAACTATCGGTACCGCTCTTATTTCTTGGCATAGAAAATCTTCAACTCAATAACAGAACCGACGCCATCCAGTATTTATCGATGGCGCGACAGCTCCGACCAAATGACCCAGAGATCTACATGAATCTGGGACGTGCCTATTTCGGCATGAAGCAATTTGAGAACGCCTCGGTTGCGTATCGCCGAGTGACCGAGTTGAATGCGAAAAACGGAGAGGCCTGGTACAGACTCGGCATCACTTATTTAGAGATGTCGGAGGCCGCGGCCGGAGACTTGGCCGGACTGAATCGACAATCACCCTTCTTCCAGCGGCTCGAGGCGGAATCGCTGAGCGATCAGGACAAGCTGGCACAATCAGAAGCAGCATTCCGCAAGCTGCTCTCCGGCC
>Ga0073928_10008015_pt1 | contig 13424 bp, 11 predicted proteins | sample PaiPotPPA55metaG_FD_76969 | JGI IMG/M metagenome (GOLD analysis project Ga0073928, IMG submission 76969) | Iron sulfur acid spring bacterial and archeal communities from Banff, Canada, to study Microbial Dark Matter (Phase II) - Paint Pots PPA... ...
ATACTTTGGCACCAGCCCGAACGGGGAATACGATTTTGGCGGCGGAACGGTTTATTCGCCCGTTTTCATCCCTTCTGCGAGTGGACGGCACGACGTTCAGCCTGGCCAGCCTCTGCCGGACACATTGAGCAGTCTGTTGCTAGGTTTTCCGTACGCATACACGATCGCGGTGGCGCCGCCCTCCGCATCGAGTGGCGCGCACATTGGGCCCGCGGCGATCAACCGGAATGACGTGAACGCTTACATCCAGGACACGTGGAAAATCAATTCGGAATGGACGCTCGAATATGGGCTGCGATATGAGCTCTACACGCCGATTTCGGAGCGGGCGCACCGAACGTCGAGCTTTCTGAATTCGTTCCCACCTGCGGGCGTTGGGCAGAAATACTTGATCAATCCGCAGCCTACTTATCAAACCGATTGGAACGGTTGGGGGCCGCGTGTTCAGGTGGACTGGAACGCGCCACACGCCGTGCATGTGCACATGGGCGGGGCGATCACAGTGATTCCGCCGAATATCTGGCAGGACAATCTTCTGACAGGGTCAACGCCTTACGTTGTTTATCCACGTGTGAACGCGGCGCAAAACGGGGAGATTTCGTACGGTTTCCAAATCACACCGAACGAATTGCCGCAGGTTTTTAACACCGCTGGCGTGAACGTGCTGGCCAGCGGCAATCCGAAAAACGTCCCGGCGAACACGGTGATGGACGTAAATCGATACCAGCAGGATTTGGCGGCGCTGGCGCCGAGTCATCAGCTCTCGCTACTGAGTCTGGCCGGGATCGACCGACGTTTCGGCAATGGCTACTTGCAAACTTGGACGCTCGGGCTGGAACGGGTTTTCGGCGGCCTCACGGCCGATGTCGCGTATGTTGGAACATCGGCATTTCGACTTCCGAGAACGTCCTATCCAAACGCATATCCCGGAGCGGAGTCGGAATTTGCGCAGTTTACAGACTTCGACGGTAGCGGAGCGGTGACGGGGGGTTTCGGATTCGAGTCTGTGATGACAGCAACGTCGCACTCGTCGTACAACGCCTTGCAGACCTCATTGTCGGGAAGTGTTGGGCACGGCGGACCGTCATTGCAAGTCGGCTACACCTGGGGCAAATCGCTGGATGATGTCAGCGGCATTATCGGAGGAACAGGATCCACCGGCGCCGTGACGTTGTTTAGTCCGCAAAACCCATTCGATACACGAGCGGAGAGAGGGCCGTCAAGCTTTGACGTGACGCACGCCTTCACGTTGAGCGCGGCCCAGGATTTGCATTTAGAGCATTTGGGACTTCAGTCGGATCGAACCCGCCTGTTGACGAAGGGCTGGGAGTTGCTGAGCATCTCGACGATCACAAGTGGTTCTCCGTTTACGGTGTACTCGGGGATCCAGCAGACGGGGGCGGGAACGATTGGCGCGGACCGGCCGGATCAGGTCGGAACGCCGGATCTCTCGAGCGCCGGCAGTTCAATGCGATCGCGCGACGACTATTTTGGGCGGGGGGCGAACAACGCAAGCTTCTTTGCCATTCCGATCGGGATCGCAGGTGGAACTGGGCCAAACTCCGGCCGCTTTGGAACGCTCGGCCGTAATACTTTTCGCGGCCCGGCATATTACGATTTCGATATTGCGCTCGTCAAGACGACTCCGATTGGCCACCGAGAAAGCGGTTTGGAGCGAGCGGATGTGCAATTCCGTGCAGAGTTATTTAATCTGTTTAACATCGTCAACATGGGACTACCTGCGAACATCATCGAGGGCACCGGGTTTGGCATGATAAGCAAGACCGCCGGAACTTCACGACAAATTCAGTTTTCGTTAAAGCTCATCTACTGAGGCGCGACAAGCAGTGACAAAGGGTTGGGGAAGGACAGAAACATGCGTTTCAAGAAGATTCGGCATTCGCCAACGTCGACGAATCACAGCCTGAATGCACGATCTTCTCTTGGAAACGACGAGCGCAGTTTTGCAGTTCGCGGCAGAAGCAGTGGGTCGTGTAAGGTCGGAGTGTGACGTTTGGCCGGAGAGGATTCAACAGCTAATCTCCTCCTAGAGTTTCCGGTCACACAATAACAATGAAGCAGTCCTTTGACACGGTTTATTAACAGCCCTAGCCTGTATCTTCTGTGCATCTAGGTCGTGGTAACTCGACCGTGAAAATTGCGGCGCGGCCTTGGCTCGGAAGCATCCGCTCGACAACTCCTAGATCACGGTCAAACCGGAAGTCGTTGCGGGCCAGAAGCCGGTTTGTAGGAAGCTTCACCACACAGGTAACGATTAACGCACTAATGTTTATCAACTCGAACTTGCCAGCGGCCGTGCGATATCAAAATTGATTTAGAAATACTTAAACAAGTAGAGAAATAATATCCGGCGAAAATCATAGAAAACACCCAAAGGGGATAGGGCCACTTAGTGTTGAAGTGCTCGCGCAAAACATAAACACAACGAACAAAAAAAGGCGAGCAAATTGCTTGCTCGCCCTGCATTGCGCAGCGGCCAATAGCCGCTGGTGTTGGGTTGTTATCTGCCTGAGTTAGTCGCGCTTCCCGTTGATTGTCCGTTAGCTTTGGGAATGCTCACGTAGCCGCTGACCTGATCTTTTCCTACTTTATTGATGACCACTTCTTCAGGCTGATGCGTGCCTGAAGTGTAGAAAAGGATCGGCTCGTTCAAGGAGCGATTCTTTTTCTCAAAGCGCTTGTCTTCCACAGTCATGGCTACTGTGTATTGATTGCGCTTCTGATTGACACCCTTCAATTCCACTGTGACGTTGCCCACTTTTTGCGGTTTGTTTTTGCCGGTGATGCTGAACTCCAGGTAATCCCGTTCACCGAGTCGGCGCAGTTGGTCGATCTCGTCGTGGTTACGCGCGATGAGCGTGCCCATTTCGCTGCGCGCCATCTTCAGGTCATCACGCGTCGCGTCCAGGTCCGACTTGACCGAGACCACTTTGGTGTCCACGGTCTTCACATCGTCGGTGGTAGCCTTGGTAGCCAGCTCGCCTTTGACAGAAGTATCCAGAGCAGTCAGCTTTTCAGAAGTCTCATCGTTCAACTTCGAGGACTCTTCTCGAGCCTTCTTCAGTTGGCCTTGTGTAAGTTTCAGCTTGTCCGTCACCACTTTCAAATCGCCTTGCAAATCGGCATTCGCTTTTTCATCTTGAGCGAGCCGGTCGCGCAGCGCGGAGACATCCTGCTGCACCGTTTGTTGCTCGGTCTTGAGCTGGTTCGCCACGGATTGTTGCGTGCTGTCCAGCTTCGAGGAAGCATTCCACCCGAAACCCAAACCAGCTATCGCGATCAGCCCCAACACGATCAGGGCTGGGAGATGCCAGTTGGACTCCCTCGTTTCTACAACTTTCTCTTCGGTCATAATTTAAGTTCTCCTCACCCCAAATTGGGTTTCCGTGCCTGTGAACTCGTTAGATGTGCAGAACGGTACCCAACGACACAATTTCCTAAGCTTTGATACCTTAGCTACTTAATACAGCACCACTTCTGGTAAGGGTACTACTAGTCCTTGCAATCTTTACTCACTTAATTGTGGCACGCGGAGTTTTTGCTCGATTTAGTTTTTTTTCTGCAAGTTCTCCCCGAACAGTTCTAAATCGGCGCGGAGCTGCTCTGGGGACTGAAAAACTATCCCGGTCATGCCCAGTTGCCGCGCAGCTTCCACATATGCTGGGATGTCATCAATATATATAGCGTTGTCTGCGGTAGTTTTGCAGGCCTGCAGCGCGGCGCGAAAAATCAAGGGCGAAGGTTTGCACGCGCCGACGACGCAGGAATAAATCCGGTGTTCAAAGAACCGAAAAAAATCAAAGCGCTTTTCTAGTTCGGCCACGTGAATGGGATCGGTGTTGGAAAGAACTGCGAGGCAATAGCGCTTCGATAGACTCTCAAGAAAAGCGCCGTCCAATAGAGGGGTCGGATCAAGTACTCGATTCCAAATATCGCTGAATTGCTCAAATGTAAGATTCACGCCCAGCCGCCGGCAAATATGTAGCTGCCAGTCGCGCGGAGACATGCGGCCTTCCTGCCAGTCGTGCCATCGCGGATCGTGTTCGATGGCCGCCCAGGTTTCTTGCGGCGTGAGCGAGATCATTCCAGCGAGCCCGCCCATCGCACCGGCAATGTCCAGCCGCACTAGCACGCGGCCAATATCGAAAATAATAGCGCGCCGTTTTTTGGGTTCCAGTGTCTTGGGTGCCGGTTTCTGCGGTTTCAATGTCTTACGCTTTTTCGATTACCGGAGGTTTTACTGTCGCGTCCCCGCTCTTCATGTCGCGATTCATCGTGCTAGCACACTTCGTGTCGCGGCTCTTCGCTTCACGGCGTTCGCGAAGAATGCTGATCACTGCTGGCAGTAGCGAAACCACGACTACGACTGCGATTACGTAATGGATTTTCTTCCCAACATCAGGAATTGACCGGCCTAACAAATAGCCACCCAAAATCATGCTGCCAACCCATAAGATCCCGCCAAAAATATCGTACGTGACATATCGCGAATATGGCATTCCCGCGGCGCCTGCTACCGGGGGACAAAACGTGCGCACGATGGGAACGAAGCGCGCGAGGATGACAGTCTTACCGCCGTACTTTTCATAGAAGGCGCGGGCCCGTTCCAGGTGACTGCGGCGAAAGAAAAAAGATTCTTTGCGTTTGTAAAGTGAAGCGCCGGCGCCGCGACCGATCCAATAGCCAATCTGATCGCCAACGATGGCGCACAGCATGACCGGGAGCAGCAGCCATCGCAGCGGAATGGTTCCGGCGGCGGCGAAAACTCCAGCGGTTACCAGCAGGGAATCGCCGGGCAGAAAAAAACCGACGAAGAGCCCAGTTTCAACAAAAACAATTATGCAGACAAGAAGAGGTCCGCCGGAGCGGATTAGTCCTTCAACGTCGTAGATCGAGTGGAGTAGATGGCGGATGGATTCAAACACCTGGGATTATTCCTCGCAGCGGGATTAATTACTGGCGCCAGTATTTGCGCCCGTGAACGAAAGCACGCAAAAGCGCTCATCCCAATACGGTAACAGAAGAGCGCGGGATTCTCCGCGCATTCGTGCCAGAGGAACACGCAAATACTAATGGACGCCATCCACGCGCTGAATCGCATCATGAATTTATAGCCTCCGTGATGAAGTGCGAGCCGTTGCTGAACTCTTTGTCGCTGAAATTGTTATCGTTAGACTTTTCGCTGCTGAACTCGGCCGGATTTGCGACGCGCGGTTCATGCCCCTCATTTTCGGCAAGAAGTTTCAGGATGCGGGGGAGCGCAATTTTCGCGGCGGTTTTACCCGCTTCGATGGCTTCATCGGCCCGATGAAAATCGTCCCACGCCAGCGAATGCACGTCAGGCCTGATGATCAGGTCGGCGTGGCGCTCCCAAATTTCCAACTGATGTTTTTGCGCGGCGCAGACGGCGCGGCTCACTACCTGGAAAATATTTGTGGGTTTGCCGCGATCTCCCTCGGGCATTCCCACGGATACGCCAACGACATATTTTGCGCCCATATTGCGCGCAGCGTGGGTGGGAACCGGGGCGATCAATCCGCCATCAACCAGCCAGCGGGTGCCAATTTCAACAGGCTCAAAAATTCCCGGGAAGGCGCAGCTGGCGCGAATCGGATCGACCATATTGCCTTCGGTGAAAACCACGGCTTCTCCGCTATTTAAATTTGTCGCGACCACAGCCATCGGGATGCGCAACTTTTCAAACGTCTGCGACACAAACACACGCTCGATTAAATCGGCGAGGCGATGATTGCTGGCCAAGCCGAGGCGCGAAACGTGCCAGCGTGCGATGTCGCGAAATTTAAGGGTGCGGCAGGTTGCCATGATTTGCGCCAACGGCGCGCCGCTCGCGTATGCGGCACCGAGGATGCTGCCGACACTGGTGCCGGCAATGTGCGAAATGGCGATGTGATTTTCTTCAAAAACTTGCAACACGCCCAGATGCGCGAAGCCGCGAGCAAAGCCTCCACCGAGCGCAAGAGCCACACCTGGGCGCGCAGAGTGGTTGGTGAGCAGCGCATCGTTCTCGAGCGCTGCATGACCGCGGAGCACGGCGCTGACCAGGCGGGTGTGCTGCGGGTCTTCATGTACTGGCTCCCGCACTGAGCGATGTTGCGGAGCTCGGCAAGTTGAATGGTTGAACTGCACGTTTTCGTGCATGGGGCGGGGGAAGTCGCTTGCTGGCACTGGACGATCGGACAGGACGGCAGTATCGACCGTCTGTCCAGGGAGACGCCGGGACGCCGCGCGAGGCGCTGGGGTGCTGTAGAAATATTCGAGCGGGGCCATGGCTTGCAGAATGCCAGCGCGGCGCTTGGGGCCCTATGGTCTATGGGTCCCGCTAAGACAGTACGTCGGTACTCTGCGCGGGAAAAATCGGAAAAGTGAAATGTTTCAGCGAACAGTACTTTCTTACTAGTCGCGGGTCCCATTTGTACCATTGTTGGTTTTTGTGCGCGGCGCGATTCTCTGTGTGTCGGGCAGAACTGAGGGCGAGGCATGGAGAACGCTTACAAAGCATGGGTGGGGCAATCGGTGCTTTTGCAGGTGGCACTGGGAGATATCAAGGTTCCGCTACGAGGGACGTTGTTGAAAAACGGGAGTGAAACGATACGGATGCGCATCGGTGAAGGTTGGGATGTGGACATATATAAATCGATGATCATGACGGTGGAGCGCGATTCCACGGTTTTACTTTCCGCATAAAGGGAGAAGTGATGAGACGCAACGCGATCAACGACGAACATCACCAGCTGCAGAAAGCCTTGAAATTTGTGACCACGCGCCGCGCCGCGGTGCTGCTGGGGATTTCCGAAGAGGAATTGCGACGCATTTCGCATGAGTCCGGCTTCGGCCGCGCGGAAAGCGCTGGTGGAGAAGAAGATATATTTTTTACTTACGAAGAGCTGCGGCAAATCTGCGTGCTCGCCGTAAATACAGTTCACTAAAGTTTGTGGCTGCGTTGTCGCGCCGTTGCCCTCCCTCCGGCACGGACAGCGCAGCCGGCGAGTAGGTGGCCGAGTTATAGAGGACGCCACTGAAAGTCTTAACGAGCTCCTCAAGGCCCAGTCCTCGCAGTCACCCCAAGCCCCGGATCGCCTCCCCCCAGGCGGTCCGGGGCTCTCTTCCTTCTAGGGGCTCCGTTTTGAGTTCATGAAAATCTGTCTACGACGCGTTAGGTCGCCGGGTAAAGAGGACCGTCGGTAGCAGCAGCTACGAATACATTTACGACAATGATGGACACATTGGCTGGGAGCTGCTCAACGGAAGTATCAACCGCACCTATATCTTCCAAGGGAACTCTGCTTGCCGAATATTCGCAAGGGACTACATATTTCATTCACCAGGATCATCTCGGGTCTACGCGCCTCGTCACTGGTTATCCATCTCCATCAGTTGTCGAATGCGATGACTACTACCCTCGTGGTGAAGCGAACGCGAATGTGAACACCTGCTTCGCCGCCACCGATACGACGTACAAATTCACTGGTCTCGAGCGCGACTCTGAAAGCAACCTGGATCACACCCAGTTCCGACAAAACTCCTCCATGCTTGATCGTTGGATGAGCCCCGATCCCGCTGGTATATCGGCTTCGAGTCTTTCCGACCCTCAAACGCTGAATCGATACGCATACGTGCGAAATTCCCCGGTTTCCCTGTCAGACTCCCTGGGATTATCACCGCAAAACTGCAAAGATTCGTGTGATTGGTTGAAGCCAGGTCCACCAGACTGTCTTGAAACCTGCTCTCCTGGTGGTTTTTCGTGGTATCCAGGCGACGCGCTAGGGTATGACGTGTTCGATGCAATTGCCAGAGAACCCGATACTTATATTACATACGACCGTAGACAGATGTCGTGGGGTTTTTCGTTAGACGCATGGCAAGCCTATTACGATGCACAAAGCTCTAACAGCTACAAAATTAATGGTATAAGTAATCCTAGTGTCGAAGAACAGCAAAAGCAGCTTGCCGCGATTCTACTGGGTAGCGCTCAGTGCGATGGCCAAGGTTCGTCAGAAATTCTGGGATGCATTCAAGACCCCTATGACACAATGGGCGATTCGAACACACCAGCGTTTACCAGGCATGTGGCTTGTCCCGAATAGCCCGTCCCCGCCCCCTGAGTCATAGAAGGGCAACAGGCGCGCCGGGTTATAATCTGGCCGTCCATGTCACTGCCCTCAGGCAAACGTTTAGGCCCTTACGAAATCATAGCTCCGCTCGGCGCGGGCGGCATGGGAGAGGTGTATCGGGCACGTGATACCAAGCTGAGCCGGTTCGTAGCTGTCAAAATTCTTCCCAAGGTGTTTTCATTGGATTCGGAGTACCGGCAGCGCTTCGAGCGTGAAGCCCGCATGTTAGCTGCACTAAGTCATTCTAATATCCTCGCTATTCATGACATGGCCGTGGAAGGCGATTTGTGCTTTCTGGTTTGTGAACTACTGGAAGGGCAAACGCTGCGGCATCGCCTTTCGGAAGGATACTTATCCATCCGAAAATGTCTTGAGATCGCGATGCAAATCGCGAATGGCATCGCGGCGGCTCACGAAAAGGGCATCATCCATCGCGACTTGAAACCGGAAAATGTTTTTCTCACGAAAGACAATCAAGTAAAAATCCTGGACTTTGGTTTGGCGAAACAAACTTTGTTCGACAATGATGGAAATACTGTCTCGTTCGCCGACGCTCATACACAGGAAGGACTGGTACTCGGTACAGTCGGCTACATGTCACCTGAGCAGGTTCGTGGGCATCCGGCTGATATGCGCTCGGATATTTTTAGTTTGGGCGCAATGCTGTACGAGATGGTAACTGGACATCGTGCCTTTAGGGGTGAATCGCGAGTCGAAGTAATGAATGCGATTTTGAAGGAGGATCCACCGGAACCTGCGAACGCGGGCAAGAACGTACCCAGAGCTCTCTGCGTTCTGATTGACAGATGTCTGAACAAGGATCCGGCTGAGCGGTTTCAATCGGCACGTGATTTGGGGTTTGCTCTGGAGGCTGTGTTTTCGGGCGCTAGTTCGTCGGTTGCGCCGCCGGTGCCACGGTCAAACCGTTACGTCACAACAGCAATAGCTCTTGCTGTGTTGGGGGCGGCCGTCTTTGCGGCATTTATAGTAGGTCGGCGTCTCGGGCGGTCCGCTGCGGTTCATCCGACGTTTCGGCGCGTTACGTTTCGGCCTGGAACCATACTCTCAGCCCGGTTCGCTCCGGATGGCCGCACGATCGTGTACGGGGCAAAGCTCGATGGAACGTCGAGTCGATTGTACGTAACCAGCGCTGATAGTCCCGGTTCGCGAGCCTTGGATCCGATTGACTTGACCGTCTTAGGGGTTTCCAACAAGGGAGAATTAGCAGTAGTGCAGGGCTGCCGCCAGGAGGCGATGCTGGTTGATTGCCACGGAACGCTTGCAACAATGCCGATTTCAGGTGGCGCACCACGAGACATCATGAATGAGGTTGAGGCGGCAGATTGGTTGCCCCAAGGAGATGAATTGGCGGTGGCTCACAAAGTTGGTGGGCTTTGCCGGGTCGAGTTTCCTATTGGAAACACGGTCTATGAGACGCCCGGGTGGATAAGTTCTATTCGCGTATCGCCAAGTGGAAACGAACTCGGCATCGTACAGCATGATACAGCAGGTTCGGATGGTGGACGAGTGCTCATCGTCGACCGGACCGGCAAGAAGATAATCCAGAGCGAGGTATTCATCAGCCTTGAGGGACTGGCTTGGTCGTTATCGGCGGCGCAAATTTGGTTTGTTGCAAGCCAAGCGGGCGGGGGCTGGTCCGACGAATTGCATTTCATCGATGTCTCCGGGCGTGAAGGAATTTTGTGGCGGTTTGAGGGAATGACTCGCCTGCATGATATTTTCCGCGATGGTCGCATGCTCATCTCCAGAGAGGACTGGCGTGCAAGCTTGAATTTTCGAGGTGTAAATGACAAACAGGAGAGAGATCTTTCGTGGTTTGATTTATCTGAGGTCGTGGATTTGGCGCCCGACGGAAGCGCTGTTCTGTTCCTTGAAGGTGGAGAGGCACCGCGAATTACTGATCTTTATTTGCGGAGGACTGACGGTTCGCCGGCTGTTCGGTTAGGTGAAGGAGACTGGGGCGGCTTCTCACCAGATGGACGTTGGGTGATAGCGACTTCCACGTCGGAACGTGGAGAGCTCTCCTTGATTCCAACGGGCGCCGGTAATGGCAAATCAATTCCGCCGACGAATTTAATTAAGACCTATGCGCTACCTGGATTCCTTCCCGACGGGAGACATATCGTATTTATGGCCAGCGATGGTCAGAATTGGCGGGTGTACACGCAAGATGTCAATGGAGGTGATCCGATCGCGGTTACTCCGGAGACTGCCCTGAACCAAACACAGGCGTTTCAGCTCGCTTCTCCCGACGGCAAATTCGTCTGGATTCGAGACCTGAAAGGCAGATTGGCCATCTATTCTTTGGATGGTTCGCCGCCGCGCCCAGTACCAGGCCTGTTGGCGGAGGACATTCCGGCGAATTGGGGGACGGATAGCAATTTCGTTTATGTTTATCGGAATGACTTTCCGATTATGGTTTATCGGCTGGACCTCAGGACTGGAAGAAGAGTCCTGGTAACTCAATTTTGTCCGAGAGATGCTATCGGCCTAGACGGGGTCAGATCCTTAAGGATGACACCTAACGGAAAAGCTGGTGCGTATTCTTACATACGCGCGCTGTCAGTACTTTATGTCGTCCGCGATTTCAGTGGTACTGCAAGCGCTGCTATTCCCTAGTTCTAGACGAAAGTACACGCGACGGACGGATCTGGCTTGCCGTAGAGTTTTTCGGCGCAACCATCCACGTCAAAAAGCGGCCTCGCAGGTCTCGTAGCCCCACAATCCTCACCATCTCCGGAATCTCTGCTACCATGCCCGCCGCGCAACTGAAGCAACGACGGACAGGAAAATCAATGTCTCGTCGAAGCGGTCAGAGTGGAACGATCGTCATCCAATCCGGTTGGTATCGGGTCCGCTGGAGACTGGATGTCGAGGGCCAGGAACGTAGAATCAACATGACAGCAAAAATCGCCCCGGTCGTTCTCGACAGAATGGGTAATCCCAAGCCTTTATCGCTGGAGAATCAGCGCGAGCGCGGGAGATTGTTGAACAATGTGGTGCGAATTCGAACAGCACTTCAATCGCGTCGTCCTCGGTGAAGTGACGTTTCGGCAACAGGCGGAAGCGTATCTCGAATGGGCTGTTAATCGCGACAGGGAACCTATCAAGGACGCCAGCACGATCGAAGCGGCCTTGACTAAATGGATTCTTCCGGCCATCGGAGACTTGCCTCTCGCGAACGTAAACAACGTCACCGTGAAGCCGTTGGTGGACAAGATGAAGAAGTCGCTATCGGCGCGCACGGTGAATACGTACGTCGGATATGTCCAGCAGGTTGTTGCCTCAGTAAGGGATGGCGAAACCGGTGAGCCTATTCATCGCCGCAAGTGGGATTCATCGGTGAAACGGCAGGAATGGGCTGCTATTCAAGGCCCGAAACAGCACACCATACCTGCATAATAATCTTGAACAACGCCGGCTTACACCTCGGCTCCAAGCGATGTGACTCGACGAAAAAGGTATGGGCTTCCATGCTTTTCGTAGGTTCCGCAAAACATGGCTCAGGGGCAAGCGCTGCCAAGACGACCTCAATAATTTTTGGATGGGACATAAGCCACAAACGATGTCTGAACTGTATTCCCGCATGGACGAAGAGCTAGAACTAAGACTCCAAGAAGCGGAAGTAGTCGGCGTCGGATTCGTTGGTCCCGCTTATGTTGCTCCAAGTGCTCCAAAAGTTTCGGTCGTGCGGCAAGTTGCAATCGCAGCATAAGTATAGTGAAATATTGGAGTTGTCAACGGCGCGCCCGTAGCTCAGCTGGATCAGAGCGTCTGGCTACGAACCAGAAGGTCGGGAGTTCGAATCTCTCCGGGCGCACCATTTTCCCCTTCATTTTCAGAGATTTAACTTTTTAGCTGCATCGAGCTGTGGATTTACTTTCACCAGTCTTTGACTTACGCAGAACTGTGCGCCAATCGAACCCCTCGCATGCCGTGCATGAGCAGTCTTCAGCTACGGGTGAAATAGATTGTAAAACCTCTTCGGGGGGCCTCTAAGCCGGATTCGCCAGCCAATGTTGAAAGCAAACAACTTCTTTTGAATCAGGAGCGCCGGACTGTCAATAGCGTCAGCTTTGGCAGTGTAGGCAGGATTTGCGTCACATGGGCGTCACACTTTTCGGAGGCCAAGAATCGTGACCTTTTTGTCGGATAGAAGATATCGGGCATCTGACTGCAAGCGATTTCGACGTCAAAGCTCAAGATTCAGTTCGATGCCGTGTCCCACCTAAGTTTTCTGGTTTATAGGTTCACGAGACTGAAGAGATGGCTCACATTCGAGCTGCTGTTCTTTACGCTCCGGCCTACTCGGAAATCCCGCGAAATATTTGTAACAGCAGCGCACTATTGCCAAACGTGTGTGCGATTATTCCTGGCCACGTATTCTTTTGATGTTGCGCCACGAATGCCAAAGCGCAGCAGGTGGGAAGCATGTAACGAAGGACGCCACGGCAACGGCTTTTTCTTTGACGCTTTCAGATGTTCCCCTTGGAATTACGGGAGCCGTCCGAAAAACCTACGCAATTAATTTTTTGCGTACGGAGGACTCGGAGCGCATAAATTAACACAAAAGCAGGAGGGCTTCACAAAAAAATAATACGACGCTGGAGACGCCCGGGCTTGTTTCTGGTTTTGTAGACTCAAGGGGGCTTGACTCTGGTTTTGTAGATTCAAGGGTGCCGAACAGAGGTTTTATTCAACTCGCGTAGTTGCTCCCACGACTCGAGCCTCACTTCTATCCGGAAATTCCACGAAATATTTGCAGCAACAACGGATTGTTGCCAAACGTGTGTGCGATTATTCCGGGCCACGTGTTCTTTCGAGTTTGCGCCACAAATGCCAAGGCACAGCAGGTGGGGAGCATGTGGGTCAGAATCCATCGTTCACCTTGAGGAAATTCCAAAACACAAAGCACAGATGAAGAAACAAATTAACGTCAGCGCCCTAAGCACGCGGAACTTCAATATGCACTTTCAGATGACCAAGCGTGCGTACCAGTCGAGCCAAAGCATAAGCAGCAACAAATTGGCACTTCTCCGGTTTCCGCGTTATACGTCCAAGTGGGAACGTATTTATTAAATGCGGATTTTTATTCTAAGCGGTCGGGTGAGCCTCATAGGCACCCGCCCAGTTGTTCGAAGATGGTCACTGACTTCAATATGTCCTTGTCATCTGCTCCCCAAATCGATTTATATTCGCCGTGGTCCTCAAATTGGAAAGCCACAAAGACATAATGTTCGCTGCAGAACC
>Ga0073928_10008017_pt1 | contig 13420 bp, 9 predicted proteins | sample PaiPotPPA55metaG_FD_76969 | JGI IMG/M metagenome (GOLD analysis project Ga0073928, IMG submission 76969) | Iron sulfur acid spring bacterial and archeal communities from Banff, Canada, to study Microbial Dark Matter (Phase II) - Paint Pots PPA... ...
CAGCTGGCAATTCTGCTCCCCAAACTGGAAGCGGATGTGATTCTTTTGGCTGACAATGCACTGTCACATCCCCAAGAGATTTCCGGCTATTTGGAAGCACTCGAGAAGTTACCTGAGTTTACTTCCATGACGGTCCCTATCGGTAAAGGCTTACATATTGCCCATCGAATCGGCAGCACGTGATCCTGCCCCGTTGATGTCAATGAACCATGCGAAACCGAAGTCGCCATTCGAGAGTTTCTGGCTGCTGGCCGTGCTGCCTGGGTTCCAAGAGTGTCAGGGCCGCGGTTCGTCTTCAGGTCGGCTGCTCGATGTGCGAGCGGCTATCGGGCACTGCAACTGCACCCAGTATTAATGCGGCGCCGAAAGCCGTGAACACGGAATAGCTTATAATAGAGGCGCAACGATGCCCAGAGCAATGCTCATTGTCAGCGCGAACGACATCAGCAGCGCTGCGCTACTCCAAGCGACCACCCGTTGATAGATTCCGAATAAGAGTGCAATGCCTAGCCCCACTTCGATGATTGTTTCAAAGACAGCGAGTCCGGGAATCAGGCTTTTCGGAACAAACCAGTTAAGCTGTGCGACATATTGTACGAAGTGGCTCCAATCGCCCCACGACACATTCTTACTCCCATACCCACCCAACCAGCCGAAACGGTGAGCGATTGAAACGAGAAAAGTGACACCGAGAGCCATGCGCAAAACCAGTCTAGCGATTTTCAAAATACGCTCATTGTTCATACCAGTTTTGTCAATTCCCTTCCCTTTTCAGTGAATGCCACGACTAGAATTCTCGCTCACTTGTTTGTGCTTGCGCTGCCTGAACGTAGATGGATACTGCCGGGGGCCTCATAGAATATATCGCCAGCCGCCAATATCATCTCCGAGCACCGAAATTGCCGGCACCGATTCGAGGGTTGCCCATTTCACGGCCAGCTAGTCCCTTCACAGCAATGTTTCTACCCGAGATTGAAAACGGTAAACTACCGGGCCGAGTCTATATGCATCAGATTCTCATTTACTCCGATTCCCTGACCTGGGGCATCATTCCCAATACGCGCAATCGGTTGCCTTTTGACGAACGCTGGCCGGGTGTGCTCGAGAACATACTGAGCGATTCCGGGCACACAGCAATCTTTTTGATTCTAACTATCGAATTGGCGCGGGCGTCTACAAAGTACACGATGTTTAGTGCACTGTTGGGTTCCTCTTTACTAGCCCGACGGCTGAGTTTTCTGCTTGACAGTTTCGCAATGCTCAAGGTAGTTTCGTGCCACAAAATCGAGTTTGTCGAATTATAGTAAGGTTCACGTCCGACACAATCCGGGGAGTGGGTGATGTCAGCGACGAGATTGTTTACTGTATTTATATTTAATCCTCCATGTATTAATCCACCGCTGAAAACAGAGGTTAGGACCCCTTCGCAGGCGACGAAGCCTTGCCATGCGTTTAGGACTGCCCGGTCAACTGGCAGGGAAAGTTTATTGACACTCTTTATGCGCCAGAAATAAAGCGATTGCAAATTGCCCAACGGAAAGTGAGGCGCTATGAACACGCATAGATCGCTACCAACCACAAATGTATCGGAATCCCACGAGCGTCTTGGCAAACGATTGCCCACCCTCTGGGAGGCAGTGTTTCCATTCCGTTCAACTTTCTGGTTTCTCTGGAAAACCGCGGCGGCGCTTTTGTTGGTCAGCGCTTCCACGTGGGGACAAGCCACGACGTCGGTTCGAGGCACAATCCTAGATCCCAGCGGCAAGGCCGTGGCAGGCGCCACGGTGATGCTGGCGAACTTCGAATCCAAGATCGAGCGCACCACAACGACTGAGGAACAGGGCGAATATCAGTTCCTGCTTGTGCCTCCGGGCACCTATCGGCTCACCGTGACCGCACCCGGGTTTCGGCGGTACGAACAGACGGACTTGCAGTTGTTGGTCAATACACCAACAACGGCCAACGCGCAGTTGAGCATCGGCGGAGCCAGCGAGACCGTCACGGTGAGTTCGGAAGCGCCCGCGCTGAATTTAGTGGACGCCTCCATCGGAAATTCCTTTGGCGAAGTACAAGTGAGAGAGCTTCCGCTCGAAGGCCGCAACGTCCCAGACTTGCTCACCTTGCAAGCCGGGGTGACGTACACAGGAAACCGCATCGGCGACAAAGATCAGGACACCCGCAATGGAGCGGTGAACGGAGCACGAAGCGATCAGAGCAACGTCACTCTTGACGGTGTGGACGTGAACGACCAATCCAACGGTTACGCGTTTACTTCCGTCTTGCCGGTCACTCAGGATTCCGTTGAGGAATTTCGTGTGACCACCACCAACTATGGCGCCGATCAGGGGCAAGGTTCGGGGGCGCAGGTTACCTTAGTGACCAAGAGCGGCACCAATAGCTTTCACGGTTCGGCATATGAATACATCCGGAACACCATCACCAGCGCCAACGACTATCTTGTAAAACAATCCGAGCTAAACAACGGTGAACCGAACAAACCACTGCAGCTGAACCGCAACATCTTTGGCGCGTCGGTGGGTGGGCCATTGCATAAGGACCGCCTATTCTTCTTCGCGAATTATGAAGGAACTCGCGAGAGGGAGCAGCAGCGCGCGGAACGTGTCATTCCAACGCCCTCGATGTGCCAAGGCATTTTCCGATATCTGAACATAAATGGCGGGCTCACGACGCTAACTCCCGCTGATCTGCAAACCCTCGACCCGCGAGGAATAGGGATTGACCCAGCCATGCTGGATCTGACCAATCACACTGGTTATCTCGATAAGACGTTCTGCACCGGTCGGACCATAACTAACGATTTTGCCGCGGGTGATGGCTTCAATTACGCGGGATTCGTTTTCCGCGCACCTACCAAACTGGACAATGATGTCTTCATCGCCCGTGTTGATTATCGTCTGACCGCAAACGGCCGGCAGCTGTTGTTCTGGCGTGGGGCACTCCAGGATTTGCGCAACCCGGGCGCTCCGTTCCTGCCGGGCGATGCTCCGGAGCAAACTAACGTCGACCACAGCAAAGGGTTTGCTCTCGGCTATACCGCTGTCCTCAACAACAATCTCACCAATTCTTTTCTCTGGGGATTCACGCGGCAGAGCTTTGGCGTGATCGGCAATACCAACCAATCATGGAACACTTTCCTGGGGCTCGATCAGGGGATCGTTTACAGCCACAATTTCCAGGTAGGTTTACACAACCTCAAGGACGATCTGTCGTGGACCAAGAAGACGCATGCCTTCCAGTTTGGCGGTGTGATCGGCCTGGCCCGCGACCCTCGGACGAGTTATCTGCACTCTAATAACCTCGGCCTTGGGACCACCAATTGGACGTCTCCGATTGGCTTTTCTTTTACCTCTAGCAGTTTGGATCCCGCGAATACCAGCCCGAGCCCGTTTGGGCATCCAGGCATAAACTTGCCGGAACCGCTGTCTTCTACGGCCTATGACCGCCCGCTACTGGCTATGTACGGCATGATTTCTGATGTGGTGGCGAATTATAATCTTGACCGCAACGGCGTGGTCCAGCCACTGGGCGCTCCCGTGAAGCGTAACTATGGGCTCAACTCCTACGAATTCTATGGCCAGGACACCTGGCGCATCAAACCGAACCTGACTTTGACCTACGGGCTTCGTTGGTCGTTCTTCCCACCACCGTGGGAGACCAACGGCTTGCAGACATCTCCAACATTCGGCTTGGGGACGCAGTTCGCGAATAACGTCAAAAATATGGAACAGGGATTGGGCTACACATCCGAGCCACCGATTTCCTTCACTCTCGGTGGCCCTGTCAACAATGGACCCGGATTTTATCCCTTTGAAAAAACGGATTGGTCACCGAGAGTTTCCATCGCTTATTCGCCGCGTTTTGGCGGCAGCTCGCTCAAAAAGATTTTCGGCGAAAACGACCAAACCGTCATCCGCGCCGGCTTCAGCCGCGTTTACGACCGGGCGGGATTCGCGCTACTGAATAGCTTCGACCAAATCGGTTCGGCAGGACTGACCACAACTTTGCAAAATGCTTGCTGCACATTCAATCAGACGGGAGCTGAAGACCTGCCGCGGATCACCGGGATCAACACCATTCCTCTCGTCAACAATCCGCCACCTGGGATTCCGGTCGCACAATTCCTGCAACCGCCGCCTGTGGGAGGCTTTCCGCAGACGCCCGCCATCGGCGCTCAGGCCAATCTCTGGGGCACCGATGACACGCTCAAGACTCCGCATGCCTATGCTGTTGATTTTTCCATCGGCCGCGAATTGCCCAAGCGCTTCTCACTGCAAGTATCTTACGTAGGCCGCTTCGGGCGCGATTTGCTGACGCAGCGCGATCTGACTCAGCCCCTTGACATCGTGGATCCCAAGACCGGAATTGACTACTACACCGCCGCGGCGGCTTTGTCCAAGTTGGCGAGGACTTTTGCTTTGGCCAACAACGGTGGGCAGCCCACGAATTTCTACAGTGCCGTCATCACGCCGGCACAGATTTCCAGCGTTACAGCTGCGATGCTGGGACCCACCTCGCAATACTGGGTGGACATGCTGCCACCGCTTCGGCCCGGCGCCTCGCGGTATGTGGATTCCCTTACCAAAACGCCTACCTCGACAACGAACGTTACGGATAGTCTGCTTCAGAGCGTGTTTGATCTCTATTACAACCCGGCACTTTCCGTGATTGGCGACGAAATCGTAGGACTGGCCGACATCGACGCGTATGGCGGCTTGAACGACAACATCGGCTCGGGTAGCTACTTCTTCAATGGACCCACAGGACTTAACGGAGGCGCCGGCAAATTCCTGAATGACCAGGCTTTCTCCATGTATGGATGGAGTTCCATCGGCAGTTCGAGCTATCACGCTCTGCAAGCGACCCTGCGCAAGCAGTTCAGCCATGGAATCCAGTTCGACTTCAACTATACCTTCTCCAAATCCCTGGATATTACCTCGGCGGCATCTCGCGTTGGGTTTTCCGTTTACGGTTATCAAAACATCGGCCTGGTGGGAAGTCGGCTTGCCAATGCCTTTTCCCCGAACCTGGCGCGGGCTGTCTCTGACTATGACCTCACGCATCAAATGAATCTCAACTGGATAGTTGATCTCCCGGTCGGCAAAGGCCGGGCACTGGCACACGATGCTGGCGGATTTTTGGATGCTGTCGTTGGTGGCTGGCAGCTTTCCGGTCTGGCCCGCTGGACTAGCGGTTTTCCCTACAGCGTGGACGGCGGCCAGCGCTGGCCCACGGATTGGTTCCTCACCGCGATTGCCCAGATGACCGCCAAGCCGCAGACGGGAATTTACCATTTGCAGGTTCCCGATCCGGTGACCGGGAGACCCGACTCTTTCGTCAGCCCCTTCGCGAACCCGACGGCAGCACAGAATGATTTTACGCTGCCCCTCCCCGGTGGTGTTGGGTCGCGGAACGTCTTGCGTGGCGACGGCTTTGCCAGTTGGGACATGAGCCTGGCGAAACGATGGAAAATGCCTTACCGGGAAACCCATAGTCTGCAATTTCGGTGGGAAGTATTTAATGTGCCTAATCTGACGCGCTTCAACGCTCAGGGCGTGGGAGCATCGCTGCTCACTTCGCTCACGCAGTCACCGGCGAGCTTCGGCGCCTACACAAGTTTGCTGACCCAGCCGCGCGTCATGCAGTTCGCGCTGCGTTACGAATTTTGATCGCCGCAGCCAGGCCCCGCAGAAATCGATCAGACGCTTTCGGATTACACTCTTACTGCGATGACGACGATCAGCCGACGCGGATTCCTGACCACAGCTGCAGCATCTCTTGCTGCAGTCCGCCTTCAATCGCAACAGGGGACAGCTTCCCGAGTCTCGCTGAAAGTTTCAACGGAGGCCACAGGTCCCCACATGCCTGCCGACTTCGTGGGGCTATCGTACGAGGTGCAGCAACTCGTTGACTCGACTTTTTTCGCAGCGAGCAATCTCGGATTGATCCGCCAGTTCAAAGCGCTGGCGCCGCGCGGCGTGCTTCGCCTCGGCGGCAATACCAGCGAATTTGCCTGGTGGAAGGCTGCGCCCGGCTCCCCTGAACCGGAGCACCCGCAAATTCCCCCAGTCGAAGGCTGGCCCAAGCCACAGTATTACGCCGTAACTCCCGAGGCAGTGCGAAACCTCGCGGCGTTTTTGAGCGCCACTGGCTGGACTTGTCTTTATGGCATCGGCATGGGAACCAATACGCCTCAGCGTGCCGCCGAAGAAGCTGCTTTCGTAGCAGAGACTCTCGGTGCGAGCCTGCAGTATTTCCAGATTGGCAACGAGGCCGATTTCTTCGGCCGCCACAACATGCGCGATCCAAACACCTGGTCCGCGAAAACCTACCTGAACGAGTGGCTCACTCTTGCTCGCGCCGTTACTTCCCGCGTATCAGCCGCAAAGTTTGGCATGCCGGATGTTGGATCGGAAGTGGCGTGGCTGACCGAGATCGCCGACTTATGGCCTTCGATCCAGAATCCGCCGCACGTGACAACGCTAACGCACCACTACTATTTTGGCGGCCCAGCGACAAATCCCGAGGTCAACATGCCCAACCTCCTGAAGCCAGCTACCATGGCCAAGGTTCAGCAGACCGCGAATATCGCGACCGCCGCGGCAAAAAAAATGGGCGTCCGTGTGCGCATGGCAGAAGGCAATACTTGCTATCGCGGCGGCAAGCCAGGTGTATCCGACGTTTTCGCTGCGGCACTGTGGTCTGCCGACTATTCCCTATTGCTCGCCAGCAACAACTATTCCGGAATCAATTTGCACGGCGGTACCGGCAAATCCGTCGCAAACTCCGTCGGAGGTTTTCTGCCGGGCGACGTCCTTCTCAAAGAAAAAGGCGAGAGCGCGGATCAAATCGCCACTCATCCGCATCCCTTCTACACCCCCATTGCGACGTTCGGTTCAGAATACGCCATGGAGCCGGTCGCATATGGCCTCAAGTTCGCCGGAGAGCTCAGCGGCGGCTCCTTTCTTCAGGGTGACTTTACCTCACAACTTCAGGCCACGGGAGTTGACGCCACCGCGTATGCCGCGACACTTCCCAGCGGGCATGTGGCCGTCATCATCTTGAACAAAGACGCCGAGCACGATGTACAAGTGACGCTGGATTTTGGGGCAGGAACGACAGGAGCGGTGGAAACCAAGACGTTGCACGCGCCGGCACTCGATAGTCGCGAAGCTCACATCACCCTGTCTCCAGAACCTGGCCATCTCCAGGACGGCAAGTACACCGTGACCATTTCCCGCGCGACAGGAGTCTGCCTGACCCTTAACAAATAATTCGAGGATCCAGCTCCAGCTCGACTCCCTACGATGGCCGAGGTCGGGTGGCGCGCTCTTTGTGGTTTTTCAAAGGGTGCGCGCTTTCCCCTTATCTATTACGCGCCACGATAACGAGTCCTTTCATCGTGTTTCGTGATCTAACAATCCCTCTCCAATTAGCTTCATGTCTATAAATAGTTAAATCAAATGGCGTGCATCTGTCTCGTGGTCATTCCGCTTCCAACCTAATGAATCTGTAGTCCGGAAGGCGGAGCGACCTTCGTGCCCTGGATTTTTGAATCAAAGACGCGCGACGCTGCGGAACTGGCCATCGGTTACGCGCTTATTTTGGTCGCGGAGTGGTTTCCCAATTCGGCGGTGCAACGCTTTCTGTTTTGGTTCACGCTAGGTTGGGTGATTGTTACGACCATTCTAGCCAGGCCGAATGCACGAACGCTTGGTCTTCGGCCTTCGAATGCGCGTTCAGTCTGGATCGTTCCGGCCGTAGTGCTTCTTGGCGCCCTATCTGTTTGGATGGCGTCTCAGCTCCATACCCTCCACGGATTTTCTATCAGCACTCTGATCGGGCGGGTGTGTGGATATATAGTGTGGTCGTTGCTGCAACAATTCATGCTGCAGGATTATTTTCTTCTTCGGCTACTACGGTTAATGCCCAGCAAAGCCGCCGCAGTATCGACAGCAGCCATCCTGTTCGCCAGCGCCCACATTCCCAACCCGGTTCTTATGATAGGCACTTTGTTATGGGGCATTGCGGCCTGCATTCTGTTTCTACGTTACCGCGATCTGTACTCCCTGGGAGTTGCGCACTGCCTTCTGGGCATATGTATAGCTGTCACGGTTCCGGCGCACATCCAGCACGGAATGCGCGTCGGCCTCGGTTATCTCCAATACCGGCCGCGCGTGGAGCGCACTCACTTCAGCCAGATGGACCAGATGGTGTCAACCGAAGCATGGGTGATTGCTGATGCCGTCAATCGGTGTTCGGTTCGCCAGGCGCGACCATAGAAAATGCCCGCGAACGTGGCTAATAAAACATAGCGCCAGTTGAAGTGCGTCGCGCCTTTGTTGAAGTGCGATAGACCAAATATGGGAGCGGTCACCAATAACGCCCAGCGTGACCCGATGCGGCGTTCCAGCAAATTCTGCAGCAGTCCGCGAAAATAGGTCTCCTCCAGCACGGCAACAACGGCAAAAATAGCAAGCCACGATAGAGCGAAGCGGACAAACGATGGGAGCATGGCGTGCCAGTGCAAAAAGCCCAGCCACAGCCCTAAGGGGATGGCGATCGGCGCATAAAAAACTAACTCCCGCAGGCCAATCTTCACGTCCGAGAGCTGCGGCACAAAGTGGAAACCAGCGTTGGTGAGCTGGCGAATCGTCAGAAATCCATACACTGCGGTGTCCAGCAGAATCAGGCGATTGAACGAACCCATACCCGCTGGCCACGCCCATTCAAACAAGTGAAACTCCACTACCACGCCCAGAATAAGGAGCACCAGAAAATCGCGCCAGTCACCGCGCTGCTCTGGATCTCGCCTGCTCGCATCCCAAAGGAGGATCACCAGGATCACCGGCAGCACTGCGTAGATGCCGACAAACAACCATCTGAAATTTACACTGGAATGTGCGACCAGGTAATACGGGACTGCCGCCAGGACCGGTAAGCCCAGACGCGCTGACAAGGATAAGCGAGTCAACACCCGGCTAAATGACTCGCCAAAAAATGCAAGCGCCATCAACGGGAAAAGCAGGAAGGCTTCAGCCGCCACCTGTAAAGGCGTGAAATGCATGCTTCATAGTAATCCATCGCAATTATTCATCGAATCGCGCCGATGCTCGACCGTGATGCGTGACGATGAACACTTTTATGCGCGAACGTGAATCAAATCAGGCAGCCCTGGTAGCGGCTACCTACGACCCGGAGCTAATTGGCAAGGTACCTTTCGTCAGGTGTGTGTGATGGGAGTGTCTGACGCCCGCACCTCACGGTTCGACTAGCAACTAAATATGCAACTCTTCACGACAAGCTTCGCTAAATACCCGAAGCACATCGACGCCGGCCTCCTGCCTTTCTTGCGGATTGCGAAAAATCTATAATGGGGAGATTGTAAGTCTCGACGGTGAGCTGCATGACCTCCTCTGCTTTCAAGATCACTTTAACAGTTCCAAAGAGCCGCGATTTCCCGACAAGCGCGTAAAGCCGGACAAACTTTGACGGGGCTAGGGTAAGAATTTGTAGCCGGCCCCATGCACCGTTCGGAAATGCACCGGCTGCGATGGGTTTTGCTCCAGTTTTCGCCGCAACTTCAAAATGTGATTGTCCACTGTGCGGGTGCAGGGATAATTCTCGTATCCCCAAACCTCGTTCAGCAGTTCATCTCTCGAAACGGCCCGTCGCGCATTCTGAATGAAGTATTTCAAGGTCTTAAATTCCAGGGCGGTGAGCACAACCGGTTGTCCCTTGCGGTACACTTCGACCGCCGAAAAATTCGCAATCACGTCCCCAAACACCACCACGCTATTCGTGTCAGCGGTCTTTAAGAGGTCCACCGCTTGGCCGAACAGTCCGAGCAACTTGCTCGATTGAGAAATCTCAGTGAGGGACTTGCTCTCCGTTATTTCGCCATCAGCAAGTCTCTTAATGGTGGATTTATTTATAAGAACAATGACGGGCAGGAAACGCGACAAGCTGCGAATTTCCTCCGAGGTGATGGTGGGGATTCGGGCCAGTGACTCATCGACGAAAAGAGCCGGGCTTGGCCCTAGCGCAGAAGCCTGCGCCAATTCAGTAATTGTATTTTTCACAACTGCGCCCATTAACTTCCTCCTTTACATGTCCTCTTTAACTTTTTATAGAATGACCCCACGGCGAATCATGGGTTGAGCTACGACCCGCCGAGAATTGGCAAATTACCTTTCCTCCCGTGTGTGTGATGGGAGTGTGTGACGCCTGCGCCTCACGGTCGACTAGCCTGCTCACGATGGCGAACAAAAAGCCCGCCGACAAGCCACACATCAGCACACCGATGATGCTTTCCACTGGTCCCAAAGTTCGCCACATCTGCGGGAGAACGACATCACCGTAGCCGACGGTCGCATAACTGGCAGCCGAGAAGTAAAAGGCAGATTCCCACACTGGAAAACAGAGCCAGCGATAAAAGGCAGTCCAGAGCAGAATCTCCAATACGTGCAAACCGATGAACGCAGTCATCAATCGCATCATCAGCGTGGCGGAACGGATCGCCCCTAACCGGAGAGCTCCGGGCGCAAAACTGGGTCTGGCCCAAGCAATCACCGCGGCAATGCCGGCGCACTGCAACGAGAGCGTAAGCGTCACCAGTCACGATTGCCGCGCTGCCTTCGCGCAGGAAGATCATCGGCTCACCTCATCGCGGCCGAAAGTACTTTGTTCACGCGTTCGTCGGCGACCTGTACGGCAATCCCAATGAGCCCAGGCAGCAGGCTTTTGAGGCGCGGTCCTCATTGTTCTTGCCAGCCCCCACCAAGATTTCGGTAGATGCTGACCAGACCTAAGAGCTCGTTCAACTGAGCCTGAGCGAGTCCCAACTCAGCATCAAAATAATTAGTTTCGTTCGTCAGTACCTCCAGGTAGCTGGTGGCGCCGCCTCGATAGCGCATCTCAGAAAGATGTGCAGCCTCTTGAGCGGAGAGTGCCAGTTGTTGTTGCTGCTCTCGGAATTCCCGGTCCTTGCGATACTCGACCAGCGCATCCGAAACCCCACGAAAAGCCTGCTGAATGGTTTGCTTGTAGATCAGTAGCGTTTCCTGTTGCCGAGCTTCGGAGAACCTCACGCCGGAGCGAATTCTTCCGCCGGCGAAGACGGGCTGCACCAGTGATCCTCCGAAACTCCACAACCCAGCTGGGCCCGTAAACAAGCTGGTAAGCGCGGAACTCTGAAATCCGCCGTCAGCGGTCAAGGTAATTTGCGGAAAGTACGCAGCCTTCGCTACTCCAATTTGCGCATTGGCCGCCATCAATTGTGCTTCAGCCTGGCGAATGTCGGGCCGCCGCTCCAGCAAGGTGGACGGAAGTCCGGCTGGAATGTCCGGCGAATGCGGTTGATCGGTCAACTTCGTTCCACGCGCGATGGGGCCGGGATTGTTTCCCAGCACTGTGCTTATTAAGTTTTCTTGCTGCTCAATGCGGCGCTCCAGATCGGGAATGGTTTCGGCGGCAGTGAATACCAACTGCTCCGCCTGCCGGACGTCGAGCATGGACGTACCGCCACCTTTTGCTAACACTTGCGTCAGTTGTAGCGAGTTCTGACGCGAAGCTAGTGTCCTACGCGAGATTTCGAGCTGCAGGTCGAGTTCACGAAGCTGGAAGTAAGCCGCGGCAACATCGCTCACCAGTGTGCTGATGACCGCTTCACGCGCCCACTGACTGGCTAACAGGCTTGCCCGCGCGGACTCGTTGGCGCGGCGATACTTTCCCCAGAAATCGAGATCCCAAGCCAGTGAGAGATCCACCTGGTGAGCGCTTGTCCCGTATTCATGGAATAATTTGGAGCGCGCAGAGCGTTGATCGAAAGACTGCGCTCCGGCATTAATCGTCGGCAACCCATCGGCCCGCGTGATGCCGACCTGCGCCTGGGCTTGCAGGATTCGCGCTGCTGCAATCCAAACGTTGTAGTTCTGCCGGAGAGCAGTGTGGATCAGATCTTGAAGCTGTTGGTCCTGAAACAGCTCCCACCATTTTTGGTCGCCGAGTGATTCCGCTGCAGGGTGTTGTTCCTCTTGCGGCGTAGCTCCACGATATGTGTCAGGAACGCTTACGGTCGGTCTCTTATAGTTCGGCCCGACAGCGCAGCCAGAACAAAGAAGCACAACCTGGAAAAGAGCGGCCAGCCTTCTCACGTCAGTCGGCCTCCGACGGGCTGGGCTCCGGAACAGCAGAACTGTGGGCGCCGCCGCGACTTTTGGCCAAACGCTCGACCAAAACGAACAGCGCCGGAATGATGAATATGGCGATGCCGGTGGCGGCCAGCATCCCACCGATTACGGTAGTGCCCATCACCTGACGTGCCACCGACCCCGCGCCGGTCGCTGTCCAGAGCGGCACGCAGCCGAGAATGAACGCAAAGGACGTCATCAAAATCGGACGCAGGCGAAGCTTTGCCCCTTCGAGCGCAGCATCGACCAGAGGTTTTCCCTTTTCGTATTCCTCCTTCGCGAACTCCACGATAAGAATCGCGTTCTTTGCGGCCAAACCAATAAGCATCACCAAACCGATTTGTGAGTACACATCATTTTCGATTTGCACCATGTAAGCCGGATAGAAGGCGCTGAGCACGGCCCGGCGCAGCCACAACACCCCAAAGGCCCCGAACACCGCGACGGGCGTGCTCAGCAACACGCTGAAAGGCAATGACCAACTCTCGTAGAGCGCTGCCAGAATCAGAAATACGAACAATAACGAGAAGCCAAAGATCACCGAAGCCGGTACACCTTGACGTGTCTGCTGCTCTTGATAGGACATGCCCATGTAGTCGTATCCCATTTCACCAGGCATGGTTTGCTTGAAGACGTCTTCCAAGGCAGCGGTGGCCTGGTCTGAGCTATATCCGGGTGCAGCACCACCATTGATCTGCGCTGAGCGGTACTCGTTGTAACGCATCGTGAATTCGGGGCCGGAACGCGACTCAAACCTCATCAGCGCGGAAAGTGGAACCGATCCGCCTCCGTTGTTGCGCACATAGAACTGCCCGAGGTTCTCCATATTCGACCGGTAAGGCGCTTCGGCCTCCACGTACACCTGCCACGTGCGGCCGAAATCGTTGAAGTAGTTTATGAACAGCCCGCCCATGAAAGCCTGAATGGTCCTGTAAACGTCGGAGAGGGCCACACCTTGCTTCAGTACTTTCTGCCGGTCGACCTCCAAAAACTTTTGCGGGACGCTCGGTAGAAAGGAGCTGGATATCGAGCCAATTTCGGGGCGTTTGCGGGCGGCGGCCATAAACTTATCCAGGTTGCCCGCCAGAAATGAGACATCTCGCCCGGCACGGTCTTCCAGCACGAACTGAAAGCCGCCAGAAGTGCCGACGCCAGGGATCGCTGGCGGTGAGAAGCTGAAAGCGGTTCCTTGCGGAAGCTTGCTGAGCTGC
>Ga0073928_10008019_pt1 | contig 13420 bp, 9 predicted proteins | sample PaiPotPPA55metaG_FD_76969 | JGI IMG/M metagenome (GOLD analysis project Ga0073928, IMG submission 76969) | Iron sulfur acid spring bacterial and archeal communities from Banff, Canada, to study Microbial Dark Matter (Phase II) - Paint Pots PPA... ...
CCATCCAGGCGCCCTACGGTCCGGTGAAAAACGTCTCGCTCTGGTATTCGGGTCCGGCGAGCACGACCAATGGGGACACCCTTTACCACGCCATCGCAAGCGTCAGCAATACCACACCGATCATGGTCACCACGCCGGTTCCACATCACCTCTCCAACGGCGATACGGTGCGGATCGACCAGGTGATCGGCGACGACGCGGCCAACGGCACCTTCAAGGTCGAAAATCTCACGAGGAATACGTTCGAGCTGTTCGATGCCGTCACGGGCAAGACGCCGGTTTCACCGACCGGCACCTATATTAGCGGCGGCAGGTGGAGCTATCCGCTCCATCCCTACATCGACTCCGGCGCCGATCTGACGAAGGTTTTCTACCGGGTAACGGGGGACGATGCCCTGGGCACCTTCCTCGGGACGTTCGTCTCCGTGAACGGCGTGGACCAAAACCCTTTAATAAAGAACGGGGAGAAGTTTCGCGTCTGGCAGCTGGGCCAGCAGGACGTCGGACGACTTCTCCTCTGGGCCGATCTGACCGATAAGGATGGCACCCCTCTGTCCGCTGGCACTTACAACTTCACTTTCTTCGGAGTAGCGGAGACGCTCGGTCAACCTTGAGGCGATCCGACAAGGTTAAAAATACCCAACGCTCCAAAACGGTAAAAGTTTTGTCCAGGAACTAGACCAATAAGTCACCGGACGCTTCGATCACGGCCCGATTCCAGAAGTCTGGGTCGTCATAACGCGCCGCCAGGGCATCGATGTCGATTTGCGATTCAGTCTGCTCGAAATTAAACGCGCCGATCAGGTGGACGTGTTGCCAGGCATTGGGAGAAATATCTTTGACGATGTCGGCGGCTACGTGGTCTCTGACGGCTTGCTGTTACGCGTCACACGCGAGCTTCAATCAATCCGCGGCCTGAACTCTAGAAACTAAAAAAGTGGCTGAGTCGATCCCCACGAACGCGTCGCTATCGATGAACAAGTCGTTGTGCTTTAGGTATCCCCCCGGTCGTGAGAGAACATACAACCTTCTGATCCGCAGTGCACTGCTGCAGGCTCTCCAAAGTTCCCGATCGCTCAGACTGCAGATGCAAATAACTTCAGCGACCGGGGTCATCAGATCGTAGGCAAAGCCGCGACAGCCTTTGCCAAAGCTTCGGTGCCAACATGCGTGTAGTGAGCGCTCACAGCCTTGGAGTCGTGTCCGACCAGCTCCATGACGACGGCTTCCGGGATCCCAGCATCCTTCAATAGCGAGACTGCCGTGTGCCGTAGCGCATGAAAGCTCAGGCCATTGGACGATCGTTTCGCATCCCGGCCTTTGCCTTTACTTCTATGTGGCGCTTTATCGCGAAGTCCGGCTTGCGCTAAGAGATCGGCAAATTGGTTCGATAGAGTTCCGGATCGCTTTTGGCGTGTGACTGTTGCAGCCGCCTTTGGATGAAGGTATCCCTCACGACCGGCTGGCAGGCTTGCAACATGAGCTTTGAGCGCCGGCGCGATTGGAATCGAAAGTCGCTTCCCGGTCTTGCGGGTTTTGATCCGGATTTCGTTTCGAGCTAGGTCGATATTGTCCCACCGCAAGGTTGCCAGATCGGCCAATCGCTGTCCGGTGTAAAGTCCGAAGAGGACCAGGCTGCTCCATTCTTTATCGGCTACATCGATCACACTCCTGATCTCAGAAATCGTGAACGGACGACGCGCGTCCTCGGAAGTCTTGCGGCGAACTGATTCCACGAATTCGCTCGGGTCTTCGATGATGTATCCGTCCCGCTTAGCCGAGCGGAAAATGAGCTTGATGGCTTTAAGGTCATGATTGGTAGTGGTGGCGCTCGCTTTCTGGGCAACCTGATTCCGAAACTCGGTGATCATTTTCCGAGTCACCACTGACAAATCGAGCTCGGCCGCCGTCCCCAGGAATTCGAGGAACTTCGTCATGCTCTTACGATAGAAGTCGTGTGTTGCCGGGGCGACTACGGGGGGCGCCTTGCTTTTCAACCAAGCATCGATGAATTGGCGGACCGTCGCAGAGGGAAACGTTTCTCCGTAGGCCTCGCGCGCCAATTCAGCCAGTGTCTGGCGCACGGTGTGGACCGGAACCTTGCGCTGGCTAAACTGTTCGTATTGCTCGGCGACCTTCATCGCCTTCTTACGATCCGTCTGTTTGGTTGACAGCCGGCGCTGTTTGCCTTGCAGATCGCGGAAACAGGCGAACCAATATTTGCTACGCGGTTTTTTGGTGATGCTAGCCACTCGAAAAATCGAAATTCTGCTGGTAACAAATACCCAGGGGTGCTGGTAACATCCAGCAATTTCCGACACTATCCGCTTCTTTCTTATTTCGCCGTAGATCCTCTATTTAAACACATCGAAGGACATCAATGGAAGTCGATGGACGAGCGGTGGAGAGCCAGGGTTCGAATCCCCTTACCTCCAAATGGTTGGTATTCAAGGACTTAAACTAATTCAAGCGCTGCCCTAATCACTGTCGAACTACGTCCAATTCTGTTCAAAGGACTCGGAATAGGTCCAGTGCATGTTTACGTGATCGACACATTCTGTCGATATGTCGATAAAACGCAAAAATATGTACACGTTTCCTTGATGTGTCGATGGTGACGACATAAGCAAATTGGGAACGGTTCCTTCATGAATTCAAGGAACTTGATCCTCTCATTCGGCTGGCGGTAGCTCGTTATCAGTTCGAGGCAATCCATCCATTCAGAGATGGAAATGGTCGAACAGGCCGAATATCGAACAGTCTCTTTATCGATGGTTCCTATCGTCTGCCCGACGGTCCTCGCAAACCTAATTTGTCGTTTCCATCCATGGATCTGTCCTATTGATCCATTCTCAAGCGGATCCCTCGGCATAGAATGGTGGTATCGACAGCAGCCCACGAGGGGCTAGCACAACGCGTAACTGGAATCAATTAAATCAGGAAACTCACGACAAATGAGCACTAGGACAGAAATCGGTAAAGTTCAGACAGCAAGAACCGGGGTCAGGTCCATTTTTGAAATCGCCGCGCGAGCAGATCGGGCGGCTATTGGTTTGACCCGTCTGGGACTGATTATAGTCCTTCTCTGGATCGGAGGGCTGAAGGTCTTCAAATATGAGGCAGTGAGTATCGTGCCTCTGGTTGCGAACAGCCCGCTCATGAGCTTCCTCTATGCAGACCCCGACCACTACAAGGCACACATGAACGCAGAAGGAGCGCTCGTGCCGGCTAACGTTCAGTGGCACGAGAAAAACCATACCTACACGTTTGCCTATGGTCTAGGTGCGGCAATTGTGCTTTTCGGGTTATTGCTCTGCCTGCATCCATGGCTTCCACAACTCGCGACGGTTGGTGGATTCCTAGTATTCTTAATGTCGTTTGTGACACTCTCTTTTCTTATCACGACACCGGAGTGCTGGGTACCGGCCCTCGGTGACGTCAACCACGGATTCCCTTTCCTAAGCGGGGCCGGGCGACTAGTAGTCAAGGATTCCATCATGATGGGAGCTGCTTTGGTCGTGATGACCGATTCGGCGAAAGCCTATTTGCGAAGACGTGAGCGCTTGCGTGACGACTTGAACGAGCGATAACAAGTCCGGCGGTCGCCGGTCGGCGCAGCCCTAGGATGCTTTGTATGTCGGCGCTAGGTTTTTCCCACCGCGAATCTCGGTCTCGTATTCTCGATAAAATTGCGGCGAACACCCGGTCGCGCGCTTGAAAAGGCGGCTAAAATAAAATTCATCTTCGAATCCGACCTCATAGGCGATCTCTTTTACAGGTCGCAGTGAATGAAGTAGCTGCCATTTCGCGTGCTTCAAAATCCTGTCCCGAATAAGGTCGGTTAGAGTCTTGTGGAAATACGTTCTGGTTAGTCTTCCTAGGGCCTGGGGATTCATTCCCACCATCCTCGCATAGTCCATAGGTCGATGCTTTGACTGGTAGTGCTCCTCGACCAACTTTTTCAATCGATCCAGTATTGGTGGTATACGCGGACCGAACGCCTTCGTCGCATCCTCATCCTGGGCCATTTTCAGCCGGGTCGCTCTGATGAGGAAGATTTTTAGATACGAGACCAGAATTTCCGAGGTGGCGAGAGCCCCGGAAGCTAATTCCGCCTGCATCTGTTCGATGATAGGTCTAAGACACTCCTCATCTTCAGGTGGCAACCGGACCATCGGCACCCCATAAACATTGTTGAAAAGGACACCATTGCATCCGATCGCTTCGTGATGGGTTTCAATGCACAAAAACTCGGCATGAAAACGAATACAGACTCCGATCACCGCTGTTTGACTCTTCAATAGAAAGTTCTGATAGGGAGATGAGAAAAGGAGGGCCGGTGCCTCAAAGGAGAATGTTGCTAGGTCTAATTCACAGCTACCCAATCCGGCTTCGATCCATCGAATGCTAAAATAGTTGGATCGTTCAGTGAACACGTGACCGGCACTGACGGTAAATTTTTGCAGCTGAAAAGCCATATCGCCTAGACGTGGGTCAGACAAGGTCAGGCTTGTAGGCGGGATTTCGGTTCGCATTGGTCAACGTTTGCTAAGTTCGATACCGATTTTGAATATATTCTCCGAAAAGGAACTTAACATCACTCTCATTTGCTGAAGTTGGCCGCCGAGGAACGTGCTGATAGAATAGGAGCGCAGGCCAACGCGCTAATCGGGCATGGCAGCGGCCTTGATGTCGAGGCTATCGCCGCCGAGGTCGGTTATAGCGATGGGCATACGCCACGGATGTTCTTGCGCGAACGCCTGGGACGGGGAGTGCGTGACCTTCGCGCCGATTTGCGTTGAGGGTCCAATTAGATAAACATCTTCAACCCGACGCGGGTGTAATTCAGACCTGGCGCAGTACTCCAACACTTCCGCACTCCATCACTCCGCGCGGCCGGATTCGAGGACGAGGACGACGACGAGGACGAGAACGATGCGCCCGGTGAGCAAAGGGTATCGATAACCAGCTGTGAGCGCTCCTCACGGAAGGCGACTGCAGCTAAATCCCTTTCCAGCCTCTCAACCCGCTTTTGCTAGCAGCTCCTGCACGAGCTGCTCATATTTCTTCGTATCCGGGTGTTGTGGTCCTAAGACCTTGCGCGCTCCGTCTGCCGCCCGCTGGGCAAATGTGGTGGCTTCCTGAGTTTGTCCCTCGGAGCGCAAACAAACCGCCAGGTTAGAGCAAGTCTTAAGAGTGTCAGGGTGCTCGGAGCCGAGCACTTTGTCTCTTAGCTTAAGTACCGTGCGATACTCGGCTTCCGCCGCGGCATACTTGGCTTCATGATCAAGCGTTTGGGCCAGACTGTCGCCCGTGATCAATGTGTGCGGATGTTCGGGGCCGAGCACTTTCTCCTCAAGCTCTAGTACTGCGCGATACTCCGTTTCTGCGTCGCCATACTTGCCTTCATGATCAAGCACTTCTGCCAGATTATTGCGGTTTTCCAGCGTATCAGGGTGCTCAGGACCCATTAATTTTTGTTCGATCTTGATCAAAGCGCGATTCTCGGCTTCTGCCTCGGCGTACTTGCCTTCACAATCAAGCAGATCTGCCAGATTGTTCCGCGAGGCCAGGGTGTCAGGATGCTGAGGCCCGAGCACCATCTCTCTTAGCCTAAGTACTTCACGATTTTCGGTTTCGGCTTCGGCGTACTTACCTACATCCCAAAGCGCGTTTGCCAGGTTGCCACGCGCTCTAAGCGTATCAGGATGATTAGGGCCTTTCACTTTTTCTTCCAATTTGATCACTGCACGATACTCCGTTTCTGCTTCCTGATATTTCCCTTCGAGATAAAGGACATTCGCCAGATTATTGCGCGTGATTAACGTGTCAGGATGCTCGGAGCCGAGCACTTTTTCTCTTATAGTAAGGACAGCGCGATTCTCGGCCTCGGCATCGGCATACTTGCCCTGTTCAGCTAGAACTGCCGCCAAAATGTTGCGCGTTTGCAAAGTATCGGGGTGCTCGGGGCCGAGCACTTTCGCTCTTAGCTGGATCACCGCACGGCACTCGGTTTCTGCCTCGGCAAACTTGTCTTGAAGCCGAAGCGCGTTTGCCAGAAGGTTGCGCGTCGTAAGCGTGTCGGGAGCTTCGGGGCCAAGGGCGCGCTCTCGCTCTTTCAACACATCGCGCAGGACGCGTTCCTCATCCGCGTACTGGCCTTGGTCATCCAAAATCCGGCCAATGGCAAACTGTACCCGCGCCCATACCACTGGATCCCGGGCGCGATTAGTGAGCTTCTCGGCGTCGCGCAAACGCTTTAGGGCATCAGCGTACTCGACGCGTTTGTCGGCTGCCCATCCTGCCAGCTCAAAAGCTTTTATCGCGTCCGGGTTCCTTGGCGGGGTGGATTTTAGAGCTTCGTCGGCCGCTACCAGGGCGAGCCGCTCCGCTTCATTGTAATCCTTGTCCACGTAGGCTCCGTTGGCCCGATCATAAGTGGTAGCATTCGGCGCCTTTTTTAGCTCTTGGGCAAGGCGTGGGAGTTGTTCCTTCAGCATCCCGGGGTCAAGCCCGAGCTCTTTACCCAACTCTTCATAAGTGCGCTGCTCGATTTCATCAGTCTTCTGCCCCGGTTGCTCCTGCCGCACTTTGTTCTGCACTTCAGCAAATGAATTGACGCCTAGTTGCAGTTTGTCGAATTTCTCCTCAAGGGTCTGGAGTTGCTGATTGGAATGTTGTTGGGTCTGCAGTAGCCAGGCGGTGAGAGCGACAATTAAGAGAAGCACCACAGCGACAAAGGCCGCCCAACGTTGAACGCCACGCCGGAGCTGAGTCAGATCATCGCGCAGCTTTAGAACACCAGCTTCAATCGCTTCGCTGGTGCTCAGGGGATGGTAGAGATGGCTTTCGGCCTTAAGCCGGGCACGGTAGTCGCCTTGCAGTTTTCGTCGTTCCTCATCCTCGTCTTCGTGCGGGTCACTGAGAAATTTCTCGTCCAAGAAGAGATACCAGACCCTCTTTCCTTTGCCCTGGGCATAGAGGGCTTCATACTGGGTGTAACTCACCCGACCGAACTTCTCGTCGGGGCTCAGTGGCTCAGCTCCGTAGCACTGGCCGACTAATTGTATGACTCCTTTGCAGGAGTCGATCCGTCGGCGCAGCATCGCCCGCAGATCGCCCTCTCCAGTGCCGAAAATATCCTGCCATTCCGGTTCGTACCCAAGAAAGGTAAGGGTATTCGCCACCAACTGCCGGGCGCTTCGCAACTCGGTGCTGACGGCGGAGATGAAGATCGCGGGACGTGGATTCATACCGGATTGATGGGCCTTAACTCACCAGGCGCTTCGTTCTCCCGACTTCGCTCGCCGATCTTTGGAGCGTGCCTCGCTTGCGAGGCCGACTTTTCGGCGGGTGTAATGATCGGACCACAAGCTTCGTCGGCCAGGCTGTCGTCGAATCCGGCCACGCGGATTGATGGAGTGCGGGAGTGTTGGAGTACTGCGCCCAGTCCGAATTCCACCCCACGGCCGCGGGGTTGGGGTTGCTGTGAGGGCTCAAATGATCGGTTGCCCCAAGACGGAGAGCGGATGGCAAGTGCTGAGAAGCGGCAATTTCCTTCTGACGTTGCTGCTCACACATAGACCTTCTCCGCCACCCGATCGAAAATCTGCTGTTTTTCCGCGTGATTAGCTATTCTACCAGTTTTTCTTCAGTTCTCTGTAGTATATGACGCGTCGCCCCGGGCTGACTTGCGAGAATTTCTAACAGAGTTGTTCGAACGACGCCAGACTTGAGTTCTCATGCGCTGCAAACGCGATGCGCGGAAGGGCGTGATCTGCCGCCTTTAAGAAGGTTCGTGCTGATCGACTTTGGTAAAATCCCGGATAAATCTCTTGTAATTTTCGTATGTTCCATAAATAGGATCGGTATGAGGGCTCCGTTTTGTGTCTCGGTGGGTATCGATGTTCTTCGGCAGATCTTGAACCTTGAAGCGGTGAACCGAGGAGGCATTCGTCTCGGGCTTGTGGCTGGGATGTCCTTGGCGATTGCGAATGGAGAGGCAAGTACTCCTGTCACCCAGCACGCATATGTCGGGAACTACGGCAACAACACGGTGGCAGTGATCGACACCGCTACACAAACCGTCATTAACACTGTCCCCGTCGGAAGTTATCCCCGAGGGGTAGCAGTGGCGCCGGACGGCCAGTACGCGTATGTAACGAACGCCAACGACAACAGCGTGTCGGTGATCGATACCGGCACGGAAACTGTCGTCAATACTATCCCTGTCGGCAGTTATCCGATAGGGGTGGCGGTGACGCCTGACAGCCAGCACGCGTACGTCGGGAACCTTCACGGCAACACGGTTTCGGTCATCAACACCACTACCCAAGCGGTCGTCGCTACCATCAACGTTGGGAACTATCCAATAGGGGTGGTCGCGATGCCGAACGGCAAGTACGTCTATGTGGCTAACTGTAACAGCAACACCGTTTCGGTGATCGACACCGCCAGCCAGACGGTCGGTTACACCATTACCGGTAAAGATTTTTTTTCCTACTTATATGGTATCGCGGCGGCGCCCGACGGGTTGCGCGTGTACGTGGGGAGCTACGGTGCGCCCGAAGTGGCGGTGATTGACAGCGACCGAGCCAAACCCGCTGCCATCAAGGTCGTCAACGCCGATAATGGGATGACTGCTTACGGCGTTGCGGTAACCGTCGACAGCAAATATGTGTACGTGACCAAGCCATTCGACTTCCAAGTGGCCGTAATTCAAACAAGCAAGGAAGCCGCCATCAAAACCATCCCGGCGGGGAGCTATCCCGAAGGCGTGGCGGTGACACCGGACGGCGTGTCTGTGTATGCGGTCAATCTCGGCGGCACGGTATCGGTAATTAGCACCAAAACTCAGACGCTTAGCAATACTATCTCAGTGGGAAGCGAACTGAGTGCATTGGGAAATTTTATCGGACCGAATATTGTTGTGGGTGTTCTTGGCGTGGACAGCGAGGCCACCTTGACGCAGTCCGGCTTCGGGCAATGGGTGACGCTCTCAGGGGGCGTGCTCCAAACGAAGTCTAGCTTGAACGATGCGCACAGCCTGCGGCTGGTCGCTCCCGGTGGCACCATTTCGGTTGGTGCCGGCACTACTTCGACTTTCAGCGGAACGATCAGCGGTAACGGCTCACTGACTAAGACCGGCCCAGGAACGCTGATCCTTAAGGGGAACAACACCTATAAAGGCGGAAAGGCGGAACTAACATCGACGGCGGCACATTGATGATCGACAATTATAGAAGCTTGGGTACCGGGTCCGTTACCTCCCATGGGGGTTCCCTCAAGGTTTTGCATCAGGAATAGCCGCAAAGGAACGCAAAGAACGCATCTTTCCGCGAAACCGCCGGAATATCACTCCCTAAAGTTACCTCGATTTTATGGCTTCGGTGAGAGACGCTTGGAAGGCGGGGGTGAACGGTGGCCGCAGCGCCAACTCCGCTTCCGACGATTTGCCTTGCCGGTAAATAGAACGGGCATGGCTGAAGGTGAGGAAACCGGCTTTTCCGCCATACGCACCCATGCCGGACTGACCGATTCCGCCAAACGGTAGGCCTTTCGCTAAGGCGTGAGTTATGCAATCGTTGACTGTCACACCCCCAGAAATCGTCTGATCAAGCACAAGTCGCTCCTCAGCTTCATCCTGTCCAAAATAGTAAAGGGTTAATGGATGCGGATGGTTTCTAACGTAGGCGATGGCATCATCCATCGAGTCATAGGTCAAGACGGGCAGAATAGGTCCAAATATTTCTTCTTTAAGGACCGTCATTTCCTCGGTCGCGTCGAGGATTAGGGTTGGCGCCATCCGGCGTAAGGTAGGATCGGAAAGATCTTCGCCTGCTGGATTGAGTTCAATAACCCTGGCACCTTTCTGGCGCGCCTCCTCGATCCAGGAACGAAGCCGGGCGAAGTGCCGGTCGTTAATGATAGAGGTGTAATCGGGATTATACTTCAGGGCTCCGAACATAGTCTTGATTGCCATCCTTGCGTGCGCGGCGAATTCATCCTCGAACCCTTTTGGCACCATGACGTAGTCTGGCAGGAGACAGCCTTGGCCGGTGTTGAAGATCTTAGCCGTCATAACCCGGCGTACGGCATCGGCCAAGTCTGCTGATCGTCCGATCAACACAGGCGATTTGCCTCCGAGTTCGAGAGTTAGAGGAGTCAGGTTTTCGGAGGCCGCGCGCATGATGGCGATGCCTACCCGAGTACTTCCTGTATATATCAGGTGATCGAAGGGAAGGCTGGTGAAAGCAGCGCCGGTAGTCTGTCCACCTTGGATGACAACAAGTTCAGATTCGTCGAACCACTCGGCCACCAGCCGGGCCATCAGAGCCGATGTCTTTGGGGTGAGTTCAGATGGCTTCAACATACAGCGATTGCCAGCTGCAAAAATGCTGCCGATTGGAATAAATGCGAGTGTCCAGGGGACATTCCAGGCACTAAGAACCCCAACTACACCTTTTGGCTGGAACTCAACGCGCGCTTCTGAGTCAGGGAACAGCGCTTCGTGGATCTCTGGTTGCATCCATTCTCTGAGGTGAAGTTTATAGTATTTGAGACTCTCCACAACGTGCCATACTTCCGCAAATAGACTGGTAGCCACGCTGCGCGTTCCAAAATCTGCGGTCAAAGTCGCGGTTATCTCATCTTTGTTATCAACTAACATTGTGATCAGGCGATCTAGGCGGTCAATACGAGCGTCGTAGCTAGGTATTCCATCTGCCAGAAAGGCGGCTTTTTGTCGATCGAGCAAAGCGCGCATGTCGGCTGGTTCTAAATCCACTTTAGGCGGCACTCTAGTTGTTACGGTGTTGCTGTTGTCTGTCATAAAGAAATAATCTCCTATTGACAAACCTAGGCGGTAAGATTGAGTCGCAACAACGACAAATATCCCAGAGTTTCTGCCAAGAAGACGCCGGCGAGAGACAAATTCCCGGACTGTGCTTTTTGTGGCCTTCGAAGGCATGGGATTGCTTGACCTGACTGGTTCGACGACCGTCTTCTGGTCAGCATCTTTATTTAGTAAGCAGCAAGGAAAGCCGGGCTACTCTCTCTATGCAGTTAGCATCGACGGCGGCCTTATTATCACGGCGGAAGGGATCGGTATCGCCACTGAGCCGATTTCGGATTTTGCCGACGCTGGGATCGACACGATCGTGGTGCCTGGTTCGCGCAATATGGAGCCAGCATTACGCGACCGCCGGCTGGTGGACTGGTTACGGGTCACTGCTCCAAAAGCGCGACGGACGGCATCGGTTTGTGCAGGAGCATTTCTGCTGGCCGAGGCGGGCCTATTACACGGGCGTCGCGCCGCGACCCACTGGTACTCATGCACTCTACTCGAAGAGCGTTATCCTTCGGTGAAGGTTGAACCAGATGCTATCTTCGTGCGTGACGATCCCATTTGGACATCCGCCGGAGTGAGCGCTGGCATCGACCTTTCTTTGGCGATGGTGCAAGACGACTGCGGGCACCATGTGGCCATGCAGGTTGCCCGGGAGTTGGTCATCTATATGAAGAGGCCAGGAGGGCAATCGCAGTTCAGCGAATTATTGCAATCGCAGACCACCGACTCTCCAGTCTTCGATGATCTTCATCTATGGATGGCGAAAAATCTGCAGGACCAGAAGTTGACGGTAGATAGGCTCGCGAGGCAGGTGAATATGAGTCCGCGAAACTTCGCTCGAAGTTACAAGACCAAGACCGGACGAACTCCGGCCAAGGCTCTTGAGCTTTTCCGGGTAGAAGCTGCTCGTCGCCTACTGGAAGAAGCCAAACTCGATGTTGATCAGATCGCGCGGCGTTGTGGCTTCAGTGACGAGGAACGGATGCGCGCAACCTTCAAACGGCACTTGTCTATATCACCTCGGGACTATCGTCGGCGTTTTTCAACGCTCTCCTAGTCTGCTGTCCCACAAATAACGTGGCTTTCGTTGCAATGAAAATGAGCCGGTCGGTCAGGCGGCAGCCGGACGTCTGCAGGGGCGCCTTAGGTTGACGGCATGAGCAGATGCCAACTGTCGCCGGTTAACTCCAAGTTGGCAGAAAGTCGGGGATATTTGTCATTGCCTCCCACAAAGTTAAGGATGAACCAGTGATCTGTTTATGTCTAACTTACTAGTCCTATATTATTCGAGATATGGCCAAGTGGAGACTATGTCCAATGCTGTGGCAGAAGGGGCCCGCAGCATTGATGGGATGAAAGTCGCAACAAAACGCGTGCCGGAGCTGCTGTCCGAGGGAGCCGCCCGCCAAGCGGGAGCAAAACCAGACCAACCCGCTCCGATTGCTTTGCCCGAAGAGCTCGACCAATACGATGCGATTATCTTTGGCACGCCGACCCGGTTTGGAAATATGGCTGCGCAAATGCGTAATTTTCTCGACCAGACTGGGAGTCTCTGGATGAAGGGAGCGCTGATTGGCCGTGTCGCCAGCGTCTTTACTTCCACCGGAACAGGGGGAGGGAACGAGAGCACTATCCTGACATTTATCCCGACGTTGTTGCACCACGGATTCGTAGTAGTCGGTCTGCCCTATTCGTGTCCGCAACTAACGGACATTAGCGAATTCCGCGGCGGGTCGCCGTACGGCGCGGGAACAGTGGCCGGACCAGATGGTTCCCGGAAGCCAACTGTCAACGAGCTTGAGCAAGCGCGCTTCCAAGGCCGGCACGTCGCCGAGATCACAAAGAAGCTGCGCGGCTGACTAGAACGCAGCGGAAGCGGAACTCCTGTTCGTCGTTCGGCAGCTTTTCGAATGACGAGTCCATCCGGGGCAGAGGTTCGATGCCACTCGGCGCGACTGAGACAGTAAAGGGTCAGCGATCGTCCAGCATACCAAGTTCAAATGTGCTATCTGTTATTTGCTATTTCATTCTCGCCTCTTGGCGAGAATGATTAGATGAGCTGGGTAACGCTCCCCCGTGATTGAGTTATCGCGATATGTCTTTGAGGTGCTGCGCCAGGATAAAGAATTTATTCTCTATCGCGGACGAAGTAAGGATGACGGATCCCAGGTTCTGGTGCTCTCGACGGCGGCGGAGTATCCGGCGGCGAACAGTCTAAAACGTCTGCAGCATGAATGTTCTCTAAGAGAGGAGCTGGATGCGGCGTGGGCTGCCCGGCCGATCGCAATTACTCGCTACTGGGACCGAGTAGTACTGGTGTTAGAGGATCCCGACGGCGTGCCACTCGCTCAATTGCTTGGGCCCGAGCAGCCATTGGACTTAGCGTTCTCGCTGCGTCTCGCTATCAGCGTTTCCATCGCGATCAGCCGAATGCACCAGCGCGGTATTATCCACAAGGACATCAAGCCGGCCAATGTTCTGGTAAACTCTGTCACCGGCCAGTGCTGGCTAAGTGGGTTTGGTATCGCTTCGCGGCTTCCGCGTGAGCGCCAGGCTCCAGAACCTCCCGAG
>Ga0073928_10008020_pt1 | contig 13417 bp, 9 predicted proteins | sample PaiPotPPA55metaG_FD_76969 | JGI IMG/M metagenome (GOLD analysis project Ga0073928, IMG submission 76969) | Iron sulfur acid spring bacterial and archeal communities from Banff, Canada, to study Microbial Dark Matter (Phase II) - Paint Pots PPA... ...
CATAAGCTCTTGTCCGTCGAAGCTACAGATTGCAGAGAGGTGCTCTAAGTCTGTCACTCATCTTCTTCCTTCTTTGGCACATCTTGCTCCGCGTCACTCCGCTGAGTCAAGTATATTATTGCCCCCGCACCGCTTCTAATCGCCAAAAACGACGATCCGACCAGGATCGTCGTCCTGAGCGAGCAGCGCGAGTCGAAGGATCTGCTTTTCGCGTCGGCGACGCCCCTACTCGGGCTCCTGCGTGACGATGTGAACATCCACAGCGGGTGCATCGCGCAAAAATCGGTTGATCGAATTCATGTACAGGATGGTGCGCCATCCTTCGACGGCCGATCTTCCGAAAATTACCTGCGTGATGTGTTTCTCGCGCACAAATTTTACGGTCGCCGCGGAGATGTCATCTCCCTGCAATCGCACAGGCTTGGCGCCCAGGCTTTCTGCGAATTGCAGGTTAGCCTCCAGATTTTTTTGACCCTGCTCGGCGCTGTCCTGATCCACATCCACATGCACTGCGTAAAGCTCCGCATCCATCCGGCGCGCCATTCGCGCCGCGCGTGCGACAAGATACTGCGCTTTGGGACTCGCGCTGATGCACACCGCAATGCGCTCCCGCACCTGCCAGCTCTCTTGAATATCCTTCTCCACCATGTAGGTTTCCAGCGTGCGGTCCACCTGTTCCGCCACCTGGCGCAGCGCCAGTTCGCGCAGTGCAATCAGGTTCCCGCGGCGAAAGAAATTCTTCAGCGCCTGATCCACCTTTTCTTTGCCGTACACGTCGCCGCGCTTCATGCGGTTCTGCAACGCCTCGGGCGTGAGGTCCACCATCACGGTTTCCTCGGACATTTGCAGCACCCAGTCCGGAACCGTTTCGCGCACCACCACGCCGGTGATGGCGCGAACCGTGGGAGCAATGCTTTCAATGTGCTGGATGTTTACCGTCGAGATAACGTCGATTTTGGCTTCGAGGAGTTCGAGAACGTCCTCGTACCGTTTGCGCCGCCGGCTGCCGGGAATGTTCGTGTGCGCAAGTTCATCGACGAGGACCACTCCCGGACGCCGCGTCAGAATTGCATCGATGTCCATTTCCTCGAACACCGTGCCCTTGTAGTCGATCTTGCGGCGGGGAACCACTTCGAGCTGCGCGGCCAATTCGGCGATGCCCTTTCGCCCGTGCGTTTCGACGACCCCGATCACCACGTCTTCGCCACGGCCATGCCGCCGGATTGCCTCGCTCAGCATGCTGTACGTCTTTCCGACGCCGGGCGCGTAGCCGAGAAAAAGCTTCAGAGTGCCTTTCGCTTTTTCGCCGGACTGCGAATCCTTCAGCCACTGTTCGGGAGTTTTCGGCATGGGGGCTTATTCTATTTTCCGGGCGCACTGAAAGCTACGGTAGAATGGCGCCGTGCGCGAAACTTTTTTCAATCGCCTCATTCGATTCGCGGCCGCCGTCGTCATCGTCATTGCGATCGTTTATTTTTACCGCCGGATTCTGCCGGTCAACGTCACTACCGTCGCTCTCACGCTTCTGCTCGCTATCTTAGCTGTTTCTACCATCTGGGGCATGGCCGCGTCGGTTTTCATGTCCGTGATCGCCATGCTCGCGTTCAACTACTTCTTTCTTCCTCCGGTGGGAACTTTCAGGATCGCCGATCCTCAGAACTGGGTGGCGCTGTTCGCATTCCTCACGGTTTCGGTGCTGGCCAGCCAGCTTTCGAATCGTGCGCGCCAGCAGGCGCAAAACGCGTCTTCGCGCCGCCGGGAAATCGAAAAATTATACGCGTTCAGCCAAAGCTTGCTCGAGTCCGGCAACGTGATTCAGTTGCTGAACCGCATTCCGGCCAAGATCGTGGACACGTTCGAAGTGGGCGCCGCTGCTTTGCTGCTGGCCGACAAACAAAAAATCTACCGTTCCGGCCCCGTAATTCCTCAACTCGACCTCGAAAGCCTCAAGACGATCGTCGCGCGAGAGGAGCCGGTTTTGGACGTTGCCGGCAGCCTTTGTTTCGCACCCGTGCGCATGGGCGTGCGCTCGATTGGCAGCCTGGGAATTTCCGGCACGATTCTCTCGCGGCAAACTCTCGAAGCGCTGGGAACGTTGATCGCCGTGGCGATGGAGCGCGCCCGCGCCGTGGAGCAGCTTGGCCAAACGGAAGCAGCGCGCGAAGGAGAGCGCCTGCGCACCGCGTTGCTCGACGCCGTTACGCACGATCTACGCACGCCGCTAACCTCCATAAAGGCGTCCGTCACCAACCTGCTCGCCAACCCCGGCCTGAACGATGCGCAAAAACGCGAGCTTTTCACCATCATCAATGAGGAGAGTGACCGCTTGAATCGGCTCGTCGGCGAAGCATCCGAAATGGCGCGCTTGGACGCTGGAGAGGCCGATCTCCGCCTCGAAGCGCACCCGATTGAGGACGTCGTCAACGCCGCACTAAAGGACCGCAAGAGCATGCTGGGAAATCGAATCGTTGAAGTGCATGTTGCAGACGGGTTGTTGCGAGTGCGAGTGGATCTGGCGCGCGCCAAGGAAGTCCTCGTTCATTTGCTCGAGAACGCGAATCAATACTCGCCGCCGGCGGAACCCATCACGATCACGGCCGAAGCGAACGGAAATTTCGTGATGACCAGCGTCGCGGACCACGGCGCAGGAATCGACGACCCCGAGCAAAGCCTCATCTTCGAAAAGTTTTACCGCGGGAAGGATCAGCGATACAGCGTGCAGGGAACGGGAATGGGACTCCCCATCGCCAAAGCGATTGTCGAAGCCCACGGCGGTTCGATCGGCTTGACGAGCCAGCGCGGCCACGGTTCTGTTTTTTCTTTCACGCTGCCGATCGATCGCGGCCGCTGACAACTCCATGACCAACGCAACCATTCTAATCGTCGACGACGAGCCGCAAATCCGGCGCGTCATGAAAACCACGCTCACGTCTCAGGGTTACGCGGTGATCGAATCGCCCACCGGCGACGACGCGCTCGAAAAAATACGCAGCAATAAACCGGACCTCGTGCTCCTCGATGTGAACATGCCCGGCCGCTCGGGCCTCGACACCTGCCGCGAAATCCGCGAATCAAGCGACGTGCCAATCATCATGCTAACGGTTCGCAACACCGAGCGCGATAAAGTGCAGGCGCTCGATGCGGGTGCCGACGACTACGTAGTGAAACCGTTCGGCATCGAGGAACTGATGGCGCGCATCCGCGCCGCTTTGCGCCGAGCCTCGCCGTCGGAATCCGTTGCTCCATTCCAATCGGCCGATTTGAAAATTGATTTCGATCGTCGCGCCGTCAACGTGAAAGGGAATGCCGTCCGCCTGACGCCAAAGGAGTTTGAACTTCTGCGTCATCTCGTCGCGAATCAGGGAAAGGCTCTCGGCCATCGGCGCTTGCTCCAGGCGATATGGGGCCCAGACTACGGCGAAGAAACCGAGTACTTGCGCGTCTTCATCAACCAGCTCCGCAAAAAAATCGAACCCGATCCACATCACCCACGCTACATTCACACCGAGCCGTGGATCGGTTACCGCTTCGAGCCTCCGGCCAGCGACGTTCAAAAAACGCCTTCGCCCAAATGAGCGCTAGCGCATCGCGTCCACGGCGTCCAAATCCAGATTCAACTCGAGGACGTTCACGCGCGGTTCGCCAAGAAATCCAAACTGCCGCCCAAGCGTGTGCTTGCTCACAATTGCTCGAACATCCGCCTCTTTCAGGCCGCGCTCGCGCGCCACGCGCGCAATTTGAAATTCCGCGGCCGCCGGGGAAATATCCGGATCAAGACCTGACCCCGAAGCCGTCACGAGATCCACTGGAATTGCAGCGTTCGGATTCTCAGCTCGCGCCGCCGCAACGCCAGCCGAGACGCGATCGAGCAGCGCTTTATTCGTCGGCGCCAAATTCGACCCGGACGAATTGCTCGCATCATAACCAGCCGCCCCGGCAGCCGAAGGACGCGAATGAAAGTAACCAGGAGCTGTAAACGGCTGCCCGATCAGCGTCGAACCCTGGAGCTTTCCCGCCGCTTGAATCAGCTCTCCATTCGCCTGGCGTGGGAACAGCACCTGCGCAAGGCCCGTAACGGCGAGCGGATAAATGATTCCCAAAAGCACGGTGGTTGCGAGCGTCATCCAGATCGAAATGAGCAGATTTTTCTTCATGATGTCCTCAGGCCAAGCCGATGCGCGTAATCAGCATGTCGATGAGCTTGATTCCGATAAACGGCGCGATGATTCCGCCGAAGCCGTAAATCAAAAGATTGCGGCGCAGCAACGCCTCCGCGCCCAGCGGCCGATACTTCACGCCACGCAGCGCCAGCGGAACGAGCGCGATAATAATCAGCGCGTTGAAGATCACCGCCGAGAGCACCGCCGACTCCCGCGACCTCAAAGCCATCACATTCAGCACGTTGAGCTGCGGGAACGCGCCGGCAAACATCGCCGGAATAATGGCGAAATATTTCGCCACGTCGTTCGCCACCGAAAAAGTGGTCAACGATCCCCGCGTGATCAACAGCTGCTTCCCGATTTCTACAATTTCAATCAGCTTCGTGGGATTGGAATCGAGATCCACCATGTTGCCGGCTTCTTTGGCGGCTTGCGTCCCGGCATTCATGGCCACGCCGACGTCGGCCTGTGCGAGCGCAGGCGCATCGTTCGTTCCATCACCCGTCATCGCGACGAGTTTTCCTTTTGCTTGCTCGCGGCGGATCAGCGCCAACTTGTCTTCCGGTTTGGCTTGCGCCAAAAAATCATCGACGCCCGCTTCGCGCGCAATCGCCGCCGCCGTCAACGGGTTATCTCCCGTAATCATCACCGTTCGGATTCCCATCGCGCGCAATTGATCGAAGCGCTCCCGCATGCCGCCCTTCACGATGTCTTTCAAATAAATGGTGCCCAGTACCCGGCGATCTTCGGCAACGAGAAGCGGCGTCCCGCCGGCATTGGCAATCGCTTTCACAGCTTCGTCGACTTCCGCCGGAGGTTTGTTTCCGCAGTGGGCGCAGAACTCCATGATGGCGTCGGGCGCGCCCTTGCGAATTTCGCGGCCATCGAGATCCACTCCGGACATCCGCGTGGTGGCCGAGAAGGGAATGAAGGTCGCACCGTAGGGCGAGAGTTCGCGTCCGCGAAGGCCGTATTTTTCCTTCGCCAGCACGACGATCGACCGGCCCTCGGGCGTCTCGTCGGCCAGCGAAGCAAGTTGCGCCGCATCAGCGAGGTCCGCTTCCGATACGGCGGGCGCGGGAACGAGGTCGGTGGCGCGCCGATTGCCGAGCGTGATGGTGCCCGTTTTGTCGAGCAGCAGCGTGTCGATATCGCCTGCCGCCTCGACAGCTCGTCCCGACATCGCCAGCACGTTCCGTTGAACAACGCGGTCCATCCCCGCAATTCCGATGGCTGAGAGCAGCCCGCCAATCGTCGTCGGGATCAGGCATACCAGCAGCGAAATCAGCACGAAGATCGATTGCGGCGTGCCGCTGTAGATGGCCATGGGTTGAAGCGTGACGACTGCGAGCAGAAAAATAATCGTCAGCCCTGCGAGCAAAATGTTCAGCGCGATTTCATTCGGTGTCTTCTGACGCTCGGCGCCCTCGACCAGCTTGATCATGCGATCGAGGAATGTTTCGCCCGGATTCGCGGTGATCTTCACGGTGATCTGATCGGATAGAACGCGAGTGCCGCCTGTTACCGCCGAGCGGTCGCCGCCCGACTCGCGAATCACCGGTGCGGACTCGCCGGTGATGGCCGATTCATCGACGGAGGCGACGCCAACCACCACTTCGCCGTCGCCTGGAATAAATTCCCCGGCCGAAACAACCACGAGGTCGCCCGTGCGCAACTTCGAGCCGGTGATTTCTTCGAGCGATCCATCCGCTCTCACGCGCCGGGCCATTGTTTCCGCGCGAGCCTTGCGCAGAGTATCTGCCTGCGCTTTCCCGCGCCCTTCGGCCATGGCTTCTGCAAAATTCGCAAACAGAACAGTGAACCAGAGCCACACGGTGATCTGAATCGCGAATCCCACGCCGGCCATGTGACTCACGGCGTATCGCACCAAGTCCACCGTCGTGATTACCGCCCCCACTTCCACCACGAACATCACCGGGTTTTTCATCAGTGTTTTCGGATTCAGTTTCACAACGGAATCCAGCAGCGCCCCGGTGACGATCCCACCCGTCCACAGCGACTTTCGTTGTTTCGACTTCGGATGTGCTTCGCCCGGCGTCGTCGGAACCATCTCAGGCGTGACAGCCATTTGTGTGCTCATCGACCGGCCTCAGAAAACCTTTCCGGCGTGCATCAGCAGGTGCTCGAGAATCGGCCCCAGGCTGAGCGCCGGGAAAAACGTCAACGCGCTTACGATTAGAATTACCGAAACCAGGAGAGCGCTGAAGAGCGGCGTCGTCACCGGGAAAGTTCCCAGGGATTCCGGCACGATCTTCTTGCGCGCCAGGTTGCCTGCGATTGCCAGCACCGGAACAATCATGAAAAATCTTCCCAGCAGCATGTCGAAGGCGATGGTGGTGTTGTACCAGGGCGAGTTCCAGTTGCCGCCCGCGAACGCCGAACCGTTGTTTGCCGCGCCTTCCGTGTACGCATATAGAATTTGTGACAATCCGTGCGGCCCCGGATTCGAGATTCCCGCTTTCCCCTGCGGCGTCGTCACGCCGATCGCGGTGAAAACCAGGACGACCAGCGAGAAGATCAGCACCGTTAGCATGGCCATCTTCACGTCGTACGCTTCGATTTTCTTGCCGAGATATTCCGGCGTGCGCCCGACCATCAATCCGGCAATAAACACCGACAGGATTACAAACACGACGATGCCGTAAAGCCCGGCGCCCACTCCGCCGAACACCACTTCGCCGAGCATCATGTTGACGAGCGGGATCATCCCGCCCAGCGGCGTATACGAATCGTGCATCGAGTTCACCGCGCCGCAACTGGCGTCCGTTGTCACCGTTGCGAACAGCGCCGAATTTGCGATACCGAAGCGGACTTCCTTGCCCTCCATATTCCCGCCGGGCTGCGTGGCGCTCACTTTCTGGTCCACTCCTTGCAACAGGGGATTACCTCGCGATTCGGCGGCGTAGGTGCAAACGACTCCAGCGACGAACAGCGCGGCCATCGCACCCCACACCGCCCAGCCGTGCCGCTGCGATCCCGCCATTCGCCCCAGCGTGTACGTCAATCCCGACGGAATCGCGAAAATCAGAAACATTTCGAGGAAGTTGGTTAATGGCGTGGGATTCTCGAAGGGATGCGCGCTATTGACGTTGAAGAAACCGCCGCCGTTAGTCCCCAGAATCTTGATTGCTTCTTGCGACGCCACCGGCCCCTGCGCGATCACCTGGTCGGTGACGGTTTGCGTCGTGGTTTTGCCGTCGGCTCCGGCCTGAGAAACAGTTTGCGGGTTCACCAGTTTGGCCGTGTCGTACGGCCGGAAATTCTGAATCATGCCCTGCGACACGAAAACCAGCGCAACAACGAGGCACGCGGGTAGCAGCACCCACAGAATGCAGCGCGTGAAATCCACCCAGAAATTGCCGATCGTATCTCTCTCGCGCCTTGCGATTCCGCGGATGACGGCGATGCCCAGAGCGATTCCCACCGCGGCAGAGGCGAAGTTGTGGTACGCCAGCCCCACCATCTGCGTGGAGTAGCTCATCGTCGTTTCGGGCACGTACGCCTGCCAGTTCGTGTTCGTGGTGAAGGACGCGGCGGTATTAAATGCGAGGTCTGGCGCCACCGCGGCCAAACGCTGCGGATTCCAGGGTAGCCACTGCTGCACGCGCTGGATCAGGTAAAGAAGAGCCATCGAAACGCCGCTGAACAGCAGCATGGAAATGGCATATTCCTTCCAGGGCATTTCCCTGGTCTCGTCAACACCGGTGATGCGGTAGAGCAATCGTTCGATTGGCCGTAGAATCAGGTCGAGGAACGTCTTTTCTCCAGAAAACACGCGCGCCATGTAAATCCCGAGAGGCTTGGCAACCGCAAAGATCACCAGCAGGAACAGGCCGATTTGAAACCATCCATTGGCAGTCATTAGAATTTCTCCGGCCACAGTAATGCCGCCAGCAGATACCCCAGTATCAAAATGCAGATCGTCAGAAGAATCACATTGCCCAGCATAGGTGCGCTCCTACTTCAGCCTTTCACAACCCCACACGTACGCAATCGCGACGACGAAAAACCCAATCGCGCAGAGAATGAAAACAATGTCTCGCATCTGTTTAACGCCTCCGCCGTCATTCTCGGTGCCGCATCTAAAACTTCACTAGGATTGCCAGATTGATTCGACTCTCCGTTTTCCGCAGATCGGGGGTGAATCCTGCTACAAGAGAGCCGGGTGCTCCTTGATTGCCACCCGGAGGGGTCACGCCGCCCTTTCCTGCGAAATACGGCACGTTCGCTCCGCGTCGATCAAACTCCGTGCGAAACGTGATGTACTGGCTCGGCATGTAATCAAAGGTCGTCGACCAGTCGTACGCCTTGTATTGGTCGCCGGGATTCTCCGTGAAATAGGGAGTCCCCGAAAACGCCGTTGCGCCATTGATTGGCGGCAGCAGGACTAGGTAACGCCCAGGATTATCGATTCCTCCCCCACCTAGGGTCAGTCCGAACCGGTCCCGGTTGAACCAGAACCGCGTGTAAAGCATCCCGCCTAGAAAATATTGCTTCGGAAGGCCTCGCGAATTGGCGAAGCAAGTCACACCGCTGCCGCTTTCGCAACCGGCGTCGAGCGTCAGCGAAAACGCAGCCTTGTCAAAAAAGTTTCCAGGATTGTCGTAATACTTGTACTCGATGCTGTCGTCGGTGTGGAACCGAGTGCGGTTCGGTGCGCCGACCGCGTCCCGGCCAACCGCATATTGGTTGCCGAGGATCGACCACTTGCCATTGGGACGCCACAGGACCTGCATCCCAAGTCCCGGGCGGTGGTTGGCTGAGCCGTAGGATTGCCAGCCATTGATGAACCACGGCTCGATTTTCAGTTTGTCGGTCAAGAAAACCTGCATTCGCACGCCATTGAAGAACCAAGGCGTATTCGACGAAACATACGAAGGCTGATAGGTCCAGTTGTCGAAGTTGTAGTAGCTGAACAAGCCGATGTAGGACATAAAGATTCCCGCGTCCACGTTGACCCCGTGAAGGACGTTGAAGTGATATCCGCCGTAAGCCTCTGAAATGTAGCGATACGCATTGTCGAGATTCCATTGCCCCTCGCCGGGCGTGGGGTCGTTGCGCGGCGTCATGGTTGAATACAGCCCGAACTGCGTCATCAGACTGCCGCGCACGTTGTCGTAGTGAAAGTCGCCGCCCACTCCCAACTGTTGCAGCTGAACTTCCTGCGTGCGTCCGCTCTCACTGGATCCCACGAGCGTGTGATCCTGCGGATGGTTGAAGTCGTAGATGTAACTCGTGTCGACGCGGATTTCGGGCGTGAAGAACTTCGTATCGAGAGGCACATCCTTCTCGCGGCTGGTTCCGTTCAGCCACGTGAAGTCAGCGAACGCGAAAGGTTCTGCCACTGCCTTCTTCGCGTCGGTCACAAGTACGGGCGCAGGCGCGGTTCTCTCGGGAATCGCCTGGTTTAGCGTTGACGCGGCGGCGATGGAGTTATTTGAGGTCAATGGCTGCGGCTGACTCAGTTCAATTGCATTCGGCGCTGCGAGGTTCCCCGATTGAGCCCTAAGCTGCGCTTCGAGTTCCACAATCCGGGCGCGCATTCGCTCAAGTTCGATCAGAATGTTGGCGTTGGGGTCCTTTGTGCTCTTGGCGCTTGTGTCGACGTGAGCGGCGGACGCGCTCGACAGCTCATTGCTTTGAGCAAAACAAGGATTGTGTGCCAGCGTCATCGGCAGAACGCAAAAGATAAACGCTCGGATACAGCCGCAAAGAAACCGTTGCATCGAAATTCTCCTCGCTCGTTGCTGTGCTTGTTGCTGTTCGGATTGCGATTCAGGTTAGGACTTCCGCATCAGGAAGAAATAAGCGCGGCGTAAGGATTTCGTAAGACTCGGGCAATGGATCTGATTTGGATCTGATGGCGGATGGAGGGCGCGTCAGGAGCGCGTTCGGCAGATAAATTCCGGCGGAGCAATCACGTACAGCCGCGACTTTCGACGGCACGAAGCCATCCAACAAGTGTAAGCTGCGCGTACTGACTCCGGGCTAATCACAAGCGCGCGGACGCAGACGGAACGCAAGGCTACAAAAGGTCAGAAGACATGGCGGATCGGCACCGAGTGGTAATTATCGGCGGCGGCTTCGGAGGGCTCAGCGTCGCGCTGAATCTGAAGCACGCTCCCGCTCAGGTCACCATGCTCGACCGCCACAACTACCACGTCTTTCAGCCGCTGCTTTATCAAGTGGCCACCGGCGCGCTGTCTCCCGCGAACATCACGGCGCCGCTGCGCCAGGTGCTCAGGAAGCAAAAGAACACTCGAGTCTTGCTTGCGGAGGCGACTCACATCGATGCCGCGAGGCGGCGCGTGATTCTGAGCGACGGCGAGATCGAGTACGACACGCTCGTGGTCGCCACCGGATCGAGCCATCAATATTTCGGGCACGACGCGTGGGAACGATTCGCGCCGGGGTTGAAAACAATCGAGGACGCGACCGACATGCGCGGCCGGATCCTGCTTGCATTTGAGGCCGCCGAGCGCGAACAAAATCCGGAGAAGCAGCGCGCGTGGCTGACGTTCGTGATTGTCGGCGCGGGTCCTACGGGCGTCGAACTCGCCGGCGCGCTGGGTGAGATTGCGAACGACAGTCTTCGCCACGATTTTCGCGACATCGATCCGTCGACGGCGCGAATCATTCTGGTCGAAGGCGCCGACCGCGTGCTTCCGCCGTATCCTTCGAAGCTTTCCGCCGCCGCACAAAAAATGGTCGAGCGCCTGGGCGTTACCGTGCGCACGAACGCGATGGTTACTGATATTCAGGCGAACTCGGTCACCATACGCGAGGGCGATCGCACGGAGACGATTCCGACGCGGACGATTCTGTGGGCCGCGGGAGTTCTTGCGTCGCCGCTTGGCCGCATCCTCGCCGACGGAGCAGGAGCGAAGATCGACAAAGCAGGGCGCGTGATCGTCGAACCCGATCTTACGATCGCAGGGCATTCGGAAATTTTCGTCATCGGCGATCTGGCGAGCTTCAGCCATCAGGCGAGCGGCAAGCCGCTGCCGGGTGTGGCGCAGCCGGCGATTCAGGAAGGGCATTACGTTGCGAAGCTGATTAAGAATCGTTTGCGCGGCGAGAAGAACGCGCGGCGGTTTCATTATTTCGACAAAGGGAATCTTTCGACGATCGGCCGGGGAGCGGCGGTCGCGGACTTGGGCTGGATCCAGTTATCCGGATGGCCTGCCTGGCTGATTTGGATTTTCGTTCATTTGCTTTACATCGTTCAGTTTCAAAATCGTTTGCTCATCTTGATGCAGTGGGCCTGGCTTTACATTACTTTCAATCGCGCCGCGCGTTTGATCACTGGAAAGAGTCCGCTGCCGCTCGATTTGTGAATTACGCGGCCGCGTCGCTGCGAGCGGGAAGGCGTCCGGCGCGAATCGCTTTGACCAACACCTCGTAGTCGCGGTCCGCCTGGTCGGCGTACGCGATGGAGAATTCTTCGATTGCTTCGTCGAACTTGGCGTTCTTTCCCAGGTACCCGGCGATCTTTGCTGCGTCTCCGGTGCGCGCGTGGCCGCGAGCCAACGCCCAGCCGCATATCTCGACGTACTCGATCCATTCCTCCTGGGACATTTCGTCGAGATTAATTCGCATTTTCATGTCGCGAAGCTGGCGAAAATAGTAGCTGCGGCCTTCGGCGTCGCTGGTCCAACCGAGGAAAACATCGCTCGCGGATTGCAGCATGCGCTGGCCGGTGACGACCCTCTCGCCATGGTTGGCGTAGCGGCTCTTGCCGGCATAGGGCTCGAGAACCGAAGGGAGCGCTTCCTTGAATTGGAGAAAAAGCGGATCGTGCTCGTCGGCCATTAACAAGGCGACGGCGCAGCGCGTCCCTACGCTGCCCACGCCGACGACTTTTCGCGCCACGTCGACGATTTTGTAGCGGTCGAGAATTATGCGGCGCTCGTCGGGGAGCGTCAGGCGGTAGCGGTGAAACATTTCCGTGACGTGCTTACGGATGGTTTCACTCGAGCGCGGATGATAGACGAGCGGAGGATGGTCGATGATGCGCCTTCGTCCATTTACGACGTCGGTTATGCCGGGGAACACGTGCTCGCCGGTTTGCAGCCGAGCTTTTGACTCGAGCGCTTCCCAATACTTTCGGGAGTCTTTCGTCTTCGACTCGTCGATAAAAACCTCAGCATCCAGATGCGAGTACCAGGCATCGAGCGCGCGCATGGAGGCATACTCGCGCATGTGCTCGCGATAGGACTGGGCGACTAAACGCGCGGCGCCGGCGCAGTGGCGTTCCCGTGCACCCAATTGCCGGCCGGCCAGCACGACGCTCGTGGAGAGGCGCTTCAAATCCCATTCCCACGGGGCACGCAGCGTTTCGTCGAAATCGTTGATGTCGAAGACCAGCCGGCGCTCCGGGCTGCCGAAACCGCCGAAATTGGAGGCGTGGCAATCTCCGCATGCTTGCACGCGAATTCCGGTTGCCGGAGTTTGCGCGAGATCGGAAGCCATCAGCGCGGCGGCGCCGCGGAAAAATGCGAAAGGAGACTGGCGCATTCGGGCGTAGCGGATTGGAATGAGTTCCTTCACCCGGCCGCGATCGGTGTGTTTCAGAAGTGCGACGGGATCGGGGCGTCCGGGAGGCGGAGTCCATTTGGCGTGAGCCGCACGTGGAACGCGTTCGCGCAGCGCTTTTCCCAGCGCCATTCGCTGTTTCGCGTTCGGGCCCAGCGCGCCGGGTTTTTCGCGCGTAATGCTCTCGACTTTGGGCCCTGTTGTCATGCCACTTGCTCCTTTGGTACGAAGCGCTGAGTAAATGCCGTGCTTCTCCAGCGTCATCTTACAATCGAATAACCACTCCTGCGGAACTTGATTTTGCGGCTGATTTTTCATTTGTGAAAACCGCGATTCAGCGACGATTAGAAATGGCGTTCGTGCTGATATGGCAGGGGTTATGCCCAATTCTAATTGGTAGCCTCTGTCGATTAGAAATGCGGGATGGATGACGCGCGGCGCCGGGAGTCGCGGGCTGCATCGTGTTACCGCCGAATCCATGTTTCTTTCCTCCTTCCATCATCGCCGGCCCGAAAATCATGTGAGCCGCGCCGCTCTGCAAAAGGCAGAGTCTCAACGACGCTAGCACGAGCGAGAAAATAAAGAACCTGTGTTAGAGGGCAAAAAAGGTACACCTGTACCAACGGACCATAACCCTCCTGTACGAAGGACAGTGGCTTGAGAAATCGATATGGATCAAGGGTTTACAGCCGACATCTTGC